>Ga0210391_10001655_pt1 | contig 19983 bp, 10 predicted proteins | sample IncBWC12OmetaG_FD_160573 | JGI IMG/M metagenome (GOLD analysis project Ga0210391, IMG submission 160573) | Forest soil microbial communities from Barre Woods Harvard Forest LTER site, Petersham, Massachusetts, United States - Inc-BW-C-12-O ...
AGTCGAACAATCCTGTCACGCGATCGAATTTCAATTTCCGCGGGATTCCCTGAGTAGCCAGTGCGTACGGACGGACGAAGCCGGCGAGCGCGCGGCCGCCGCTATTGATGTCGGCAGGATTAGTCTTTTGGTCCCGTGAGAAGATACTCAGATCCTCCTGATTCCATCCGTCGCCAATAGCCAGATCGTTGCGGTTCGACGCAGTATAGTTCCATTGCGTACTACTAATGAGCAGGGTATCCAGCGCGTTATACATCAGATCGAGCGCGATGATGTGCGGAGTCCATGGCGCGTCGGTGCGGTCGCCGGCCGCAAAGGCGCGGTACGCTTCGGCGCCGTTCAAGTCGAAAGGGATTCCGCATTCGCCGATGAGAGTCGGCGCGCCGCCATTCACAGTCTCTGACATTCGGGCGATTTTGCCGAGCTGGCGTTCGTAGCGCGCCTGGAGATTTTCGGCCGCAGCCGCAATCTCGCCGGTCATCGCGTCGAGGCTGAAATTCGAGTTGAAGGTCTTGGTCGCAAGCGTGACCACGTCGTACCAGTGGCCAGCGTTGACGGTGTTGGGCGGAGTATCGGCGGGGAATCCGGGTCCGAAGAAACCCGCCATCGGATCCAGTTCGGCGAAGAGAATCCAATCGGGATTAATCGCGCGAATATTTTCAGCGACGCTCGCGAAAAACGGTCCCATGTAGTCTTCGATGAAGTCGACCTTGCGGTCGCCGACGCGCTCGAAGAAGTTGTCGCGCAAAACCTCGAAGCCACCGTCCTTATTGAGTTTCCACGCGCCCGCCTGCTCGAACGGATCGCTTCGATCGTCCGCCCAAATCGAGATGCGGTCCGGATTGATGGTGCGATCGCGCTTGTGCACCATCGCTTTCGCCGCCGGATCGAAGTCGAGCACCGGCACCGAGCGCGTAACCCCATGCGATACCAGCAAGCCGTCGAGCGGCGACCACGCCAGGCCCGGCATCGCGCGATTGGGATTCGTTTCGCTCGGGCCAAGATGCCGATATGTGAGAGACTGGCCGATCCAGCCTGGAGCTGGTTCGTTGAGCGAGTCGAAGCCCATCATGTTCGGCAAATCGCGGACGCGGCGCGCGATCTCGCTCATCGCGCCGAGGTAGTGCTCGAGCATGTAATCCTGCACGTTGACGCCGTCGATGTTCAGTCCGGGCGCGAAGTCGCGGCCAGCGAAAAACAGCGTCCACATGATGCCGTTGGCTGGCCGTCGAGCGTTCGCCGACCAGCTCATCGTCGGGTAGCGATCTTCCTGGCGGCCGCCGCGCGCATAGTCATATAGATGTTGCATCACGTGTGCGGAGCCGGATTCGGCGACTCGCCGATAGTCAATTCCAACTTTTTCGAATAGCCAGCAGGGTGCGCCGTCGCCTCCGGACATGCGACTCCACACGTCTTGATGAAAATCCACGAATACATAGAAGCCGTACTCGCCGGCGAGCCGGCACAATTCGGCGAAGTAATCGAGATACTCAGTGTCATAGTCATTCGGGCCGCGGTGCTCGACTGCCTCCCAGGTGGTCAGCAGGCGGAGGCAGTTGAAACCCCACGCGCGCAGTCGTGAGAAGTGTTCGTCGGCTTCCGCAATAGGAAACGGACGGCCGATGAAGGAGACCTCGCGATGGTCGGCGAAGTCGGAAGCGAAATTAGTGCCGCCGCCGGGGTAGGGGACCTTGCAATCGCCGCCCAGGTTGACGCCGCGCAAGATGACGCGACGCCCGTGTTCGTCGACGAACCATCGTCCTTCGATATGCAGCCGTGGGAGATTCATGGCGCGAGGTTGACGCAATGTCCGTTCGCCCGTCAAGCTGCACCAGCGTATGGCGGCGAGTTGGCAAGAGAGCGAGATAATTGAGGGCCTGTTCGTCGGCGATTTGCAGGACGCGCAGAAATTCGACGGCACTATTATCAGCGTGCTGCCCGACGTGCCGGAGGGCGAGCCGCCGCAGGCGATCCAGATGCCGTTCCTCGCGCAGGGCGTCGTGACGCTTGATCAGACGGCGGCGCTGATCGACGAAGAACTCACGCGGGGGAATCGCGTGCTGGTGCATTGCGAGGAAGGATGCGAGCGCGCGCCGCTGGTGGTCGCGTGGTTTCTGAAAACGAAGCGCGGCAAGACGCTCGACGAAGCATACGTGATGCTGAAGAGCGCGCGGCCGATCGTCGTGGACCGGCGGCGCTGGCTGGGTATCCACAATCGATAGCTATATCTAAGGTGTTCGCTGTCAATTGACTATTTGGCGGCGACGGCTCACGCTGGCGGCGTCGGGTGACCCAGGTTCATGGCCAACTTTCTCAATCGCTCGCTTGACCGCTTGAGGGCGGCGTTTCATCCGTCGCAGCGATGGGTCGCGCGCACGCAGGAGCTTGGACGTTCGCGACGAGTGCGCAAAATCGGCGTAATCGTCGTCTCGGTCGTGTTGTTCCTTGGCCTCGCGACTTACATTGCGGTTCCGCTCGTACTGCGGCACGTGTTGACCGGCTCCGTCGCCACCAGCATTCATCGCGACGTCAGCGTCGGCAAAATCCGCTTCAATCTTTATCGGCTGAAGCTCGACCTCGACCAGCTCCACATCGGCGAGCGGGACAATCCGCAGAAACCATTCGTCGACCTTGGCCATCTTGCGGTGAAGGTCTCGTGGACGTCGCTCTTCAGACTTGCTCCGGTGATCGGCGAAGTCATAGTCGACAAGCCGGCGATTCACGTTGTGCGGAAGTCGGCGCAGGAATTCAATTTTTCCGATTTACTCGAGAGCGCGCCCGCGCCTCCAAAACCTAAACCTGCGGCGCCGAGTGCGCCGATGAAATTCGCCGTTTCAAATATCCAGCTGCGCGACGGCGAGATAACGATCGACGACCAACTGCTCGGCAAGCAGCACAAGGTCGAGAAGATTCAGATCGCCGTGCCGTTTATTGCGAACCTGCCGGCGGACGTCGACGTGTTCGTGCAACCGCTCGTGCAGATGGTGATCGACGGCAGCCCGCTGCGAATTGCCGGCGTCGCCAAGCCGTTCGGCGCGACGCGCGACTCGGTGGTTGACCTGAAACTGCATCGGCTCGACCTGCCGCAATACGTCAGCCTTGCGCCGATGAAGCTGCCGGTGAAAATTCCGTCGGGGAATCTGTCGGCGGATGTGTACCTGCATTTCGTGCAGGCGGAAGCGCAGCCGCTAATTCGCCTTAACGGAGTGGTGGCTCTAGACCAGCTCGACGTGCGCGACAATGCCGACGCGCCGTTGGTCGCGCTCAAGCATGCCGAGCTGAAGCTGACCGACGTCGAGCCGCTGGGCGCGGTCGTCTACCTGGAATCGATCTGGATCGACGGGCTGCAGGCGAATGTGAAGCTGAATCCCGACGGCACCAACAACCTGTCGTCGCTGGCGAGCGGCGGTGCGCCCGCGGCGCCAAGTCCTCCAGCGCAGGTTGCCGCGGCGAGCACTCCGGCAGCATCGCCTAGTCCGGCCGGCAACGTGACACAGGCGGCGGTGCCGGTGGCGGGACCGTCGACCGCGAAGCCGCCGATGGATTTTCAGCTGGAGTCGTTCGTTCTCACCAAGAGCGGAGTGCAGGTGCAGGACAACGCAATCGCGACGTCGACGACCGAGGCCTTGGATGCGCTCGAAGTTGGACTAAAGAATTTTCGGACGCTAGGTAAATCGCCGGCCACCTACTATCTGAACGGCAATATTCGCAGCGGCGGATCGATCGCGGTCACCGGCGCGCTGAATCTCGGGGATCAGCAGACCACCACCGACGTATCGATCGACCAGATCGACTTGCCGGCTCTGCAGCCGTTCGCGCAGGCGTTCCTGGCGGCGACGATCGCGTCGGGCAAGTTCAGCGCCAAGGCTACAGTGCAGACGCATTTCGCGAGCGATCATTTCAACGTGCACGCGGAGCCGGCCAGCGCCGCAATCGCGAACTTCGAAGTCGATGCGCCGCACGAAAAAGAAAAACCGGTGCAGTGGAAAAATTTCAGCATCGCGGTCGGGCAATTCGACCTCGCCAGCCGCCAGGCGACGATAACCGAAGTGAAAAGCGACGGGATGCATCTGTTCGTTCGCCGCGAGCGCGACGGGAAGTTGAGTCTCGAATCGCTCATGCGCGGCGCGACGCCGCCGCCAGAGGCGTCGTCTCGCAACGAGCGCAAGACTGCGCGCGAAACGCGGAGAGCGCCGCGTGAGCGCCGCCGCCTCGAGCGCAAACGCGTCGAGCCCGCGGTGCCACCAACGCCAACCTCGCCGAGTTTTCAATTCCAGGTCGCGTCGGTTGCGATGGAAGGGACCGACGCGACCTTTGAGGACGACAGCGCGCCCACTCCGGTCAAGGTTGCCGTCGCGCCGCTGAATCTGCATCTGAAGGATGTGTCGAGCAACTTCACCAAGCCGTTTGGGGTCGACGTCGACGGCACGCTTAACAAAAAGGGCACCTTCAAAGTCACGGGCACGGCCGCGATTGCGCCGCTCAAGGCCGACCTGCGGGTCGCCATGAAACGGCTCGACCTGACCTTCGCTGATCCGTACGTCAGCAGCAGGATGAACGCGAAGATCACGAGCGCCAATCTGACGATGGACGGCGCGGTCGGACTCGCGCAGGTACAAAAAGATTTCCTTATTAGCTACAAGGGTGACGCGTCGCTCGGCAGCGTGCGGATGCTCGACAAGCTCACCAACGATCTGTTTTTCAGAATGGCGGCGCTCAATGTGAACCGGATCGATTTCGCGCTCGGCAAGGGGGCGCCGAAAGTACACGTGGGCGCGATTGCGCTGAACGATTTTTATTCGAGGATAATTCTCAACAGCAACGGCAAGCTGAATCTGAAGGACATCACGGCCAACCCGCAGGAAGCGCCGACGTCCCTCACCCGCGCGACCGGAGCGCCGGGATCGAAGGGCGCCGTTCCAGTGGCTCCTACCTCGACCCCAACGCCGGCTGCGGCACCGACCGTGGCAGCGGCGGCTCCAGGAGCCAATCCGGCGGCGTCAGCGAGTCCCGCGCAACCGTACCAGGGCAAGCCGATGGACGCCGACGTCGAGCTTGGCAAGATCACGCTCAAGGGCGGCAAGGTCGATTACACCGACAACTTCATCAAGCCGAACTACACAGCGAACCTCAGCGACATGGAGGGCAGCGTCGGTGCGTTCGGGACCAAGTCGACAACGCCCGCGCCCGTGTCGCTCGATGGAAAGGTCAATGGCAGCTCGCCGATCAATATCGACGGGTCGATCAATCCGCTCGTGCCGACGGCGTTCGTCGATATCAAGGCGAAGGCCGACGCGATCGAGCTGACAGGGCTGTCGCCGTACACGACCAAGTACACCGGCTATCCGATCATCAAGGGCACGCTCACGCTCGATGTGCATTACCTGCTCGACGCCGGGAAGCTGACGGCCGACAACCACATTTTTATCGATCAGCTCACGTTCGGCGATCACGTCGACAGCCCCGACGCGACCAATCTGCCGATTCGGCTCGCCGTGTCGCTGCTCAAGAATTCGAAGGGGCAGATCGACGTGCGCGTGCCGATATCGGGATCGCTATCGGATCCGCAGTTCAGCATCGGCGCCATCGTGCTGGGCGCGTTCATGAATCTGATCGTCAAGGCGGCGACGGCGCCTTTCTCGCTGATAGCGTCGGCGTTCGGCAGCGTCGCCGGGGGCGGCGCGCAGCAGGACCTCGGCTATATCGAGTTCAAGCCGGGATATTCGACGCTGAGCACGGAGAGTCAGCAGAAGCTCGATACGATTGCCAAGGCGCTGGCCGATCGCACTGCGCTGAAACTCAACATCCAGGGGCGCATCGATCCAAAATTCGACAAGGACGGATATCGAGAGGCTGCCCTCGACCACAGTATCCAGGTGCTGAGGCACAAGTCCGAGGGTGACAGCGCGGGTCCGAATGAGAAGCCGTTGTCCACCGAGGATTACAATAAGTATCTCGGCAAGGTTTACAGCGCGGGTGATTTCAAAAAGCCGCGCAACACGATCGGATTGGCGAAGACGCTGCCGCCGGATCAGGAGAAGAAGCTCATCCTCGACAACACTGCGGTGACCGATCAGAACTTGCAGCAACTGGCGGATGCGCGCGCGAATGCGGTGCGCGCGTACCTGGCGACGAAGCAGGTGGATTCGGCGCGGATGTTCATAATCGCGCCGAAGCTGGATGCGAGCGGCATCAAGGATCAGGGCAAGACGACGCGCGTCGATCTGACGCTGGAATGAAGCGCGCGCCGACCCTCAGCTAACCTCTTCCACGAAAGCGCTGAGATCTAGAGCGAGCCGAAGATGCGGTCGGGGACTGCGTCCCAGGCGCGGCGCTCTTGGTCGCGCGGAGCATCTTCGAGCTTCGTGTTCGCGCCGAAGACCATCGTAGCGCGGCTCGCTTCATCGTAAGGCTTCCACTTGCCGACGCTCTCGCAGCTTGGATCGCCGGTGCGGGCGAAGGCCAGCCACGCGTCCTGCATCTGAGTCGCGAGCGCGTCGGCGGCGGGTCCGGTGCCTGCGAATGCGGGCATGCCGGGGATCTGGTTGGTGCCGAAGACGAAGCCGAGTTCGAGCGCGTGGCATGAGCCGAGCACGCCGCCCATCGAGGGCGACGGCCAGGTGAAGAGATAGCTGTAGACGCGCGAGTCGTGGCGGCGCTGGGTTTGGGCGAGGCGCACGCCCGGGATGCGGAAAATGCGGTCGGTTTCGATTGCGGTGAAGAGTTCGCCGGGCGTGACGGACTCGCCACGCTGCGCGCGCGCCTTTTCGTAACTGTCGATTAGCGCGTCGGCGGCGGGAGCGGTCAAGCGGCGGCTGATGCGCGCACGGAGGCCGGTGCGGTCCAGCTTGGGCAACGAAGGATCCATCAGCGAGAAGAGTTTCCATTCTTCGAGCGTCGAACCGACCATCACGGCCACGCCGGCCGCATTGCCGTCCGCCACCATCTCGATTGCCGAGCGCGGCACGTGAGTTCCGTCGATGACCGGCTGATAGGGCATCGGGAGTTCGGGGTCCGGAGTCACGCCGTCATCGAGCATCGTGCCGGTGAGCAACTGCGCCGGGGTCAGCGCGCGGATCGCGGCTGCGTCGCCCGCCTGCGTGCGAAGTCTCGACAGCACTCGCTCCGCCGTGTGGTTGGCGCGCGCGACGGTGGCGCCGGTGTGGCTGGCGCCGCTCTGCGGTATCGCTTTGTGGAACAGGCCGCGCGCCGCGGGCATCGCGAGCAGCGTTCCCACGCTCATGCCGCCGGCCGATTCGCCGAAGATGGTGACGTTGCCGGGGTCGCCGCCGAACTCGGCGATATTGTCGCGGACCCATTCGAGCGCCGCGACTTGATCGAGCATCCCTTCGCTGCCGCTTGACGGAATCTTGCCGTTGGTCACGTCGGCCAGACGCAGGAAGCCTAGCGGCCCGAGGCGATAGTTGATGGTGACGACGATGGTGTCGCCGCGCCGCGCGAGTACGCTGCCGTCGTACAGCGACTGCGCGCCCGATCCGATCGTGAAGGCGCCGCCGTGAATCCAGACCATCACGGGCCGTCGCTTGCCGTCGAGCGCGGGAGTCCAGACATTGAGTGTGAGGCAATCTTCGGATTGTTGGCCGTCGATCACGAACGCGGAGAGTGCGCTGAGCATCAACTTGTTCTGGTGATTGACCGCGCCGAAGCGGCGAGCGTCGCGCACTCCGGTCCACGATGCGGGCTTCTCGGGCGCGAGCCATCGCCGCGTGCCGACAGGGGGCGCCGCAAACGGAATCCCTTTGAAGACGGAAAGTCCGCCCTGGTCGTCGCCTTCGAGTTTGCCTTGATGGATGGAAACGGTCGCGCCCATTTGAATGAACCTCAGTGCGAAGGATTGCGACGGATTCTCGCAGAATTCAAGTGCAGTTCACAAACGTCGAGAGCGTCGGGGGGACGAAATCCCAAAATGGGACACATCGCGTCTGAACGAGCCGCATGATGAGCGCCATAGATGAGCACTCATGAGTCATTTTTATGAATATGGGACAGAATTTCGGGCATTGCTCTTGCTGTAATCGATTGGATCCCTGCGTCAGCCGAGGGACAGGGAAGGACACCGGATGGGCGCTTCGCCCAAGCAGAACGACCTGGCCTCGAGCGAAAGGAATTCCGAGCACGAGCGGTCGCAGGTCAAGGCGTTGACCAATTACGACCTCGAGCGTGCGCGAACGCATAGCACTTTGTTCGATACACATGTCGTTCCCGACGAGAGAATAAGGGGCTTATTCCGGGCAGCGGGGATTCTGATTGTCCTCTTTCAGCTAGGTTACGCCGCCGAGCACTTTTACACCTCCGCGCCGAGGTTCGACGCGACTTTCAGCCTGATCGCAGCCAACATCGTGATTGGCGTCGCGCTTTTTCTCTCGACCTTCACCGCCGCAATTCCCCGCTACTGGAGCGAAATCAGTGTCCTTGTATGCCTGGCGTTGCTGATAACTTCCTCTGCGATAGCCGCGACATCGCTGCAGATTGAGCCGCTGTTCGTTTCCGTCTGTGTCGTCGTAATCGGAGCCGGGACGCTGGCGCCGTGGGACTGGCGTTGCCAAGCTGCGATCAATGCGGTCGGGATAATTTGTTTTTGCGTCCTCTCGCGAATCCACGGAATCGTCGATTTCGATCCCGCGATGCATTGGCTTGGGCTGGCAACGGCAGTCGGGCTGGCGCAGGGCAACGTCTATATCCAGGTAAAGAGTCGGCGCCAAATTGCGCAAAACCTCGGACACATGCGCAGCAACGATCTGAAGGTCAAGGAGAGCGAGGAAAAGTTTCGGCAGATCTTCCAGCAGAGCGGCGACATGGTGGTGGTCAGCAACCTCGAGACCAGCACCATCCTCGAGGTCAACAACCAGTTCGTCAGGCGCAGCGGCGTGCCGCGAGAGCTGGTGCTCGGACACAGCGACGTCGAGTTCAATTTTTTTGCGGAGCCGGCAGTGCGCGAGGGATTCATGCATGAACTTCGCGAGCGCGGCGTCGTGCAGAACCTCGAGGTCCAACTCAATGGAATCGGCTATGCGCGGCCGACGATTGCGCTGATATCGGCGGTTGTGGTCCGGCTCAACGATCAGAACTGCGCGATTACCGTCGTGCGTGAAATCGCCGACGTCAAGGAAGCGGAGCGGAAACTGCGCAACAGCGAGGCTACGCTGCGCAAGATCTTCGACGCGAATCTCGATTCGGTGGCGACCAGCGATCCGATCACGCGGCGCTACACCGATATCAACGCCGAATTCTTACGCGCGACGGGCTTTAGCCGGGAAGAGGTGTTGGGCAAGACTCCTTGGGAAATCGGCGTATGGCCGAGCCGCGACGAAGCGGACAACTTTGCGGCGGGCCTGTCCAGAAGCGGGGAAGTTCGGCACATGCGGGCCAATTTTCGCATCAAAGAGGGACACCTCATTCCGTGCCTGATTTCAGGGGTGCTGCTCGAGCTCGATGCCAAGCTGAGCTGCCTGACGATTACTCGTAACGTCAGCGACCTGGTGGCGGCGGAACAAAGACTCATCGACAGCGAAGCCAGCCTGCGCAAAATTTTCGACTCGATCCTCGACCCGCTCTCGATCACCGACCTTGAGGGGCACTTTGTCGACGTCAACGACGAGTTCATGCGGCTCAGCGAATACTCGCGCCAGGAGATCATCGGGCAGGTCTCCGATAACAAGTACGCGGCGGGATACATCGAGTCGCTGAAGACCACCGGCCAAGTGCGGAATTTCGAAGTGACGATCGCGACGAAGAGCGGCACCGAGATTCCCGTGCTGATGTCGTCGGTGGTGGTCGAGCTGGGCGGCGAGCAGCGGGTGGTAACGGTTGCGCGCGACATAACCGAACGCAAGGCGCAGGAGCTGAAACTGCAAAGCAGCGAAGCGATGCTGCGCGAGATATTCGACTCGAGCGTCGACAACATCGCGCTGACCGACCTGACCAACGGCGCCATCATCGACGTGAACAAGGAAATGGTGCGATCGCTCGGAATCGTAAAAGCGGATTTGATTGGCAAGCGCTTCGATCAGCTGAATGTCTGGCAAAGCCGCGAGCGGCTCGACCTCTTCATCAAAACTCTGCTCGAGCATCGCGAAGTGCGCAACTTCGAGGCGACCTTCTGCGGCGGCAACGGCATTGTTTTTCCGGCGTTGGTCTCGGCGGTGGCGATCGAGCTCGGGGGCAACTGGTGCTCGCTGTCGATCACCCGCGATATCACTGACCTCGAGGCGGCACGGCAGAAAGCGCTGGCGGCGTCGACGGCCAAGACCGAATTCCTGTCGAGCATGTCGCACGAGATTCGCACGCCGATGAACGCGATTCTCGGGATGGCCGACTTGATGGGCGAGAGCGACCTCGACGCCGAGCAGCGGCGCTACCTCGATACCATCATGAGCAACGGCAACGCGCTGCTCGAGCTGATCAACGGCATCCTCGATCTGGCGCGCGTCGAAAGCGGGCGGCTGGACCTCGAGGCGGTCCCGTTCGACGTGATCGAGCTGACGGAGAAGGTGGCGGATACGCTGGCGGTGCGGGCGCACGAAAAGGGAATCGAGCTGGTGGTGCGATTCAGCACAATGCTGCCGCCGATGCTGGTGGGCGATGCGCTGCGGCTGCGCCAGGTACTCGTCAATCTGATCGGCAACGCAATAAAGTTCACGAAGCGCGGCGAGATCGTGATCGACGTCGCGCTCAATCCGCTCGGGTCGAACCCGGGCAGCCTCCTATTCTCGGTGCGCGACACCGGCGTCGGCGTGCCGGGCGACGTGTTGCGCAACATTTTCTCTGCCTTCACGCAGGCAGATTCATCGATGACGCGAAAGTTCGGTGGCAGCGGACTTGGCCTGACAATCGTTGAGCGGCTGGTCGCGCTGATGGGGGGCAAGGTCTGGGTCGAAAGCGAACTCGGCGTGGGCAGCATCTTTTGCTTTACTGCCGAGTTGGGCTTGCCACCTGCAGTCGCCAACGCCGACGAGGCGATCGAGGATCGAGGTACCGAGCTGTCGGGAGTTCGCGTGCTGGTCGTCGATGACAACGCGACCATTCGATCCATCGTCAGCGAAATGCTGGTTGCCAAAGGAGCCGTCGCTACCGGCGCCGCGTCCGGCGCCCAAGGATTGCTCGCACTCGACGCTGCCAATCGCGACCGCGCTCCTTTCAGTCTGCTGGTGGTCGATTCGCAGATGCCCACGATGGACGGTTTCGAGATGATTCGGCGGATGCGCGCCGGGCCGAATGGAAATGCGCCGATCGTCATGCTGGTGACTTCCGGCGGCCTCAGCACGCGGCTGAATATCATGGGGGAGCTGGCGGTGAATCACTATGTGGTGAAGCCGGTCAAGCGTCACGAACTGTTCGCTGCTGTGTCGGACGCGATGGCGGCGGTAGCACCGCCCGCGCGGACGGCCGTCGAGCCTCCCGAGGAAAAGACGCTCAACGGTTCCGCGGCGCCGATGCTCGACCGTCCACTCAGGATTTTGCTGGCAGATGACTCGGTGGACAATCGGATGCTGATCACAGCGTATCTTAAGAAAACCCGCTACGTGCTCGACCAGGTGGAGGACGGGCAGGCTGCCCTGAACCGCTTCATGACGCGCGCCTACGACGTGGTCTTGATGGACATCCAGATGCCGGTGCTCGACGGTTTCGGCGCGGTGCGGAAGATTCGCCTGTGGGAGACGGCGAATCAGCATCGGCGGACGCCGATCATCGCGCTGACGGCGTCGGCGCTCGAAAGCGATGTGCAGCGCTCGCGCGAGGCCGGCTGCGATCTGCACGTCAGCAAGCCGGTAAAGAAATCGACGCTGCTCCGTGCGATTTCGCAGGTGATCGCGAAAGCCGAGCACAACGAAAACGACGCTGAGGCGCCGGGTTCGCATGGCGACTCGTCTCCTGTGAACGGCTAGTCTGTTCGTGGGGATTCGCGCGACTACGCCGGTCGCCGGGGGAGGGATTTTGGGGAAATGAATTTCCTACTTTACGTTGGGGCCGCCGCCCAGATCTTTTTCGTCGTCGCGGTGTTCGGTGGCGGCAGTGTGGCTGGTCTCTGCTTCGTTCGGTGGCTAGTTCCGCTCGACCGTTTGCAGAAGAATCACGAAGTAGCGGGCGTGACGTTTGGGGTGCTGGGGGCTTTCTACGGCCTGGTCCTGGCTTTTGTTATCGTTGCCGCGTGGGAACGATTCGACATGGCCAATGCCGACGCGATTTCCGAAGCGACGGCGCTGGAGAGTCTCTATAAACTCGGCGCGGCTTTCTCCGAACCGATGCGCACGCAAATCGATTCGGAGGTCCTCGAATACTCGCACCGAGTGATCGACAAGGAGTGGCCCGAGATGGCCGATAACACTTTTCAAGGCGGCAAGGCCGGCGCCATGGAACTCTGGGCCACGGTGCTCGCGTATCATCCGCCGGACAGCCGCGAGCAAACCTTGATCGACAAGTCGATCGACCAGCTCAACCTGATCAGCCAGACGCGCAGCCGGCGATATAACTATTACCAGCAGGATCTCCCATCGGTCGTGTGGACGGTCATCTATTTTGGATGCCTGATGACGATCGGCTTCAGCTACTTCTTCGGCAGTAACGTTTTTCGCGCACAGGTGCTGATGTGCGGATTCTTTTCCGTCCTGCTCGGCATGACGATTCTTGCGATACTCGAGCTCGCGCATCCGTACCAGGGCGTCGTCACGATCTCTAGCGAGCCGTACCATTACGCGATCTCGCGAATGGAAGAGACTGGCAACTACAAGTTGGCGGCAGAGAAGGCGCTGAACCCGTCGGTTCGTACGGCATCAGACCGCTAGCAGGCGGGAGGACTCGTTCGATGGCAGAGCCACGTCCACTACGGTTTGGAATACTTGGCGCAGCGCGGATTGCGCCCGACGCATTGGTCAAGGCGGCGCAGAATGTGCCGGATGCCGAAGTAGTCGCAGTCGCGGCGCGCGATCCTAGGCGGGCGCGCGAATTCGCCACGGCCAGCGGCATTCCGCGGGTGGTCGCGACCTACGACGACCTCGTCAATGATCCTGAGCTCGATGTTATCTACAATCCGCTGCCGAACTCGTTGCACTGCGAATGGTCAGTGGCGGCGTTGCGTGCGGGCAAGCACGTGCTGTGCGAGAAGCCGCTCGCCTCCAACGCGATCGAAGCTGAGCAGATGGCACAAGCGGCGCAGGATAGCGGGAAGATTCTCGGCGAGGCGTTCCATTACCGCTATCATCCGCTGGCAGATCGAGTGCATGCGCTTACGCACGACGGGACGATCGGCCGCTTGCTCCACATCGAGGGTCAGTTTTCGGTGCCGATGCCCGAAACGAACATTCGCTTCGACTGGAATCTCGCGGGCGGCGCCACGATGGATTTGGGCTGCTACCCGCTTCACATGATTCGCTACTTTTCCGGCCTGACGCCGCAGGTGGTCCGCGCCAGGGCGGAGACCGGTCCGAAGAATATCGACATCGCGATGGAGGTCGAGCTGGAGCTCGCGCCCGGCGTGACGGCAAAAATGAGTTGCGCGATGAAGAAAGACTCTCCCCTGGCGGCGACGTTAACGGTACGCGGCGAGCGCGGCGAATTGCACGTGTTCAATCCGATCGCGCCCCATCGCGGTCATCAGCTCACCGTGAAGGCAGGCTCAGACGAAAAGAACGAGACTGTGCCCGGCGACTCGACGTTCACCTATCAGCTGCGCGCATTCGTAAAGGCTGTGCGGGGCAAAGCCGCCTTTCCCACCGACGGCGCAGAGGGAATCGTCAATATGCGCGTCATTGACGACGTTTACCGAGCGGCGGGTCTTCCACCACGCGCTACCTGACGCTTATTTTCGCTAAAAATCGCTAACATTTCCTGTAACAGCTCTTCCTCGCAAGGCTGCGGTTTGAACTATTCGAGCGTATCGCTTGGTACACTCCAGTTTTTTATGCTATGATAGGTTATAAGAGGAAATCTTAGAATGAAATTGGCGAAGACACTTACGATTATGGCCTGTGCAACCCTGCTATCGATGGGCGCGATGAGTTCGGCAGGGCATGCCTATGCGCAGGATGCGGCGGCTTCAGCCCAAGATGACGGTGGCAACGCCGCCGCAGCCGTCGCGACGCCGGATATGAAGACGAAGACCTCCGCGCTTAATTTCGGCGGGTGCTGGGACGGTTCGAACACAGACGGCAGCCTCGAGGATCAAAATTACGGATCCGGATACGGCTGGATTGGGATCGTCCAGAAAGGCGCGAAGATTAAGGGCGGAAATCGCGGAAGCTACTTCGAGTTCGTCTGGGACGGCGGCAGCGACTGGGCGCATGGCCCGCTCACGGGAAAGGCTACGGCCACCGGATTCACCGCAACTGGCAAAGCCGGCGGCAAGTGCAGGGTGAAAATTATTGGCACCTTCGGTAACTCGAACGATATCGTCGGGAGCTATGACTTCGAGAATTGCGAGAAGAGTAATTTCGTTGCGGTCGGAACGTTCGACGTTCCGCTGAATAATTCGGGCTGCGCCAACATCCTTCCATAGTTTTCATTGGACCCGCGCGGGCGTCGCACGATGGACGCCCGCGTTTCTTTTTGTGAAATTGAGATCGGCGAAGTCCGCCCGGACAATTTCGAGCGCAGACGATTGTCCGCCATTTCGTGATATAGCCGTCGTTGTAACCTGCGTATCGACCCGGAGGGAAAAAATGGCGAGCGAACAACTCGGCAAGGTGATCGAGCGAATCAAAGCGGCTCCGCAGAATCCGAATGTGCCGATGGAGCAGCGGCGCGCCGGGATGGAACGAATCAGCGAGCGCGTCCCGGCCGACGTAATTTGCGAGAAGATCAACGCGGGCGGCGTCGACGCGGAATGGATCGCGGCGCCGGGCGCGAATGCGGATCGAGTGATCCTGTATCTGCATGGCGGCGGTTACGTAATCGGATCGATCAACACGCATCGCGCGATGGTCTCGAGAATCGCGCGAGCGTCCAATGCGCGAGCGCTGTCGATTGATTACCGGCTCGCGCCCGAGCATCCATTTCCTGCCGCTGTCGAAGATGCGACCGCCGCATATCGATGGCTGCTGGCGCAAGGCTACAAGCCGGGCAAGATCGTTATTGCCGGCGATTCAGCAGGCGGAGGACTTACGATCGTGCTGCTACTGGCGATTCGCGATGCGGGGCTGCCGATGCCGGCCGGTGCAGTTCCGATTTCTCCGTGGACGGATCTCGAAGGCACTGGAGAATCGGTGCACACGCGAGCGGCGCGAGACGTGATGGTGAACATGGAGAATCTTACGTCGTCGGCGAAGCAGTATTACGGCACGCATGACCCCAAGGATCCGCTGGTGTCGCCCGTGCACGGGAACTTTCGCGGCCTGCCGCCGATGCTGATCCAGGTTGGCGATGCGGAAATCCTGCTCGACGATGCGACGCGGGTCGCCAAGAGCGCAAAGGCAGCCGGCGTGGATGTCGAGCTCGAGGTGTGGGATGAAATGCCCCATGTCTGGCACGTGTTTGCGAAATTGTTGCCGGAAGGGCAGCAGGCGATCGACAAGATCGGGAAGTTCGTGATCGCGCGAACGCCGTAACGCGAGTCAGCGCTCAGAACTGGTAGCGCACGTTGGTCAGCCGCTCGGAAACCTCCCACAGCCGGGCCGCCGCTGCGTTGTCCTGAGCCGCGGCGCTGCGGCCGACCTTCTTCGGATTTCCCCACATCTCGGCCATGCCGTCGGGGCCGTAGTAATCGCCGCCGTGGACATCGGATGCGACGGCAGCATACTCGGTCGGCAACGCGCCCATCGCCGCGCTCTGTGCGAACAGCCGGTTGCCGAACTCGGTTAGCGATTCCATCATCGACGATCCAGACATCTTCGGTCCGACCGCTTGCAGATTGGTCGCGGCATATCCGGGATGGCATGCGACGGACAACAATTTCTTGCCCGCCGCGTCTACTTTGCGCTGCATCTCCGACGTGAACAGCAAATTGGCCAGCTTGCTCTGCCCGTAAGCGCGCCACTTGCGGTAGCCATTCTTCCATTGGAGGTCCTCGAAACGTATCGAGCCCATGCGATGCGCTCCGCTCGCGACGTTGACGACCCTGGCGCCTTCGGTGGCGAGGAGCCGATCGAGCAACAGTCCGGTCAACGCGAAGTGCCCGAGGTGATTGGTGCCGAATTGCATCTCGAAACCGTCGGCAGTTTGACGATACGGGATTGCCATAACGCCGGCGTTGTTGCACAGCACATGCAGCGTTTGGCGCTGCAAATGGAACGCGTCGGAGAAGCCACGCACCGAGGCGAGGTTCGAGAGATCGAGTTCCATCACGTCGACCTTGGCGCCGGGTGCCGATGCTGTAATATCCGCCGCGGCTGTCCGCGCCTTGCCGAGGTCGCGGCAGGCCAGGATGACGTCCGCATGCTTTCGCGCGAACTCCCGCGCGGCTTCCAACCCGATGCCGCTGTTGGCGCCCGTTACGACGATCGTCTTGCCCGAAAGATCGGGTATCTCATCTGCGGTCCACGGTTTCTTGTCGGGCATCGCCAGCGTTCCTCCTCGTCGGCTACATGAAGGCTATCACACGATTGCCGAGTGAAGGTAAATTGGCGTCAACTCGAAGCGTGACTTTCGCGCACGCAATTCGGTTATAGAGTGAGTCATGACTGAGCCCGGACAAACGGCAACTCCTCGTCGCGCCGCGTTCGTCTTCATCTTCATCACGGTCGTGCTCGACATGCTGGCGCTCGGAATGATCGTGCCGGTGCTGCCCAAGCTGGTCGAAGACTTCGTTGGCGGCAACACGGCGCGCGCGGCCGAGATTTACGGATTGTTCGGCACGGTGTGGGCGTTGATGCAGTTCGTATTTTCGCCGGTGCTCGGCGCGATGTCCGACCGTTTCGGGCGGCGCCCGGTAATTTTGCTCTCCAACCTGGGTTTGGGACTCGACTACATCGTGATGGCGATCGCGCCTGGCGTCGGCTGGCTGTTCATCGGCCGCACCATCTCGGGCATCACGTCGGCGAGCCTGTCGACCGCCTACGCGTACATCGCGGACGTTATGCCGCCGGAAAAGCGCGCAGGCGGGTACGGCATGATGAGCGCTGCATTCGGCCTCGGCTTCGTCGTGGGACCGGCGATCGGCGGCGTGCTGGGCAATATCGATCCGCGCCTGCCTTTCTGGGTCGCGGCGGGATTCAGTTCTCTGAACTTCGGATACGGTCTGTTCGTGCTGCCCGAGTCGCTGTCGCTCGAGCGTCGCGAACGATTTTCATGGCAGCGCGCGAATCCGCTCGGCTCGCTGAAGCTGCTGCGATCGCATCGCGAACTGTTTGGACTCGCGATCGTCAACTTCGTCGGCAGCATCGCGCACGAAGCGCTGCCAACCATTTTCGTGCTGTACGCGATGTATCGCTATGGATGGAACGAACGCACCGTCGGACTGGCGATCGCGGCGGTTGGCCTGTGCTCGGCGGTCGTCGGCGCCGGCTTGGTCGAGCCAGTGGTCGCGCGTTTCGGCGAGCGTCGCACCATGCTCGCAGGATTGATCTTCGGCACGGCAGGTTTCCTAATCTATGGAATGGCTTCCACCGGTGCGATCTTCTGGTCCGGGCTTCCACTCGCCGCATTGTGGGGACTTTCGGGGCCGCCGATGCAAGGCATGATGACGCGGCACGTCGGCGCGTCGGAGCAGGGACAACTTCAGGGCGCGCTCAGCAGTCTGCGCGGAATCGCGTTTATGATTGGTCCGCTCGTTTTCACCAACGTCTTCGCGAGCTTCATCGGCGCGAATCGCGACTGGCATTTGCCGGGTGCGCCGTTTCTGCTGGCGTCGTTGATGATCGCCGGTTCAACGGTGATGGCGTGGCAAACGACGCGCTCGAGTATCATCCTGCCGGAGCCTGCAGTGACCGCTGCCGCTGTCACAGAAGAATAAATTATTCTAATTAGCGGCTCGTAACGTACATTTGCCGTTTGCGTTGAACTCTACTTCCTGTAAATTGCCGTCAGCGTGAACCTGCGCCCGCTCGGGGGAGTCGGGGATCGGATTTGTGAATCTTAAGGAGAGCGGAAGAAATGGGATCGGGAGAATCTGCAGTCGTCGCCGGCGGATCGCGTAAAGTCCTAATTCAATTCATCCTGGTCGCGATGCTGATCGCGGCACCACTCGTAAAAAGTGTGTCGGCGAATTCATGGGACGGCGACCATAAAAAGCTCAAGGCCGCCGAGGTCGACACGTGCGCCAGCGGCACGCTGACGCCGATGATGATGCCTCCCGTGGGCGCCCCGCTCGACTTGGAAGTGACGGGGCCGTGCGTGGTGCCGGCGGGCACTTACTACTATGGCAACGTAAATATTTTTAAGAAGAAGGGCGCAACCACCGGCGGCATTTTAAGCTTCAACGACGCGACCATAGATTTTTGGGCTAACAGTATCCTGGTCGAAAATGCGGGGACCCTCAGGGCCGGAGTCACCGCCGATGGCAAAACCGTACCTATTGGCACCGCGAATATCCTCAACACGCTGACAATTCACCTCTGGGGAGCGGAATCAGCCGATCCTAAAAACGGCAGCGGCATTACCTGCAAGACGGATCCCGGCGAACCCGACGGCAACGAATGCGGTGTCGATCAGCCCGACTGGAAGTCGAATATAGGGAACACTGATACGAAAAGTTGCAAGGTAGCTCAATCCATGCCGGGTGGAGTGAAGGACTGCTTTTACGCTTACAAGGCTCTCAACTGGGACGGCGCCATTCCAACCGCCTACTTCGGATATAAGGTCCTGGCGGTTTCCTGGGGCGGGTCGTTGCAGCTCTTTGGCGCTAAGGGCGCATCGTATGACGCCACTACCGACGGCGATCCTTCAAACTCGGGAGTCAGCTGGGTGCGGCTAGGCGCCGATCTGGCAGGTACCGGTACAGAAAAAACGATCACGCTGGACCGGAAAGTGAGCTGGCAGGATGGCGACAAAATCGTAATAACCAGTACTGACTATATGCCAGCGCATGCCGAGCTCCTCACTGTTATGGGAGCTGTGAACAATAGCACGACCGTCAACGTCACGACTGCGGTCCAATACGCCCATAAGGGAACGCCATATCCGCTGTCGACCAAGACTGGTATCAGTAGCACGGGAATAGATCCCACGCTGATCTCCAATGGAGTCGAGACTCAAGCCGCCGTCGGGTTGTTGACCAGGAACATAAGAATAGTGTCAGGCGGCGCGAGCCCCGGGCTCGATTTCCCTGCGCTGCCTTGCACCGATCAAAAGATGGGCTGCTACTTCGGTGGCCATACAATTGTTCGTCAAGGATTCCAGACCTATCAAGTGCAGGGCGTCGAGTTCTATCAACTGGGACAAGGTGGCAAGATAGGGCATTATCCGGTCCACTTTCACCTGGCGCGTAAGACGGGGAGGACCGATCCTACTCAGAACGCCTACGTGAAGGATTCCTCGATTTGGGACTCCATGACTCGTTTCATCGTGATTCATGGAACGCAGGATGTAACTCTGGCACGTAACGTCGGCTATGAGTCTATAGGTCACGGCTACTACCTCGAGGACGCGACCGAGATCAACAATAGGCTGTATTCCAATCTCGGGATACTTGCGCGCGGCGCTGTCGACAATGCGCTCAATCCCCGCAAGGTCCCCGGTATTCTGGCAGCGGATTTCTCGCCGATAGCCGGCGTTGCTCCGCCCAATCAGGTGCCGCAGGAATTCGTGCCTTATCATTCCGATATTGATCATCCGAGCGTCTTCTGGATGACAAACGGATGGAACGATTTCCGCTACAATATGGCGGCTGGAGCCGGTACCTGCGGGGTATGCTACTGGCTGGTGCCTGCCGCCATTAGCGGTCCTTCCAGGTCTATGGCCTGGGACTCTTATGCAGCAGAGCAGACGTCGCCCGACCGCCTCGAGACCTCGCCACTGGAAACCTTCTATGGAAACTATTGCTCGACGGCGATGACCTCCTTTCAAACGATCGGAAACTCGTCACCATGTCTTGGC
>Ga0210391_10001656_pt1 | contig 19978 bp, 19 predicted proteins | sample IncBWC12OmetaG_FD_160573 | JGI IMG/M metagenome (GOLD analysis project Ga0210391, IMG submission 160573) | Forest soil microbial communities from Barre Woods Harvard Forest LTER site, Petersham, Massachusetts, United States - Inc-BW-C-12-O ...
TCATTCCCTGTGTTAGCTTCTTACCGAAGGGGATCACTTTGCAGCACAAAGTTCCCACCGGGCTGGATCGCAAGGAAACGGAAGTCTACCGGCAGCTTGATCCAGAGCGGCTCCCAAAACACATCGCGATCATCATGGACGGCAACGGGCGCTGGGCGAAACGGCGTCACATGCCGCGCGTGGCCGGACATCGCGCCGGAGTCGCGGCCGTGCGCTCGACGGTGGAAACGGCCGCCCGCATTGGCATTCATGCGCTCACGCTGTATGCCTTCTCGGAAGAAAACTGGAAGAAGCGTCCCAAGAGCGAAGTGGATTTTCTGATGCGCCTGCTGAGCCGTTACCTGAAGGCGGAAGTTCCCACGCTCAACAAGAACAATATTCGCCTGGAATATATCGGCCGGCAGCATGAACTGCCGGAAGACGTGCAGGAGCGCATGGCCTGGGCGCGGCACAGCACAGCGCGGAATACCGGCACCGTACTTACGCTCGCGCTGAACTACAGCGCGCGCAGCGAACTGGTGGACGCGTTCCGCTCCATGGTGAATTCAGTTTCGCAAAATGGAGGCCTCGAGCACCTGCGCATCGACGAAGACACGGTCGCACGGCATCTGTACACGTCTCATCTGCCCGACCCTGATCTGGTGGTGCGCACCTCGGGTGAGATGCGGCTCAGTAATTTTTTGCTGTGGCAACTGGCCTATGCCGAAATCTATGTGACGCCCACTCTGTGGCCGGATTTTCGCGGCTTGCATTTGCTCGAAGGCATCGCCGAATATCAGAAGCGGGAGCGCCGCTATGGCGGATTGAACGGGGATTCCCACGCCCACTCCAGCCTTTCCGGCGAGATGCGCTCAAGCATGGCCGATCTGGCTGTTGAGCTTAGAACCAATGGAACGAATTCGGAAAGCAACTCTGACTCTGAGAACACTGACTCCGGGAACAGAGAGAAGTCTCATCACTTCAAACCTCATGCCTCGAAAGTCACGCGCAAACACTAACGTCGGCATCTCCGGGACATTACTGCCTTGTTAAAGCGCATCGCGACCGCCGTGGTGCTGATTCCAGTTGTGCTGCTGCTGGTGCTGCGCGCTCCCATACCGGTGGTGGCCGTGGTGGCGGCGGCCATGGCGCTGGTCACAGTGCAGGAATTTCTGAAGCTGACGGAATCCTACGGGGTTGAGCCGCAGCGCCTGCCCACTTACATCTTTGTGGGATTATTTTTTCTACTACTAGCGGTGAGCGCCGTCGGCGATGCTCCACAACCGTCCGCGTTGAAATTCTTGCTGGAGACAGCGTTTGCGTGTGCGCTTGCTCCTTTCCTTTTTCTGACCATCGCCATGCGACGAGCCCAAATGAGCGGCGCATATCCGGCTGCGGCTGCGGCCAGCTTTGCCTTCGTATACATTGCCCTGCCTATGGGAATGCTGGTGCAGTTGCGGCAGCAGTGGGCCGGAGCGTTCTGGCTGCTCTACCTTTTGTTGATCGTTTGGGCGGGAGATATTTTCGCCTACTTCGTGGGCCGCTCGCTGGGACGGCACCTGATGGCGCCGCTCATCAGTCCGAAGAAGACCTGGGAGGGTGCGGCCGCTTCGCTGGCGGCAAGCCTGGTGGTCGGGAGCTTGCTATTCAGCCATGCTCTGCAGATTAGCTCATTCCTGCTGCGCGTTGGGCTGATCCAGCGTCGCGACGGCCTGTTCGGATTGGAGAAGCCGGAGATGTGGCCGATTATCCTGCTGACGATTGCGCTGAACATCGCGGCGCAGCTTGGCGACCTGGTGGAATCGCTGATCAAGCGCGGAGCGGGCGTGAAGGATTCGGGCGCGATTCTCCCGGGCCACGGCGGCATGTTGGACCGCATCGACGCGCTGCTCTTTGCTGCTCCGGTGCTGTGGTACTATGCGGCTTGGCGTGTAATACAGTAATGGTTTGAGCAAATGGCGGACCCGCCAAAACACCCTCCCCTGGCACCTCTTCATCCGGACAGCACTTTGAACCCAGCTAAACTCGCGCAGTTCGAGAAGCTTTCGACTGAAGTCTTACTGCTTTCGTTGCTTCCGAGTTCGCAAGGTTGTCTAAAAACTCGACCGGATGGAACTATACTAGATGGACATCATCGGATCGACCCTGACCAGTACGAAGTGAATCAATCAGCAATGCTTTGCCAATGACACTGAAACGCATCGCCATCCTGGGTTCCACCGGCTCGATTGGCCGCAGCACGCTGAGCGTGGCCGAGTCCTATCCCGAGCGCTTTCAGATCGTCGCGCTGGCTGCAGGCCGCAATCTGGAGGAGACCTTCGAGCAGGCGCGGCGCTGGCGGCCGCGGATTATTTCGATGGCAGCGGAGGCCGACGCCGACGCGTTGCGGTCACGACTAAGACAAGCTGGTCAAAGTGAAATCGAAGTGGTTTACGGAGCGGCTGGCACGGTGAAGGTCGCAACCCATGCCGAAGCCGATTTCGTGGTGAGCGCCATCGTAGGCGTGGCGGGACTTGAGGCTACTTATGAAGCCGTGAAAGCTGGAAAGACGGTCGGCGTAGCCAACAAGGAATGCCTGGTCGCCGCGGGTGAATTGATTACCGCCGAAGCGCGAAAGCAGGGCAAGCCTCTGCTGCCGATCGACAGCGAGCACAACGCGGTACACCAATGCCTGCGGGGCGGGCGGATGGAGGAAGTGGAACGCATCTGGCTGACCGCCTCTGGCGGTCCATTCCTGAACACGCCACGCTCCGAGTTCGACTCTATTACGGTGGAGCAGGCGCTCAGCCATCCCACGTGGAAGATGGGCAAACGCATTACAATCGACTCCGCTACCCTGATGAACAAGGGTTTCGAGGTGATCGAGGCATGCAGATTGTTTCACATGCCGCCCTCGAAAGTGGAAGTAATTGTCCACCCTCAGTCGACGATCCATTCTCTGGTTGAGTTTATCGATGGCAGCATACTTGCTCAGTTGTCGGTGACGGATATGCGCTTGCCGATTCTCTACGCTTTGACGTATCCGGAGCGTATTCAATCGGATATGCGCTTGCCGGTCCGCAACTTGCGTCATCTGGACTTTTGCCCTCCAGACATGAGTAAATTTCCTTGTCTGCGCCTAGCCTATGAGGCGGCGGAGGCAGGCGGAGCCAAGACAGTAGCGCTGAATGCGGCCGACGAAGTAGCGGTAGCTGCATTCCTTGACGGGAAAATCGGCTTCCTTGAGATTCCCCGCATCATCGAAGAGGCGGTTGGCGCATCTAATTCGGGAACGCTGGGTTCGATTGCTGAGGTGCTTGAAGCTGACGCCGAAGCCCGCCGATATGCTCAAGAGCTGGTTTTGGGAATAAAGAAGAAGACACCGAAGCCACATGCGGCATCTGTTGTTCGATAAATGAATCTAATTGGGGGAGCAGTTCGTACTTTACCTTATGTCTGATTTCCTGATTTCCGTCGCTGCGGTCGCAGTTGTTCTCGGTTTCATGATCCTCATCCATGAATTCGGCCACTATGCCGTGGCTAAGCTGCTGGGTGTGCGGGTGGAGCAGTTCGCCATTGGTTTCGGCAAGCGGCTGGTGGGCTTTCGCAAAGGCGACACCGATTACCGCATCAACGCCCTGCCCCTGGGCGGCTATGTGAAGATGAGCGGCGAGAATCCCATGGACGAGCGTTCGGGAGATCCCGGCGAGTTCATGTCGCACTCCCGCTGGCACCGTTTTCTGATCGCCATTGCCGGCCCATCGATGAACATCCTGCTGGCAATTTTTCTGCTCACAGCCGTTTACATGGTGCACTACGAGTATCCGGTTTTCCTCGACCAGCCCGCGGTCATCCAAGGCGTAAAGCACGACTCGCCCGCCGCCAAGGCTGGATTTCGGCCGGGCGACCGCATCGTAAGAGTCGATGGCATTCAGAACCCAACCTGGGAGCAGCTTCAGCCGCGCGTGTGGCTTAGTCCGAACCAGCCGCTGACCGTTACGGTTCAGCGTGGCAATCAGACATTTCAGAAAACAATCGTGCCGCAACCCGTAACCACATCGGAAGTGGGTTCGGCAGGATGGTATCCCGAGGAGCCTGTCATCGTTGGCCAGCTTGAGGCCAATACCCCCGCTGCCAACGCTGGGCTAAAAGAAGATGACAGAATCGTTGCCATGGATGGGCAGCCCCTGGTTTCCATCGAAGCCATGATCGAGCGCCTCCAACAAACGAAAGAGCAGCCCGTCGATCTAACTGTGCTACGTGGCGGCCAGAGTTTGAGCTTTCATCTGACCCCGGTACTTTCGAAAACGGAAGATCCGAAAGAGCAGCGATACCGGCTGGGCTTCCTCAACAAGAGCGAGACCAAGGTTACGACTTTGCCGTTCGCGCAGGCTCTGCGCCTTTCGCTAGAGACCAACAAGAAATACTCGTTGCTGATTCTCGAGCTCGCGAAAAAGATCGTACAGCACAAAGTATCGTTGAAGGCAGTCTCCGGTCCGATCGGCATCGCACAGGACGCGGGCTACGCGGCACAGCAGAAGGGCTGGACTCCGCTTCTGGAGTTAACCGCCGGCATCAGCCTGAACCTTGGCATCTTCAACCTGCTGCCGATCCCTATTCTCGACGGCGGCGTTATCCTGTTCCTCGCCATCGAAGGACTCATGCGCCGCGACGTCAGCCTACGAATCAAAGAACGCGTCTACCAGGCCGCATTCGTGTTCCTGGTGCTGTTCGCTGTGATGGTGATCTACAACGATTTGATGAAGACTCTGCCCGGGCTGATGGACCGACTGCCTTAGCGTTGTTTCTCGGCAAGGGCCTCAGTTAAGTCGAGTCATGCTCCAGCTTTGGTCGATCACTCAAGTCTTTAATTTGGTAAGCTGGGGCCTGTAAAAACGTTTCAGCACTTGGCGCGTCTGAATGAGTGACATTGTGCGCCGAACTTCCATCACTTCCGCGCTGCTAATCCTGGCACTTGCCACATCGGCGTCAGCTTGTGTGGCAAGATGGGGCCAAGCCGGGTCTTCCTGTTCCCCTCCAAGGGCCCACAAATCTTGTGCCCGCGAGACGTCGAGCGCTTCAATTGCTCCACTCTCTGCGTGCGGCCATTTTGTGAAGTCCATGCCCGGCAGATGCGGCATGCGCAGTTTTGTCCAGTTTCAGTTATTCGCGCTTCACGTATTCCGCGCATCTGCTCCGCCGCAGCGCTTAGTCAAAAGAATCTCAGTGACATTTGACTCAGCGATCACAGTTTCCTCCATCGGTTCTCCTGAGACCGACCGGGGCCCGCCCCGCTCCTAGAAAACCGGCTCAACTTAGCGCATCGAGCTTCACAATTCTGCTCTTGCGTTTGCCTTAGCGTTTGCAAAAAGTTGGTTCTTAAGGAGACACTATGAAAATTGCTTTCCGCAGTTTGTTCTGCTTTTTTCTCGCTTTCACCAGTCAAATCGCGTTTGCGCAAAACAGCGTCCCAGTCAGTCAAGCTTTGGACTTCTGGATCGCCAACGCCGAAAAAGAGGTCGTTTCTGCCGCCGACGCCATGCCAGAGGAGAAATATTCCTTCGCACCAACCACCGGACAGTTTGCCGGGGTCCGCACTTTCGCTCAGCAGGTTAAGCACCTGGCCGCCAACAACTATCGCATGGCCGCGCGCATCGTTGGCCAGACGCCCACCCCAAACCAGGAGGCTGAGACCGGGCCTGAAACAGTCCAATCCAAGGGTCAAATCATGGACTACGTCAAAGGCTCGTTCGTGGCTTTGCACCGCGCCGCGGCTACCATTACTGCAGAAAACGGGTTTCTGCCAGTGCTATCCACGCGGATTGGCACCACGATGCAGAACACCCGGGTTCAGTTTGTGGTCGATGCGGTCGCCCATTCCTACGATCACTACGGCCAAATGGTGGAATATCTTCGCATGAATGGAATTGTTCCCCCTGCCAGCCGAAAATGAGATGGAGTTCTGACCAAAAGCTTGCCACCCAACAAACTGTCTGGGTTGGGTGGCAACAATGCAGGAAGCACGCAAAGGCGGCCTCATCGTTCAACCAACGTCTCCGATCTGATGAGCGACTTGAATGCGGAGGATTGAGCGGACCAGCGCGTTTCGTCGCGATACAGGCGCGAAAGATATGGTACAATTTATTTGTACAGATTGTACTCCTCATTTGTACCAAGGATCAAATTCTCCATGTTAACTATCAACCTCCCCCTCCCCGAGAAAGTAAAGGTCAACCGCTCCCAGCTACGGCAAAGCCAGAGCAAGATCCTCAGACAGGCTAAGGGGAGAACCATCATCGAGGTCCCTGGCTGGACCGAAGAAGACGGAAAATATGTCGTGGACAAGCGCTATTTCGATGATCTTCTGCGCAAGCTTCGGGCTACGGTCGAAACGCTGGAAATTACGGCCGATCCCAAACTGTTCAGCCAAATTCTCCGCGCGGCGCAGACCATTGACCGGGACGCGCGCGATGGAAAACTCCACTCCTTCAACGAGGCTTTTGGAAACGAATAGTTGGCCTACCAGATTCAATTCACGGCTGACGGCCTGAAGGACGCGAAGCGTTTGCCCAAAGGCGTCCGCAATTCCCTTGCTAAAGAACTGAAAAACAAGCTGGCGAGAGACCCCTTGTCATGTTCCGAGGAATTGCGGGAGCCGCTGGCAGGGTGGCGCAGTTTCCATTGCGGGAAATACCGGGTTATCTTCAAGCTTTTCAAAGAAATAAAGCTGATCGCTGTCGCCGGGATTGGGGAACACTCGTCGCAACCAACTCGGGATATTTACCGGAAGCTGGAGTTGCTGGCAAAAAGGGGGCGTCTGGCAGAGGACATCCTGGCCGCCCTCCGTGGGTTCTCGACGGACAAGGAGTAGCAGGATCGACTGGAATCTCGCGTGTTAAAATAAGGTTTCCCATGTCCACGATTCCCCGCAGAAAAACTCTAACAGCCGTCGTCGGCGGCGTGCGCGTTGGGTCGGATGCTCCGATTGTGGTGCAATCCATGACCAACACCGATACGGCCGACATCCCTTCGACTGTGCAGCAGTGCGCGGCGCTCGCCCGCGCCGGGTCGGAATTGGTTCGTGTCACCGTTAACAACGAAGAAGCTGCTGCCGCCGTTCCGCACATCGTCGAACAACTCGACAAGCAGGGCATCCGCGTGCCCATCATCGGCGACTTCCACTACAACGGGCACGTTCTGCTCACCAAGTATCCCGAGTGCGCGCGCGATCTTGCCAAGTACCGCATCAATCCCGGCAACGCCAGCATTGGGCGTACTGGCGATTCGAATTTCCGCACTATGATCGAAGTCGCGGTGAAATATCAGAAGCCCGTGCGCATTGGCGTGAACTGGGGTTCGCTCGATCAAGCCCTGCTCACGAAAATGATGGACGAAAATTCCCTGCTTGCGGAGCCCAAAGACGCCCGCGAAGTCACTATGGAAGCGATGGTGGTCAGCGCGCTGAACTCCGCCGATCTGGCGCAAAAGTTCGGCTTGCGCCCGGATCAAATTATCCTGAGCGCAAAAGTCAGCGGCGTGCAGGATCTGATCGACGTCTACCGCGCCCTTGCCGCACGTTGTAATTACCCGCTGCATCTCGGCCTTACCGAAGCGGGCATGGGAGCCAAAGGCGTGGTGGCATCGGCTGCGGCTATGGGCGTCGTTCTGCAGGAAGGCATCGGCGATACCATCCGAGTTTCGCTAACCCCGGCGCCCGGAGGCGACCGCACTGAAGAAGTGCGCGTGGCGCAGCAGATTCTGCAGTCCATGGGCATTCGCAGTTTCACGCCGCAAGTTACGGCCTGCCCCGGCTGCGGACGCACCACCAGCACCTTCTTCCAGGAAATGGCGGAGCAGATTCAGACTTACCTGCGCGAGCAGATGCCAGCCTGGAAGGGCCGCTACGTGGGTGTGGAAGAAATGAAACTTGCCGTCATGGGATGCGTGGTCAATGGCCCCGGCGAATCGAAGCACGCCAATATTGGAATCTCTCTTCCCGGAACTTTTGAAGAGCCGAAGGCTCCGGTCTACGTGGATGGACGCTTGTTCACCACGCTCAAGGGCGATCGCATCGTCGCCGAGTTCATCACGATTCTCGATGAATACGTCGACTCGCATTACGCCGCGCGAGAGGCGCAAGAAGAAGCGGTCGCGAAAGCTTAGGCACACCGGCGAAACTTAGTAGACGCCGGGAACAGCGAGAATCCCTTGACACCTTCCTGCGGTGCCAACTTCAGGGGGTCCTTCGACTGCGCATCAGCTTCGCATTCGGGAAGCTAATGCTCCTCTCAGGATGACAGGCATCTAGGAGGACGATCTTCCCGATTCTTATTGCCCAGTAAACAAGAAGATCGGATTCTGCGAAACTACACCGCTCGGCTGCGGAGCAGCCATCAGGTCCGTGACAACGGTATCCGCCGGCGTGCCGCCTAGCGGGTTGTTGGTATTGCTCGCCGTGGTGTTAATCACGGCAATCGCGCCCGCATCGCACATGCTCACATAAACGCGGCTGCTGTCTACCGAAGCCACGGTGAACACACGGAATCGCGTGGTTCCCGGAGCATAAAGAGCCGCCGGGGCACACGACGCCACCGGCGGGACGGCGTATTGATACTGGGTCGGGCTGGCGGCCGGCGTCGCCGTGAACGGCGGATAAGTCAGCAAATGCATCGGCCGCTCATCGGCCGGAGCCGACGGATACTCCAACCCGAAGTTGTTGGCGTCGAACACCGTGAGGCCGGCAATCACGCAGGAACCCACCGTCCCGGCCAGCGTGTCTGGGCAAGTCGGCGGTATCTGGTAGCTGGCTACGTAGAACCGGCTGCCGTCGGCCAGAGCCGTTACTGAAGCCGGCGTACATCCTGAGGGACAGGAAGTTGATCCGGGCGCAAAAGAAATCGCCGCCAACTGTACGGGGATATCGCTGACCACGCCGCCTGAAACTCCGCCGGTATCGGAAAACACATACACCGTACTTGTCGCCGGGTTGGTCACATAAAGACGGCCCAGGTTCGGGTCGTAGAAAACGAAGTTTGCTCCTGCGCCCACCGGTAGGCTGCTTGTAACCGTATCCGTCGCAGTGTCGATCGTCACCAGTTGCCCATCCCCTTGCGTCAACACGTAAACCTTCTGGCCATCCACACGCGCCACAACCCAGACGGGAGTGATCCCGGTGAACCCGGTCACCACATTCGAGGAAAGATCGAGAGCATTCAAATTGCTGACCGTGTTGCTTCCCTGGTTCGCCACATACAGCTTATTGCCGCCCGCTATCGTTGCCTCGGTCAGAGCTACGGGATTGGTTCCAACTACGGCCGTATTTGCCACCTGGTTAGACAATACGCTTACCGCGCTAACCGAATTCGTACCGAAGTTCACCACATAGACGAAATCGGTTTCCGTCGTATTCACAAATACGGGCAGCGTCCCCGAAGGCAAAATGATGTTGTTCACCGGCCCAAGCCCGGTCGCGGTTCGCGATTGCGAAGCCGGGGCAAACGACGACACCACGTCCAAACCACCCGGAACTAAACTCCCGGCACCTACCACAAACACCTCTGAATCGTTGGGCAGTATGGCGCCGTAAGTGGGAATGTTTCCCAGGTTCGTCGAATCCGTGGCTGAGGTCGGCGTCTGACCGATAATGGAGTCGCCCGCGACATCAATCTGCATCGCCCCGCCCGGCGAGGTGGGCACGTTGGCGCTGAGGCCAAAGACCTCATGAAAATTGGCAGGGAGCGGAGGCTGTTCCGTCGGGCAACCTGGGATTCCTCCGGTGGTGCAAGGAATCACCACGGGGCGGTAAACCTGTCCGCAGCCGGCCCAGAGCAGAATCGGAAGAGCCACCAGCACGAACCGGCCCACACCTCGAAAATTCATCGACGCTCCCAAAGAGAAGTTCTGCCTATGCTGTAGAAGAATTCAATATTCTAACGGCTGGTCACGATCGGCGCAAACAAAGCGGGTTTTAGGTTTCTGGTCATAAGGTGTTGGGGTCTTGGATTTTCTCATTAGACCGCGCAGGGTCTACTTCTGTGGGATGCCATTCCGTGGACGCAAGTTGGACGGCGAGGGTCTTAGACTTTTGTTTAAGGCCGAACACCAAGACCTGAGACCCGTTCTTGCGTTATCGGCCGCGTCTCGACTTGCCACCGGCCGCGGCAACTGGTTGATCGTCCTTGGCCGCAGCGGCAGGCTTCTTCCTGCCTTCCATTTGCGCCAGGCTCTGCTTCAGCGCTGCCATTAAGTCGACCACAGGAGCCAGCTTCTTCGGCTTCTCGACTGCTGCGACTTCCCCGCCTTCGAGCTTGGTTTCGATCAGCTTCTTCAGATTTTCCTGGAAGCTGTCTTTGTATTTCTCGGGATCCCACTCGTCGGCCAGCGCCTCGATGAGCTGATGCGCAACTTTTACTTCAGCTTCTTTCAACTCCACGTCGGGCGCGCCGAAGCCTTCCACTTTGCGCACTTCCTCCGCGTAATACATTGTGTGCAGCATCAGTCCGCCTTCATGGGGGCGCAGGAATACCGTGTACTCGCGGTTGTGCATGGTAATCTTTGCGATGGCCACGTACTCGCTCTCTTCGAGCGCCTTCGTGAGCAGCGCGTAAGGACGCCGTCCAGCTTCCTCGGGCATCATGTAATACGAAGACTCGAAATACACCGGATCGACATCGCCCGCCTTCACGAATTCCAGAATCTCCATCGTCTTCGCGGTCTGCGGCTCGATCTTCTTGATCTCTTCCGGCTCAATAACGATATATTCGTCCTTGCGAAACTCGTAGCCCTTGACGATCTCGCTGCGATCGACGACCACATTCTCCGCAGGGCAAATATATTGCTGCTTCACCCGCTGCTTATCCGGGCGATGCAACATGTTGAATGAAATGCCGGAGCTGCGCGCGCCGGAAAACAAGCGCACCGGCATGGAGATAAGTCCAAAAGTTAAATGTCCAGACCAAACCGAAGCTGCCATAAATCCCTCTCGTTCACCACGGTTCATGTGGGGACGGCCGCCCTCGGCCGTCCGGTCGAGCACAGCTCGACCCAGCGCACCGAACCGCCGCCTAACCCACCCAGAATTGCGAGTTTAGCCTACAAATCGAGCTTGGGTGCACAAATCTTAGGGCACGGGGAACCGAAATGCGAAGCCGGAGGAAATGGGGTAAGCCCTGCGTGAGTACCACCAGTTGTTGTTAACTCATAGGATTCCGGTCGCTCCGGTGTCCGGAATACCATGCTGCTTTCTTGAGCCTTCCCGCGGACGTAAGTCATCAGTCAAGAAATCAGCTTGCCAGGAGAACAAAATGACCGACCTTCGGTATCCCGTTGGCAAATTCATCTACCACGGTCCGCTCACTGAGGAGCAGAAAGAGAAATTCCTGGACGATATTGAACACACACCGGCCAACCTGCGCGCAGCCGTAAAGGGACTGTCGGAAAAGCAACTCGATACGCCTTATCGTCCCGAGGGCTGGACGGTACGCCAAGTCGCGCACCACGTCGCGGACAGCCATCTCAACGCCTACATCCGCACCAAGCTGGCCCTTACCGAAGAGGAACCAACAATCAAGCCCTATGCCGAAGACCGCTGGGCCCAACTGGCTGATACGCGAGCCACTCCGGTGGAAGTTTCCCTCGCGCTGCTCGAATCGCTGCACGATCGCTGGATGCGTCTTTTGCGCTCGTTGCAGCCCGAAGATTGGAAGCGGACCTTTCGCCATCCCGAGTTAGGAGTGATGAACCTAGACAAAACACTGGCTCTTTACGCCTGGCACGGTCGTCATCACGTCGCCCACGTCACTTCGCTGCGCGACCGCAATGGCTGGTAAAGCTAGCACGCGCTTTAATCTTCACTACGACTGATTCAAAGTTCGCACTACGAACGGCATCGACGTCTTCTGAACTTCGGCGTTGAGCAAATTCAACGAACTGCCGTGCTTAACTGCCGCCCATTCTCCACAACAAATAGCTGGTTGCCTCGCGCAGAACCGCTAAGGCACGTTGCGCGGCGCCCCGAGGTTTGGAATCCGGTCGCGGCGAAACATAAACTGGACTAATGCCTTCGTGCTCCAGCAGCTTCCGAATGCGAAATACATGGTAAGCATCGCTCACAGCTACACAACTGTGCAGGCCGTTGGTGCGCATAATCACCGCGACGCGCACGGCAGATTCGGCAGTGTCGCGGCCCTGTGTCTCAGCGATCAAATTGCGCTCCGGAATTCCGCGATGCATGAGATAGTCGCGTCCCACGCCGCCTTCGCTGAAGTTAGGGTCTGCGGCCGCACCGCCGGTAACAATCACAACGGGCGCCACCGCCTGCCGAAAGAGCTCAAAACCGTGGTCCAGGCGCGCCCTCAGTACCGGGGAAGGATGTCCAGAATATTCCGCCGCACCGAAAACAACGATGGCGTCCGCGGGCCGCGCCTCTTGTAAAGCGGCGGTGTGGACGATCCGAATGCTCTCTACGATCAGGAAAAGAACGACACATCCCGCACCTGCCACTGCCAGCCAAAGCAACCAGCGGCCTCGCGGATGCCCGGGAACGGACTCGTCAGTCATTCTTTGGCAAAGCTCATCCTTTGGCAAAGAAAGTAGAAATATCTTCGGAAGAGATCGCGCCTTCGCGAATGATGCGCCAGCGCGCTTCCTCGTCGCTGAGGTCGATGATCGTCGAAGCGATGTCGCGCGGAGAAGTCCCGCCATCCACGATGATGCTGATGCGCCCCTCAAGCTGGTCACGCACCTGCTCGGCGCTGGTGCACTCCGAGGCTCCGCTCAAATTGGCTGACGTCGCAGTGATCGGAATCGCAGCGGCCGCCACCACGGCCAGCGGAATCTTTGCGTTTGGCACGCGTAACGCGACGTTGCCCGTGTTCGCGGTCACTTTCAGCGGCAGGCGCGATCCCGCTTTCACAATGATGGTCAGCGGTCCCGGCCAGTACTTTCTCGCCAACGCGTAGAACTCCTCGGACAAAGACTTGGCGAGTTCCTCCGCCTGATCGACACTTTCGATCAGCAGAGACAACGGCTTATGACGCGAGCGGGTCTTAATGTCATATACGCGATCAACCGCGCGCAGGTTAAAGGGATCGGCGGCGAGCCCGTAAAAGGTATCGGTCGGCATGCCCAGCACTTCACCCGCGCGAATCTGATCGGCGGCGTACTTCACTAGCGAACTCTCAGGGCTATCGCTACTAATTTTTAGAATCTCAGCGCGCACAACGATCCCTTCCCGTCTGCTTCAGGCTTTGATTTGTGTTGATCGCGAAAGCTATCATAATACGGCAACCGGCTTCAAGGTGAGTGCGCAGCGTATCATCAGGCACAGTCTCTCCCTCATGAAAAAGTCTTCAGAAGCTTCGATCAGCGTCACCCAACGGCTCCGCCGCATCGAGGGACGCCACAATCCCCTCGTCAAACTGCTACGCCAGGCATTCTCGCGCGCTGAACTCACTGACAGCGGAGATTGCGCCATTGAAGGCCTGCGCATTCTCGAAGAAGCGATTCGCAGCGGTCTGCGCTTCAGCGCTGTCTTCTTTCGCGAGTCCGCGCAGGACCGCGCTGAGCGCCTCCTTCCGCAACTCGGAGCCCATGTCGAAACTCTGCTCCTTCCTGACGCACTCTTCGATAGCGTCATCCCCAGCGAATCTCCGCAAGGCGTGGCCGCGCTGGTGCGCCTGAAGGAATTCTCGCTCGAAGATATCCTGGAACGGCTGCAGGTCGGCCCAATCATTGTTCTCGCCGGTCTTCAGGATCCCGGCAATCTGGGCACGATTCTGCGCTCGTCCGAGGCTTTTGGCAGCGCAGGGTTAATTCTCGGCGAAGGCACAGTCAGCCCGTTTAACTCGAAAGTCGTGCGAGCCTCAGCCGGATCGGTCTTCCGCCTGCCCATGGTTCACAGGCAGGCTCGCGGACTTGAGAAGAAAGAACCAGCAAAGCTGGAAGAAGTTTCTGGAACGCTGAAACGTAAGAACGTTCGCCTGATCGCAACCTCGTCACATAAAGGATTGCAGATCGGTCAAGCGGACCTAAAAACGCCGGCGGCAATCTTCTTCGGCAACGAAGGCTCGGGCCTGCCCCGCGACCTAATGGCGAAAATGGACGAATTCGTTTCCATTCCGCACACGCAGCAAGTCGAATCTCTCAACGCAGGCGTCGCGGCGAGCATCGTATTATATGAAGCCGCGAGGCAGAAGAAGGCAGCCCTTGGCCATTAGCTCTTGGCTTTTCGCTAAGAGCCAAAAGCTAGAAGCTAACAGCTTTTCCTATGGGACTCTTCGAACCCATTCCGAACGCGGTCGCCGCGACCGACCCCACTCGCCCGCTCGCTGACCGAATGCGTCCGCGCACGCTCGAAGAGTATGCCGGCCAGGAGCACCTGATCGGTCCCGGCAAACCTCTTCGCACGCAGATTGACCGCGACGATACCGGTTCGCTGATCTTCTGGGGTCCGCCCGGCACCGGCAAAACTACGCTGGCGAAAATCATCGCCAGCCTGACCAAGGCCGAGTTCATCGAGTTCTCCGCCGTGCTCGCCGGAATCAAAGAGATCAAGCAGGTCATGGCCGACGCCGAACGCGCCCGCCAATACGGCACGCGCACCATCGTCTTCATCGACGAGATCCACCGCTTCAATAAAGCTCAACAAGATGCCTTCCTGCCGCATGTAGAGAAAGGCAACATCCGACTCATCGGCGCGACGACGGAGAATCCGTCATTCGAGATCAACTCCGCATTGCTCTCGCGCTGCCGCGTCTACGTTTTGCAACCGCTCACCGAAGACCAGATCGTGCAACTTCTGAGACGAGCCCTTACCGACGAAGAACGTGGCCTGGGCACAATGAGAGTGCAGGCCTCTGACGAAGTTCTCAAACGAATTGCCAGCTACACCAGCGGCGATGCGCGCAGTGCCTACAACGTACTCGAGGTCGCAGCCGGACTTGCTCAAGAGAGTGGAACTGATCCCGCAGAAATTACCGAGGATATTGCTCGCGACGCCCTGCAGAAGCGCACGCTGCTCTACGACAAGGCCGGTGAAGAACATTACAACCTGATCTCAGCCCTGCACAAATCTGTCCGTAACAGTGACCCGGACGCGGCTTTGTATTGGCTGGGCCGCATGCTGGAAGCTGGCGAAGATCCGCTCTATGTCGCGCGCCGCGTGGTTCGCATGGCGGTGGAAGATATTGGCCTTGCGGATCCTAACGCTCTTTCCCTTTGCATGGCCGCGCGCGATGCCGTAGATTTCATCGGCATGCCGGAGGGCAATCTCGCGCTCGCACAAGCGGTCGTGTATCTCTCGGTCGCGCCGAGATCGAATGCGCTTTACACAGCTTACGGAGCGGTGCAGCACGATATCGAACAAACCGCCGCCGATCCCGTTCCGCTGCATCTGCGCAACGCGCCCACCGGACTCATGAAAGGCCTGGGCTACGGCAAAAACTACCAATACGCCCACGATGTCGAAGGCAAAGTCGCCGACATGCAGTGCATGCCGGAAAATCTGCGCGATCACGTCTACTATCGACCGACCAATGAGGGTATCGAGAAGCGCATCCGCGAACGCATGGAAGAAATTAAGCGTCTTCGCTCGCAACGTGCCGAACGCGATTCTCCTGCTAAGAAATCTGAACCGTAGACTCAACCCTCAATCGATAGTCACGTACATGAGATCGTCACCGCCCAGCTAGAGTCTTTGGGGTTATTTGAAGCATCTTATATAAGACGTCGCACCTGCACGGTTTGTGCGCCAAACCGATGAATTGAGGGGTCGAATATTCATGGCCACGGTTCCCACCACCTTAACTGCTGACGCCTTTCCGGTCCGTCCCGTGCGCGCGGATCAAATCGAGGAACTGCAGAAGCTGCAGAAAGCCGCGCAGAAGATCACGTCGATCCTTGACCTCGATCAACTCATCGACAACATCGTCAATGACGTTGCGCGTTCCTTCGGGTGCCTCGAGGCGAGCATCTACCTTCACGACGAAGAGCGCGGCGAGATGGTCCTCGCGGGCGTGCATGGATGCAGCGTCAACCACAAAGGCCTTCGTTTGAAGATTGGGAAAGAGGGCATGGTCGGTTACGCCGCTTCTACCGGCCAAATGCGCTATGCGCCCGATGTGCGCAAGGACGATTACTACATTGGCTGCGAAAACTCTACACTTTCCGAAGTCGTGATTCCGCTTCATGTCGGCGAACACCTTGTCGGCGTATTCACCGCGTCGCATCCCGAACTTGATGCCTTTCCGCGCCAGCAACTCAGACTGCTTCAGGCGCTATGCGATCACGTGGCAGTCGCGGTGCACAACGCCCGCCGTTTTCAATCAGAACGTGCGGCGCGGGAAATCATGAACCGCGAGGCTCAGGAAGCCCGCATCATGCAGCAGGCACTGTTGCCAAAAAGTTCGCCCTATATTCCCGGCTTTGTAATTTCCGGTCTCAGCGTTCCCGCTAGCGCCGTCGGCGGTGATTGGTACGACTTTATTCCGTTTCCTGATGGCCGCTGGGGCCTGGTACTGGCGGACGTCTCCGGCAAAGGCACCGCTGCCGCATTGTTGATGTCGGCTACGCGAGGAATGCTTCGCTCACTGGCGGAGGCTTGCTGCACTCCCGGCGAGGTCTTGACCAAGCTCAACGAGTTGCTGGTGGAAGACTTTCCAGCGGGCAAGTTCGTTACGCTTGTGTACGGGGTCCTCGATCCGGCAACTCGTACGTTGACTTTCGCGAATGCGGGACATTTGCATCCGCTCTTTATCGATGACAACGGAGCGCAATTTCTAGCGACCGAGCGTGGACTGCCCCTGGGCTTGAGTTGCGGCGATTACTCCGAGACGTCCGTAGCTCTGTCCCCTGGATCGCGCCTCGTCTTCTATAGCGATGGCATCACTGAAGCGACGAATCAGACGGAGGAAGAATATGGATTGCACCGCCTGGCACAACACGCTTCGCGTAGCGACGCTTCCGCAGTCACCATTGTCGATGACGTTCGCACATTTGCGAACGGCTCCGGCGTCAGTGACGACGCTACCGTAGTCTTCGTTGGGGTTGGGCGCTAGAAGCTGGGTTCACCGTAGATTGGTTCACCGAAATCGCGCCCTGTGTTCGATCAGGATACAACGGTCCATCACGACGAAGATGCCCGCCTGACGCGCCTTGGCGGCCGCCTTCTCGTGAATCACACCTTCCTGCATCCAGATCGCTGGAACCTTCAGCTCGATGGCCTGATCCACAATTTCTTCTACGAATTCCGGACGTCGAAAAATGTTCACGATGTCGACCTTCTCCGGCACTTCAAGCAACGAGGCGAAAGCTTTCTCGCCCAGCGAAAACTCAATCCGCGGATTCACCGGAATGATGCGATATCCCCGACTCTGCATGTAGCTGGCAACGCCGTGGCTTGGCCGCAGCGCATTGTCGGAAAGTCCGACGACAGCAATAGTCTTGGCGTTCTTCAGGAGTTCGGTAACTGGATCGGCGGATGATAAAGAAGTCATTGGATTGCCACTTACTTCTTGTTCGCCGTGTCCATTTTCTGTTTGTACATCTTCAGCGCCAGCTTACGCACGGTCTCAGAGACCTCTTTATTTGCGGACACGTTCTTCAAGTCCTGGGTCTGCAGATGCTTCATCAGACCTAGGCCGAGATCGAGCGGCGTTCGAGGATTGGCCACCAAATTCCGTACCACAATGTAATTCTTCATGAATCGCCGTTTCAGCGGAATCTGCCGCAGCACCGCTTCCAGCACATTTTTCTGCAGAGCGAACTTCTCCACCTCGCCATCAGAAAGTTTGGGCGCATCGAGCACCGCCAGCGCGACCACCTTGGTGCCGTCGCGAATCAAAATCGATCGTTCTTCTTTGTTGCCTTTCATCGCCAGTTGAATACGGCCTTTTACGTCAAGGCGATTAATCTTCTGCACGGTGTTGTCACGCTGGCCGGGTTGAGGAGCAGCCCGCGCGACTGGTTTAGCAGGCGCAGTCGCAGCAGCGGGGCCACTGGATCCCGCTACAGCTTCTGTCGTGCTCGCCGCAATCTCCGTCATCTCTTTGTTTTCCGACACGGGGAAATAATCGGAGCCGAGTAACTCCACGATGCCGCCCACCGGCTGGAACGGTTTATCTTTTTCTGCGGCGATTTCCGGCGCATGTTCGGCCATGTAAGCGGAAAGTACTTCGTCGGGAACTTCAACTTCAGAAGATGCCTCGCCTTCCGCGCCGCTCTCTACTTGATCGATCTCCGCAGCCGGTTTGGAATCAGTCACAGTAACTTTCTCGACGCCACGCTGAACCGGTTCCGCAACCGCTTTCGGCGGCGCCTCCGGCTGATTTGCATTCAGTAGCTTGGCAATCGCCGCTGCATCTTCCGGTTTCAAATATGGATTCGATCGCAAAGTGTTCAAAATTCCTGCAGAGGCTCGCACCCGCGGACTCTGCAACATGGCCGCAATCGATTCTCGCGACGCTGAAATAGCGAATTTAGCTAACTCACCATCATCGACAGAAGGATTTTCCAGCAGCGCCGGCAGCAGCTTGGGACGGAGATTCTCCGGCGAAATAAGGTAGTCGAGAACCTCACGGGGAGTCTTCGGATCGGAAACCGCCGCCAAAGAAGACTTTTCGTCCCAGCCCGCTAAAGTCATCCGGGCTAGATCGCCGAATATTTTGTTGTGCTTCGCAAGGTAAACCAGAATCTCGATGTTCTCGTCGGGAGGGACCGAGAGCGCACCCTTCGCCGCAAACTGCATCATGTTTGACGGCAGCTTGGAAGCGCGAATTAGGTCGATCTGGCGCGGCATGAGTTCAACTCCTCGAATCTTGGAGCCCGGTAATGCTCCGAGACTCAAGCTCTTGAATCGCAAGCTCCAGCTCACGGATTAACCGGCTGGGCTTGCGCCGGAGAAATTCGTTCAACAATGCCCGATAGTACCAAAGAGTGCCGTCGCGTCCGCCCTGGAAGCGTGACCAGATTGATTCTCCGATGTCGCGGTGGTCCGAAATAATGGACCGCACATTGTTTAGTTTATCGGCGGCAGAAACCAGTCTGGTTTCCGAGTCAGCCGTCTTCAAGTGCCGAATATACGTTTCCTTACGCTCGCGCCACGGGGGCTTGGGATCTGTGTCGGAGTCTGTGCAGCCCTCCACAATCTTCGCGACACGACTTCCGAATCGCCGGCGGACTTCCTTCAACATCGGCTTGCCGCCGCAGTCTTCCACCACATCGTGCAGCAGCGCGGCGATGGCCATATCCTCGTCACCGCCGAATTCCAGCACCAAAGACGCAACCCCCATTAGGTGCGCGATGTAAGGGATGGTCGATGCCTTCCGCGTTTGTCCCGCATGCTTCTCAGCCGCAAGCAGGAATGCGCGCAAAAATCGCGGGCCGAGTTTCACGGCTGGCTTGCTGCTCGGTTTTGTTGCAAGCGCTTTTGCCGGTTTCGCACCCACTACGATTTTTCCCCACGCCGCGCCAGCAAATATGCCCGGATAAAAGGCTGCAGATCGCCGTCGAGTACGCGGTCCACATCGCCAACTTCAGTTTTCGTTCGGTGATCCTTGATCATGCGGTATGGCTGCAATACGTAGGAACGAATCTGCGATCCGAAGTCGTTGTCGAGCTTCGAATCTTCAATTTTCTTGGTAGCCGCGCGCTTCTTTTCCATCTCGAATTCGTAAAGTTTCGAGCGCAGCATGCTCATGGCCCGCTCGCGATTTTTGTGCTGCGAGCGCTCGTTCTGGCAATTCGCCACCAGGCCCGTGGCAATGTGCGTGATGCGCACGGCGGAATCCGTCGTGTTGACGTGCTGTCCGCCCTTGCCGCTCGAACGGTAAGTGTCCGTGCGGATGTCCTCGGGCTTGATCACCACTTCGATGCTGTCGTCGATTTCCGGCGACACGAAAACGCTTGCAAACGACGTATGCCGGCGCTTCGCCTGATCGAATGGAGAAATCCGCACCAGCCGGTGTACTCCGATTTCGCTGCTCAGTAGCCCGAACGCATACTCGCCATTCACCGCGAACGTAGC
>Ga0210391_10001658_pt1 | contig 19942 bp, 17 predicted proteins | sample IncBWC12OmetaG_FD_160573 | JGI IMG/M metagenome (GOLD analysis project Ga0210391, IMG submission 160573) | Forest soil microbial communities from Barre Woods Harvard Forest LTER site, Petersham, Massachusetts, United States - Inc-BW-C-12-O ...
CATGATGTTGGATGGTTTTAGGTCACGGTGCACGACTCCTTGCTCATGCGCTTCTTCAAGCGCGCCCGCCACCTGCACGCCAAGGGAGAAGATTTCTTTGGCGGGGAGCTGTTGCGATCGCATTTTTTGCGAGAGGGTCCGGCCGGGCACGCACTCCATCACGAGGTAGTCCATGCCGTCCTGCTCGCCCACATCGAAAACGGTGGCGATATTTGGATGGCTGAGCCTTGCTAAGGCAAGGGCTTCTTTGCGGAAACGGCTTTTCGCGGGTTCGTCGGAAAGGAGGCCGGGCGGGAGAACCTTGATGGCGACATCGCGTTGCAATCGCTCGTCACGCGCGCGGTAGACTACACCCATTCCACCCTGACCAAGAAGGGCAACGATAGTATACGGGCCTAACTGCGTACCCTGCGGTAAAGGCATAAACGCAGAGAGTATAACCCGAAACTGTTTCGGGAACCGGGGGACAGACCGGACGGTTTCTATTGCATTGTGCGAGCTTTGTGTCGCAGCGATGATTTTCTGAGAAGGCGGGAACGTTCCTGTCGCCAATTTCCCGAGTTCGCTCAGATTATGGTAAGGCCGCGATGAAGGCCGGTAAGACTCCGCAGGGTACTTGATGTCGGGGGCAGGCGCGGTTCAGCGCTTCTGGTACGGGTGGAAGATGTAGTCCTTCGCCTTCACGGGCGTATGGCACGCGTACCCGCAGTCTGACGGGCTGTTAGCATCAGCTGTGAACTTGTCCGACGCGGCTTCGTAGTTGAATACCGCGTATCCCCATCCGCCGCTTTTTGCAAATCTCTTGCTGTCCTTCTCCATGAGGAAAGCCTGTTTAAAGACGTCTGGCACGTCCACGACGAAGGGGGCCTCCGTACTCTTCTTCGGCTTCCACTGGAGCTTCGCGATCATGGAGCCCTCCGGGAAAGGCTGGCCGTTGCCCGGAATGCCGGACTTGAAGGCCTTGATCATGGTCGGATTGGCGACGATCACCTTGAGCACTTCGTCGGTGCGGGCGGAAGAGACCACCGACCAGTCCTCGTATCCCCTGAAGTCGGAGAACGCGACTCCACTCGGAGATTTCAGCGAGTACTTGTCCTGCGCGTCCCGCGCGTGAACGGCCGCGACGCCGAGGAAGGCGAGCAATGCCACGACTATCGCAATCGTGAGCTTGCTTTTGCGCTCCATAGCGGAGCGTGTTCCTATCTTTTGTTCTTGTTGTTCGTGCGCCACAGGTTTCGTCACAATTTCAGTCATGGTGTGTTCTCCCTCGCAAAAAAGCCTTCTTAGCCCGATCAACGTGCATCTCGAACCGGTGCGATTAAGCCAGACGCGAGGCGGTAAAGCAATTGGACCATGGTATTGCCCATACTTTCGTATCAGGTAGGCAGCGGGGAAGACCTTATAACGGGTAGCTAGTGCAGGAGCGATTCCCAGTTGGAGGGCACTCTTCCTGAGGGTCCAGGTGCGGGCTGATTTTTTGGATGCGAATGCGGCGGAAGCAACTCCGCACCCTTGATCATCCCCTGCTTCTCGTAATCGTAGAACCAATCCTCACCAGGCTCGAAGCAGGCAATGATCGGATGTCCTGTCGCAGCCGCATGCTTGGATGCATGCTGACTCGGAGAACTGTCGCAGCAACCGATGTGGCCACACTCCGCACACCGGCGGAGATGAAACCACCAAGCTTTCGGTGACGCCAGGCATTCTACACACCCATCGCCGCTTGGTTTCGAAGCGGGGTTGATTCCGCGCAGATCCTTTTTCACTTCCGATTTTCCTTTCGTGACCTCTTTTCGCGCGTCACAGCGCCTTTGGCGGCAGCCTCTCTTCTATTCTTCTGAGGATGAGTGCCCAGGTCGTGCCACGACGTTTCCGAGAGGTTGACGTCGTAGTAGTCTGCAGCTTTCTCGATGTTCGTGAACGCCAAAGCACGGTCGGCATCGGAGACGTCGATGACTTGATCGAACCGCGCGACCGCGTTACGCACATGTCGTGCGTCGGTAAGAGGTTCTTTACGCTGCTTCGGAAACGCGTAGACGCTGTCGGGTAAGTCGCTCTGCTTCGTCAGCTGTCCATGTTTCTCGTGAGGTTTCCAGGTCGCTTCCGGCATGTCTTTGACATCCTTTCTTTAAATATTTGGCTGGAGGGCGAGCGCAGTGTCGTGAACTACCTAAGGTTGGAATCCGTCCGCCATCCACTTAGCGAATAGTTCAATGCGAGACTGCGGCCAAGGGCCTTCTCCCTTTGGGGGTGGGGGCGGCATTACCGCTCCGCCGATTCCCCGGATGCGATCGTAAATGGCAGCAGCGTGCTTTTTGACGTCATCGTAACTCGCCAGGTTGAACGCCTTGCTCATGCCGCGAATGTCCCGTTCCGTAAAGAGCGGGCGGATGTCAGTTTGAAAGCTCGTCGTTTTCGTCATTGCGCCTCACAGCGACTCGATTACTCTGATGCCCCAGTCCTCTTTGTGAATCTAAAACTTCCTATCTCTTGACGTCAAGGTTTAGGGCCTTTCTTTTCAGGTTTGAACCGACGAACTCCAAGTCGACCGAATCGGCCGCGATATAGCCATTACACCGGAGGTGCTCCGGCGAATCAATTGGACGATGGTATTGGCGATACCTTGGTATTAGCGGTATTGGGCCCCGTGGGACAGTCGCCTGCGACCCGCCTAGTCCTTACTTTGCGCGGACGAGGTCGATGTGGGCGTGGTCAGGCTTATCGGCGGGCGACATATACGTCCGAACAAAGGAAGGATGCCGCAGCCTTCGGTTCTAAAGCGGCGGATTTTATTTACCGAACGGTAACCGTGTGTTGCTTCTCTTGGCCGCCTATTCTGCGGTCTTCAGTTTCAGCTTGCTCTTGTTCTGTTCCAGGAACTCACGCAACTCCGCCGCGATATCCAGCAGACGGATCCACTGTTCGTAATACAGCGTGACCGGAAATCGCCCCAGCCCATACACGCTGACTCCACCTTTTTCTCCTACGCGAAATTCCAGCGACCCTTTCTTTCTCGACCCCGCCTGCTTTTCCAGTTCCGCAATGCGTGCCAGTAATTCTTCCTTGCTTGGTTCTGACATTTTTCGTGCCCCCCTTTTTTTGTGACTCGTCGAAAATTCAACTCCCCGGACCGCTCGCCGAATCCTACCAGTTTTAACTCTTCCAAGTCTCCGCAAGGCTCGCCCAGCGCCTTACTCCTCAGAACTCCACTCCTCCTCCGCTCGTTCCCGTTCCGACACACCACCGTTGCCTCAGCCTCCTGCTCGGTGTACGATACGCCGCAAGATCGTCTATCGTCTCTGTGCGACAGCCGTTCATCGAATCCGAAAAGGTTAGGTTTATAAATGAAACGGTTCGCATCTTTCGCTCACCAATTCCTTGGGTGTGAGGAGCACTTTCTTATGTCACGACTCGTACGTCTATTTTGCATTTCATTCTTAGCCATTGCGCCCTGCGCGGCACAGCAGGCGGCGGCACCGGCGGCTGCGCCGACCCCCGCGCCAGGTGCGGCACCAGCCGCGGCTGCGCCCAAAAGACTTGTCGCCGTAATGAATTTCGACTACGGCACAGTCAAAACGGTCGTTGCATCCATCTTCGGCACCGACCAGGACGTGGGCAAGGGCATCACAGACCTAATGGTGCAAAAACTTGTTACGGACGGCAAATACCGCGTCATTGAACGCGCCGCTCTCGACAAGATCATCGCCGAACAAAACTTTAACAATAGCGACCGCGCCGATCCCTCCAGCGCGTCCAAGATCGGCCGTATCCTCGGCGTCGACACCATCATTCTCGGCTCCATCACCAAGTTTGGCCGCGACGACAAACAAATCGGCGGAGTAGGCGGCGGACATAGCGGCTGGACTGGCGCGATCGCCGGCATGGGCAAAAAAGAATCCAAAGCCGTGGTTGCTATCACCGCTCGGCTCGTGAACACCACTACCGGTGAAATACTTGCTTCGGTCACCGGGAACGGCGAATCTTCGCGCTCCGGCCTGATGCTCGGAGGCGGAGGCGGCACCGGCTACAGCGGAGGCGGCGGCGCTTTCGACATGAGCAGCAGTAACTTCTCGCAAACCATTCTCGGCGAAGCTGTAAACAAAGCTGTCAACGATTGCGCCACACAGCTCGATGCCGCCGCCGGGACCTTGCCGATCATTAAGGCCACCTATTCCGGTCTAGTGGCCGACGTCAGCGGAAACGTCATCATCATCAACGTCGGAAATAAGGTAGGCGTGCGCGTCGGCGATACCATTGACGTCAGCCGTGCCGTACGCACCGTCAAAGATCCCACGACCGGCAAAGTTCTCAAGACCGTCACCAACAAGCTGGGCAGCGCTACGGTGACCGATGTCGATGCGGACTCCGCAACGGCGACTTATTCGGGAGCTACTCCGCCTAAAGTCGGTGACGTCGCAGCCACGCCGGCTGCCACAAATCCGTAAGCCGATACATCGCCGCATTTGCGGCACATCCATGATCTGTTTCGATATCTTCTGTGCTTGATTGAAATAGGCGAGGCAGCCTCTTAAACTTCCTCGCCTATTTTCTTATTTGAAGGGAGCGACGCAATGAGCCAGGACTACGCTGTAGGACAAAAGCTCGGTGATTATGAAATCCTCGGCATTCTTGGCGCTGGCGGCATGGGCAAAGTCTATAAGGTCTGTAACACTATTTCCGACCGCGTCGAGGCCATGAAGATTCTCCTCCCTGACCTCGCCGGCCAAAAAGATCTCGCCGACCGCTTTCTCCGCGAAATCAAAGTCCTCGCCAGTCTGCATCATCCGAATATCGCTTCACTTCGCACGGCGCTGACACTCGACAATCAACTCGTCATGATCATGGAATTCGTCGACGGCGTCACGCTCTCCTCGCGCCTGCATCAAGGCGTCATTCCTCCGGCGCTGGCCGTCAAATATATTGATCAGGTTCTCGACGCCCTCAGCTACGCCCACAAACAAAACATCATCCATCGCGACATCAAGCCCGCCAACATGATGCTCACCGCCGACGGCACCGTAAAACTAATGGACTTCGGCATCGCGCGCTCCGCGAGCGATCGCAGCCTTACCATGACTGGGACCACTCTCGGTTCCCTCAATTACATGCCGCCTGAACAAGTGAAAGGCGACCCTGCCGACAATCGCTCTGACCTTTATTCGCTTGGCGTTTCTCTCTACGAAATGGTGACCGGCCAGCTTCCCTTCACCGCCGAAAGCAATTACGCCATGATGGCCGCGCATCTTCAGGAAGTGCCCAAGCCTCCCATCGTCCTCCGGCCCGGCATTCCGCAGACGCTCAATCAAATTATCGTCATGGCTCTCGCCAAGGATCCCGGGCAGCGCTTCCAATCCGCCGATGCCTTCCGCGGTGCTTTGAAGAGTGTTCCCGCGCAAGGCGCCGCCACTCAAGCCGGAGCCGATCCTCGCGCCTTCGTTCCATCAGCGAGCGCTGGGAGCGCTACGGCTCTTTTCCACGAGACGCCGGCGTCGCAATCTCCAACTACCGTGATGGACACCCCTGCCTTTCCGCAAACGCCGCGCGTGGGGGCTGTCGCGAGCCCTGCTGTGGCGTCTGCCGACGCCATGCCGCAAGCGCCGCCTCCTGCGGCCAAAGGTAACAGTCATCGCGGCCTATACATCGCTCTCGGAGCTTTCATTGTCGTCGCAGTGCTCTTCGCCGCCGGGCTGTATCTTCCGAGCCGCATCAAAACACTCGCCGGAGCTGGCAAGTCTGTTCCGCCGCCGCAGCAAGCTGTCTCGTCGGCTTCCAGTCCGTCGCCTACGACTCCAGCAGCCTCCGCTGATGCCATGACTCCGAGTACACCTACGCCCGCTTCGACGGATCCCAACGCGCCAACCTCCGCCGGGGCAGCCACTGCGGCCGCCAGCGCGCAAGCGGTGCAATCCGGTCAGTCCTCGCCTGACTCTTCAAACGCGCCGTCTACGACGTCGACCGATGTCGTGCCTGCGGCTTCGGCGGCGTCCAACTCAGGCGGCGCTTCCGCGCAACCTGCAAAAAAGCCTTCTCCAGCAAAATCCAAAAAAGATGGCCAGACCTCACAAGCGGATGCCCAGGCTAAAGCCGACGAAGCCGCGGCCGTCGAGGATAATGAGCACCGCTACGACGACATCGACAGCCGCTCCGCCGCCGTCTCACAATCCTTGGACAACATCCAGCGCCAGCAAGCTGCCGCGGGTTACGGACTTCGCGGCGACATAGTCTCCGCCCATCAGCGCATGAAGACCGATATCTCCAAAGCCCAGTCCGCCATGCAAAAGCATGACACCCAAGGCGCGAAGAAATATCTGGACATGGCCGAAGCGGAACTCACAACCATCGAGAAGTTCCTCGGAAAATAAGCCCCCCCTCACGCATCGCCGCGTAGGACCACAGCATGCCGTGGCCATTTTGACGAACGTTCTGCTGGAGCTCGCTCGCGGAGTCTCCAATCCTTCCCCATCTTTCCCCTTGCTTACCGAGTGGAGTGGATGTACGCTGCTCTCGGTAACCGAGGAGAGTGCATGAGCAGGCCTTCTGATCTTGTCCAAGGCACTTTGGATTTGCTGCTGCTGAAAATTCTGGCACTGGAGCCGATGAATGGCTATGCAGTTAGTCTGCGCTTGAAGCAAGTTTCCGGCGAGGTGCTGCAAGTCAGCGATGGGTCGCTCTACCCTGCCCTACACAAGCTGGAGCAAGAAGGCTGGATCACCGCGGAGTGGAAGCCGACCGAAAACAACCGCCGTGCCAAGTTCTACTCACTTACACGGCTGGGCAAAAAACAGCTCGAAAAAGAATCCGCCAACTGGAGCCGTCTCTCGGACGCGATTTCCAATATCGTGAAACTCAAAGAGGCCTGAGCGAATTTCTTTTTGCAAGGAGTCATCATGCACCCCAAACATTGGTTCTACACTTTGCCGCTTCGCTTGCGCTCCCTTTTTCGCCGCGACCACGTTGAGCACGAACTGAGCGAGGAGCTGCAATTCCACCTCGAGCAAAAAACACAGGAATATCTCGCAAGCGGGTTGACGCTCGATGAAGCACGCCGCAAAGCTCAGCGCGAATTCGGGGGTATCGAATTATCCAAGGAAAATTGCCGCGACACGCGACGCGTCAGCTACCTGCAAGATCTGATGCAAGATCTTCGCTTTGGTGTGCGAATGCTTCGAAAGAGTCCTGGTTTCACGTTTATAGCCGTGCTTACGCTGGCTCTCGGGATTGGCGCCAACACGGCCATCTTCAGCATGGTGAATTCCTTTTTGCTTAAGCCGCTGCCCGTCAAAGATCCCGAGCAGATCACCGTTCTGGCTTTTCAACTCAAAAAAGGTCCGTTGCAAAACAATTTTTCCATTCCTGAGCTGGAAGATCTGCAAGCGCAGACAACTTCCGTATTCTCCGATGTAATTGGTGATCTCTACGGCGCGGGCGGCCTCACGGTGAATGGAAAGACCGAACCCATCTACGTGTACTTCGTCACGGGTAATTATTTCATCGGCTTGGATGTCAAACCGTATCTTGGCCGCTTCATCTTGCCCTCAGAAGGATCTCCGACGGCTCTAAGCCCCGTCGTCGTCCTAGGTTACAACTACTGGAAAACTCGATTCGCTGGTGATCCCAGCGTCGTTGGGAAGACAGTCGCCTTTGACGGCCATCCGGTAACCGTCATTGGCGTAACGCCAAAGGAATTCCATGGTCTCTACTCCATGGCGGACATGCAGGGGTACATGCCGCTTAACATTGAACAGGTGGATAGCGCCTATGACAGGACCACGCCGGTCAATCGCGAATTGAGAAGCGTTTTTGTATACGCGCGATTGCTTCCGGGCGTGAGCATCAATGCGGCGCAGTCGGCTTTGGATGTCATCGCCAGCCGGTTTGCTGCTCAGAATCCAAAGAGCGAAGAAGGTATGACGCTCGCCGTCTATCCCGAGCGTTTTTCGCGGCCCAACCCTGACCCGGATAAAACCATCTTGAAGATCGCGACACTGTTTCTGATTCTTGCGGGGCTCGTTCTTATTCTCGCGTGCGTGAATGTCGCCAATTTTCTGTTGGTGCGTGCCACGGCGAGGCAGCGCGAAATGGCTATTCGCAGTGCGCTGGGCGGTACTCGAGGGCGCTTGATCCGGCAACTGCTCACCGAAAGCATCGTTCTTGCTTTATGTGGGGGAATTGGCGGCGTCTTTCTCGGATTGGCGGGGAGTAGTGCGCTCAGTTCGATCCGTCTGCAGACCACCCTGCCCGTCCTGATCGACTTTCAATTTGACTGGCGCGTCTTCGGGTATGCGCTGAGCGTTGCGTTGCTCACCGGCCTTATCGTCGGCACCGTGCCTGCGCTGCGCGCTTCGGGACGAAACATGATCGAAGTCATTCGCGAAGGCGGCAGATCGATGAGCGGCGGCCGAAGCCGGTTACGCTCGGCGCTCGTGGTTATTCAAGTGGGCGGCTCGCTTATGCTGCTTATCGTCGCCGGATTGATGGTGCGCAGTCTATCGTATGCGCAGCGCTCGGATTTGGGTTTTGATCCGCGCAACGTCCTCAATCTCTCGCTCGATCCCAATGGCATTGGTTACGACAAAGAAAAGGGACTGAGGTTTTACAAGGAACTTCTGGAGCGCATCGATAATTTGCCGGGGGTTGAATCTTCCAGTGCGGCGTTTACGGTTCCCTTCGGATATTTCAACGATAATGACTTTCTTGAGGTTCCGGGTTACGAAGTTCCGCAGGGAACGACCGTGCCCTCAGCCGGATTCAATATGGTCTCGCCTGGTTATTTCCGTACTCTGCACATCCCACTTCTTGAAGGCCGCGATTTCACCAATGCGGATCAGGAAGACACGCAATGGGTGGCCATCATCAACGAGGCAATGGCCAAGCGCTTCTGGCCTAACGGGAGCGCCCTCGGCCATGAGTTCCGCATAGCTGGTGACCGTGTTCACTCGCTTCGCGTCGTGGGAGTGGTGAAAAACAGCAAGTCCGTCAGCATGATGGGGCTGGTTCGAGAATATTTCTATGTTCCATTCGCGCAACAATACACTTCGATGGCTACGGTTCAGGTGCGCACCACGTTCCCACCCGAAACTCTGGTGACTTCGATCCGCGAACAGGTGACAGCGACTGCTCCCACTATGCCCATTTCCGAAGTTCGGCCTATGTTGCAGGCGCTCTACACTGTGAATGGACTGCTGCTTTTCCAGTTCGCTGCTGGACTCACGGGCTGTCTTGGACTTCTCGGGCTGATACTTGCGATTGTCGGCGTCTTCGGCGTTATTTCATTTACCGTTAGCCAGCGCACCCAGGAAATTGGTATTCGCATGGCCATGGGCGCGGGACAAGGTAGCATCCTGAAGATGATCCTTCGCCAAGGAATACTAATCGTTTTCGCCGGGCTGGCGGTGGGGGTGCTTCTCGCCTTGGGAATGGCGAGCCTCGTCGAAGACTTCGTCACGGGCATAAGCCCGTACGATCCGCTCACCTACATTTCCGTTTCCACAATGCTCGTGCTCGTGGCGCTCTTCGCGTGTTACGTCCCGGCTCGGCGGGCTACGCGCGTCGATCCGATGATCGCCTTGCGTTACGAGTGAACGACTTCCGAGTGCGGCCGGCGGCGTTACTTCGCCAGCAGTATCTTCCAGCGCTCCCAAGACTCCGCCCGCGCTTTCTTGTCGGCATCCTTGGCATCAGGGGCTTCGCCTGCGCGCATGAAGCCGTGGCCTGCGCCTTCATAGGTTACGGGCTCGAATGATTTCCCGTCGGCTTTCATGTTCGCAATCGCATCGGGAATCATAGCTCCAATGCGCGCGTCATTGCCGGCGAAGAAGCCGTAGACGGGAGCCTTGATGCGCATCATCGCATCCTTATCTGGCGGCGGTCCGTAGAAAACAAACGCGGCTGCCAAGTCGCCGCGATTCGTCGCGAACCTGAAGGTCTGACCTCCGCCCCAGCAGAATCCGCCGACGAACAGTTTGCCGTTCGACGCGGGAATCTTGTTGCCATAATCCGCAACGGCGTTCAGGTCGGCCGTGACTTGGTCGGGATTCAGCTTGCTGACCGCTTCCATCGTTTTGCCTTCGGCGAAAGACGAGCTACGCCCGCCGTCGGGTCCCATACCAGAGAGCAGATCCGGCGCAACAGCAATGTAACCGGCGGCAGCGACTTGATCTGCCAAGTCCTGGACCCAGTCAGACATGCCGAAAATCTCGTGGATGATTATCACCACCGGCCGCTTATCCTTCGACTCCGGATAGATAACGAAGGTATCCACGGACCGCCCGTCATGCTTCACCGTCACCCATTCGCTGTGCCGCGGCGACTTTGCCAGCGTGGCCTTAGCCCAATCCTGCGCAGATACCGTCTGGGCGATTCCTAGAATCATCAAAACCAATAAAATCCGCTTCATTTTTCCCCCTCAGCCTTGCGCTGCGGCTTGTCGCGCTTGGGCAGGGTGCGCTGCCGCAGGGTGGCATCATATATGCTCTACTGCCGCTACTTCAATGCCCGCAAACTGGTAAACGGACAAAATAAGAGCTATGCAGGGAACAAACCAAGTGCCACTCTCGTCGTCACTTATAGTGGAACGGTCGGCCTGTGTGGCATCTTCTCTGCCAAATAGCCGCAACCGTTTGCGCTTGGGGGTACTTGCATGGATTCGCTCTGGCAGGACTTCAAATACGGTGTTCGACAGCTTCGCAAAAATCTCGGTGTCACCGCGATCATGGTCTTTACCCTCGCGCTGGCCATTGGCGCGACCACTGCTATTTTCAGCGTTGTCTATGGCGTGTTGTTGCGGCCGTTGCCGTACGTCGATTCGAACCGGATCATGGCCGTCTTTGAGGTCAGCTCCACCGGCAGGCCGAATCGCGTTGCAGACCCGAACTTCGATGACTTTCGCGATCAAAGCCGCAGCTTCCAGGCGATCGCGAAATATAACGACGATGTCGCGTCCATTTCGGGAGGTTCGCAGCCCACGCGCACGACGGTTTCGAGCGTGTCACCCGACTTTCTCAAGGTCTTCGGTATCCAGCCAGTCCTGGGGCGGGATTTCAGCGCCGACGACGCGAAAAAAGGCGCCGGGCCCACCGTTCTTGTCAGCTATGGATACTGGAAGGAGCACCTGGGATCGCAGCAGGATCTTTCGCAGTCGCACTTGAAAATTAATGGCGCGGTTTACTCCGTGATTGGCGTGCTCCCGGCTGGATTCAGTTTCCCAACGAACGTGGATTTGTGGCTGCCTGCGGATTTGGAAGGCGAAAATCCAAGCAGGACTTCGCACAACTACTCTGCAGTCGGGCGTCTACGCGACGGCGTGACCGTCGCACAAGCGAATGGAGAAATCAGCGCAATAGCTCGGCGCATACACACCACATCCAGCGAACAAGGCGATTATCTACTCAAAGATGGAATGGTCCTTCCGCTGCAGGATTCGATCACAGGCAAGGCTCGCACGCCGCTGCTGATGCTGCTCTGTGCGGTTGGATTTCTGCTGTTGGTGGCGTGCGCGAACGTGGCGAATTTGCTGCTTGCGCAAGCCTCTGTGAGAGAGCGCGAGCTGGCGATTCGCAGCGCGCTCGGTGCGGCGCGAGGACGGCTTATCCGTCAATTCCTTACCGAAGCATTTCTGCTTTCGCTGGCCGGTGGCGGACTTGGCGTGTTAGGAGCGCTCGGAGGAGTCGCGGGATTAGTTGCGCTGGCGCCGGAAAACTTGCCGCGGCTGGAGAGCGTCTCGATCAGTATTCCGGTACTTGTGTTCGCGTTCCTTCTTTCGACGGCTGTCGCGGCCGGCCTCGGCGCGTTCACCGCAGCGCGCGCCACTTCCGAAGACCCGCGCGAGGGCCTCGCGGAAGGCGGACGTGGACAGGCGGGATCGCAAAGCAGCCAGCGCGTTGGCCAGATAGTTGTTGCGGCGCAGATCGCGATCACTTTGGTTCTTGTGATTGGAGCTGGATTGCTCGGGCGCAGCCTAATGAAAGTGCTCGAAGTGAATCCCGGGTTCCGCGTGGACAAAATTGTCACGATGGACGTCTCGCTTCCCTGGGTGGAAGATCCCAAGGCGAAAGCAGGCCAGGGAATTTTCTTTGCAAACCTGATTGACCGGCTCAAACAAATCCCGGGCGTGCGCAAAGTTGGCGCGACGAGCGCCCTGCCGATGGTGGAAGGCGGCCTTCCCGACGGAATGTTCCTGTTGATGTCGCAGAACGAGGTCCCCAAGACCATGGATGGTTTTGGTGCGTTGTTTCAGCAAAAAGAACGCCTTGGCAGCGCGGATTTCTGCGTCGCCACGGGTGGATACTTCCAGGTTCTCGGCATTCCGCTGATTCGAGGGCGAATCTTTGACGAGCACGACGGCGCGGATTCTCCGCACGTCGCGGTGATCAGCGAATCGCTGGCGCGCGAACGATGGCCCAAACAGGATCCGATCGGCCACACCATTGAGTTTGGAAATATGGATGGCGACTTGCGATTGCTGACCATCGTCGGAATCGTCGGCGATACTCACGAATATGGGCTCGATGCGCCGCCGCGTCCGACCGTGTACGTGAACTTGTTCCAGCGGCCGCGCGCAGCTGTCACCTTAGCGATGCTGGGCGATGCTGACACAGGTTCCGTCAGTTCTGCGGCGCGAGGAATTTTGCAGGAGCTCGACTCGGAGATTCCCGTGAAGTTCCAGACGTTTTCGCGAGTCTATTCCGCTTCGCTGGGCTCGCGAAGATTCAACGTCATTCTCATCGGATTTTTTGGAATCACGGCGCTGCTGCTTGCAACGGCAGGAGTGTTTGGCGTAATGGCCTATTCCGTTAGTCGCCGTACGCGCGAAATTGGCGTGCGTATCGCTCTCGGAGCTGGCTCCCGCGATGTTCTTAAAATGATTTTGGGCCAAGGAATGCGCACGATCTTCATCGGAGTGGCGATCGGGATTATCGGGTCACTGGCTCTGACGCGCACTGTGGAGTCTCTGCTATTTGGAGTGACGGCCACCGATCCGCTGACGTTTGGCGGTGTGACGCTGCTGCTTATTGGAGCAGCGCTGCTGGCTTGCTATCTTCCGGCTCGCCGCGCCACTCGCGTCGATCCCTTGGTTGCTCTGCGATACGAATAATCCACCGTCGCACCGCGTCGCTCGGGGCTAGGCCACACTTGTGCCGCGTTTCTCCTTCAGATTTTTGTTGCGCATGCGCCCGGTTTCCAAGAGACTGTGCCCCTGTTTCTTCTCCTTCGGAGGCGATATGACCCGGGTTCGTGCTCTTTTGTTAGTTCCAGCGTTGTGCATTCTGCTTCCCGCGTTAGCGCTGCCTCCGCAAACGCCGGCTCCTCTCAAAACGACGCCACCTCCCGCAGCCCCCGAAGCAAAACCGTCTCCCACAACTCCATCGCCGGTCGCTCATCCTCTCGAAAAAGCCGACCTTGAAGCATTCTTCGACGGTTTAGTTCCTATCCAGATGGAGCGCAGCGACGTCGCCGGCGCCACCATCCTCGTCATGAAAGACGGCCAGGAAATTTTGAAAAAAGGCTACGGCTATTCGGACGTCGCGAAAAAAACTCCCGTCGATCCAGACACAACGATGTTTCGTCTGGCCTCGATCTCCAAACTCTTCACTTGGGTTTCCGTGATGCAGTTGTCCGAGCAAGGCAAACTCGACATCGATGCCGACGTGAACAACTATCTCGATTTCAAAATCGCTCTCGCATTCGGTAAACCCATAACTCTCCGTAACTTGATGACGCACACCGGCGGATTCGAAGAGGTCGTTCACGACATTCTTTTTGTCGATCCGAAAAAGGCCACTTCTCTTAGAGACTTCCTCATCAACAATCAGCCGCACCGCATGTATCCTCCCGGCGAAATCCCCGCCTATTCAAATTACGGCGTCGGCCTCGCTGGCTACATTGTGCAACGCATCAGCCTCGAACCTTTCGAGCAATACGTCTCCGAGCACATCTTTCAGCCCCTTGGGATGAAGCATTCCAGCTTCAATCAACCGATGACCGCCGAGCTCGCTCCGAATGTTTCGGACGGCTACAGAGCCACAACGGAAAAACCCGCCTTAGGTTTTGAAATCTTCCAGCCCGCTCCCGCGGGCGGCGTCTCCTCCACCGCAGGCGACATGAAAAGATTCGCGCTCGCTCTGCTAAACGGCGGCGAACTTGACGGCAACCGCATCCTCAAAACCGAAACGCGCGATGCGATGTGGACGCGCCAGTTCGGCACGAACGATGCTTTGCCCCCGATGTGCATGGGCTTCTATCAGACATGGCGCAATGATCTACGCTTCATTGGCCATGATGGAGATTTAGTCGCGTTTCACAGCATGTTTCTGATGGAGCCTACTCAGAAGCTCGTCGTGTTCGTCTCCTACAATTCCGCTGGGTCCTCAGGACGCAACCGCGCTGAACTCTTGGACGGCTTTTCCGATCGCTACTTCCCCGCGTACACGTCAATGCCTTTTCAAACCTACCCCCTCGATCAACTTAAAGACATCGCGGGCAACTACCAATCCACGCGTCGCGCCGACAGCACCAAACTAGCTATTTCGAATCCCGCCGGCCAAGGGGTCGCCAGCGTCGACAAAGACGGCGTCTTGAGCGTAGATGTTTACAAGGATCTGCGCGGTCACACGCGCAAATGGAAGCCGATAGGCAAGGACCTCTGGCAGATCGAAGGAGAACAGGGGCGCCTGTTTGCCATTCGAGATTCGTCGGGAAAAATCACGCGGCTCGCCGTCAGTTTCCCCGGTGTGCAGTTTCAGCGTGTCCCGTGGTACGAGCACAAAACTTTTGTGGGAATAGGCGTGGCCGTGAGCGTGATCATCCTGCTCGCGGTAGTCATAGCCAGCCTGCATCGCCTGGGGAGAAAGCTCTTCCTCCGCAATCGTCCGCCGGTTATGCCTCAACCCGGCACGCTACGGATCACTGCCGGTCCACGGGTGGCCGCGTTCTTTTGGATCTTGGTTCTTGTGTGGATTGCCTTGTTGTCGGTACACCTTCAAAACGAGGCTTTGCCATCGTTTCCTACGCTCGTGCGATATTTTTGGCTGATCAACTGGTTCTCAGTTGCGGCGGTTTTCTTCAGCATCTTCGCTCTAGTAGCGGGAATACGTATCTGGCGTCGGACGGATGTGCGAGTAATCTCTCGCGTGAAATTCTCGCTGGTAGCAGCGGCTTGCGTTTTTCTGACGTGGTATTCGATCCACTGGAGCCTCATTGGACCGGTGCACCGGTTTTAATTTCATCCGGGCGGGCACGGCCCTACGAAGCTCAGGGTAAACGTGCCGTGCCCCTACGTTAGAGTTCCCAGCCTTTGCGTCGTTCGGGCTTCACTAGCTTTTGCGCTGCTTCTGAATTTGTGACCTTCAAGCCCGCGCGATCCCAGTGCAACCTCTCTCCGGTGCGTGACGCCACATTGCCCAACAGCAGGGTCTCCGTCACTAGCCCAGAAAATTCGAAATTCCCACCTGGCTTTACCTTTCCTCCCTTGCAGGCGTCGAGCCATTCACGTTCATTGCCCGGCGAACGCGGCAACGTCTTTGGCGGCTGCTTGTATGCATCCATCTTCGTCTGCGGAATCAATTTGGGATGGCCACCGTTGAAATCACACAAAATCTTTCCGCGATCGCCCACAAAAAGGAGCCCTTCCTCCTCATCCTCCTCTCCCTTCAAGGGACGCCCGTCCTCTAGCTCCTCTGGCCTCGCCGGCTTCAATCCCCCGTCATACCAATTGAATCTTACAGCGGGCATATCCCCGCGCGCCGCAAAGCTATATCGGCAGATCGAAGCCAAGGGATAAGTCTCCTCATACCGGTCGCTCGAGCTGGCATCCACACTCTCTGGCGCCTCGAGTTTCAGCACGCGAAAAATTGTGTCGTAGCTGTACGAACCCATATCGCCAAGGGCTCCGCAACCGAAATCGCCCCACCCGCGCCACACAAAGGGCAAATACGCCTGATTGAACGCACGATCCGGCGCGGGGCCCAGCCACAAATCCCAATCGAGTCCTTCGGGTACAGGCTGCGTCTCCTTGGGCCGCTCAATTCCCTGCGGCCAATAGGGTCGGCTCGACCAATTGTAAACTTCCCGCACCGGACCAATAGCGCCACTCCAAATCCATTCGCACAAAAGCCGCGTCGCTTCGGAAGCCTGATTCCCCACCGCAATTTGCGTTGCAACACCAGTCTCGCGCGCCACCTCTGCCATCCGACGCGCTTCATAAATCGTGTGCGTCAGCGGCTTCTGACAAAAAACATGTTTGCCCTTTTTCATGGCCGCAATGGAAACCGCCGCGTGCAAATTGTCCGTGGTACAGACCACAACAGCGTCCACATCCTTTTGCTTCTCGAGCAACTCGCGAAAATCCGTGTAAGCCGCGCAACCGTTGTAGGTTCCCGACCGCAGCTGCGCTCCGTAATAGCCATTCACAATTTTCTGACAAGGTTCGCGCCCCGCTACGCCGCTGGTCACGCGTAGAGTGTGCGAAAGCTGAAGCGGCTGGTCCGGACTCAACCAGTCCCACCCGCTATCCACTCCGAGCAATGCCCGCACCGATTTGCAAAACTCGTGCTCCTCCCATTGCGGATAATTTGCCCCACTTTTGTTCGAATCGCACACTGCCACGCCCTGCACATCGGGCTGTTTCAAGAAATGCAGCATTACGCGCAATCCCTGCGCTCCCACGCCGATAAACGCAATGTTCACTTTGTCGTTCGGCGCCATAAATCCCGGTCCGCCTAAAACATGCCGGGGCACGATCGAAAATCCTACGGCTGCAGAAGCGGTCTTTCCCAAAAATTCCCGCCGCGAGACTTCGCTCTTTTTTCCTTCATTCAATCGTTTCAACTCATCCATTTCACACCTCGTCGCCGCAATTCTACATGCACTCCCGCAAAACGTCGATGCTTCGCTTGCTTGATTCCTCGCACGCTCTTTTCGTCACTGCCTATGCGTTTGGGCCTTCGTGTAAACTAGTGGACAGACGAATACAAGAGTTCAGCGTCACGAAAATTTCCCAACTCTCAACACGAGGCCATAAAGATGACGCCAGCGCAGAAAGAAATTCTTCAGGAACTACAAACTTTTGCCCAGACCGCGCCAACAGTCCAATCCCTAATGGAGCAGATGGCCAAGCGGCTGCACGAAAAGATGACGCGCTACAACTGGACTGGCTTCTACTTAGTCGATCCTGCGGACGCTGGGTACCTCATTGTCGGACCTTACGCCGGAAGCTTTACCCCCAACACTCGATTTCCCATCACCAGGGGGCTCTGCGGCGCCGCGGCCAGTGGTGGTCAGGTAGTAGTCGTACAGGATGTGTCCACAGATCCGCGCTACCTCGCGGGATCATCCATGGTGAAGTCTGAAATCGTGGTCCCCATCTACGTGAACAAGAAACTCGAAGCAGAGCTCGATATCGAAAGCTATTTTGCGGACACATTCACCAAACCGGAGCAAGAGTTTGTCGAAGCCTGCTCCAGCGTCATTTCCGACTACTTAGCAAAAGGATAGCGGGTCGAAGAGGTAAGGCGGATTCTGAACTGGCCTGTGCCGTGGCCCGTGATATTGTGGCCGGATGAATGGCTTTCCCCTGCTTCTCCTTATTTTTATCGGCACGTTCGGATCGCCCAATGACTCGTATCAACCCTTGTTCGTCATAGAGAGAAGCACAAACGCCAATGTAATTCACTATGACGCAAAGCTAGGAAAGGATGGGGCTCTCGATGCGAAAGAGCCTGTTGTTGCTTATTGGATCATGCTGTCTGGGGATGGCGGACGAGAAGACCTGACTGCGCTGGAAAGGAGCCGCGCTTACGGTTTCACGATGAAACGAGATAACTCCGGCGAGTCCTGGTGGATGACATTAGTTTCACAAAAGCGAAGAGCGATCCATATCTATCCAGAGGCCGGCAAAGTGCGGGCCGTAACTAGCATTGGGGGACACCAAGCTTATCTTCGCAAGATTTACGTCAAGACGCGCGGATCGGGCATTCTCCGAACGGCTGACTATTTTGAACTCTTCGGCAACGATCTGATCACCGGAGAGGATTGTCGGGAGAGAGTGGCGCCAGAGAATTGAGCCAACTTGTCTTGCACTGCGATTTGCGAGGTCGGCTGGCCGTCTTCATGTCTAGTCAGAACCTTCTCCTCAGAAGATCGGTTGATGCAAAAGCAGGAGAGCGGCCGGCCCCGCGAGCAACAAACTATCAAACCGATCCAAGATACCTCCGTGCCCCGGCAAAATCCTTCCAGAATCTTTTACGCCACTCTGGCGCTTAATCCAGGAGGCGAGCAAATCACCGGAAAGGCCGGCGGCTACGATCCAAACGCAGGCGGCCAAAGTCTGGGCAATACTCATGCCGACCAGAGGACGCAGTAAAAGGGCCATGCCAGCTGCAAAAGCCAAACTGCCAACAGTTCCCTCGACGGTCTTGCCCGGACTGATTTTGCCAGCGAGCTGGTGTCTTCCAAACAGATTGCCTACAACCTGGCTGAATCCGTCGAACGTGGCTACGACCAAGTACACAAAAATGACCAACTCCTTTGTGGAGAGCCAAAAGAAAAGCAGCAGACCCAAAGCGAGGAAAGAGTAGCCAATGCCTATCCCCGCGCGAAAAAACAATTGCCCATTCGGGATTTGGCGAAACACTTGATAAAGTTCGAATGCGCCCGTGAGCAAAATCAACAAGCCCAATAAGACCAAGACCCTCGATCCAAGAAGCGCACACAGCAACACAATGTAGACAAGGAAGAAGTATGTTATGAACTTTTTCCAACGCTCGCGCCAAACGAAAGGCTCCGCCTTCCGGCTGGCGCTATAGAGCCCCACGCCACCGATCAAGAAGGCCAGCAAGCAGAAAGCGAAGACTTTCGCGATCATGCAGAGAAGCCACTTTGCAAACACGCAAGGGCCATCGGCAGGATCCGAATTCGAACCGACATAATTTCTGGAATAATCTCTCCGTCGATCATCAGCTCTTGCGGCTGCTCAAGACGCAACTCAATGCACTTCGTCCGGCTTACATGACTTCGGCGGAAAAGTGTTGAGCCAAATAGACCGGATACGTTGTGGATGCTTTGTCCAACGAAACCGGCATCCAGTTCCAGCAAATCGATGAATCCATCCCGGCAGCTTCCACTGGGAAAAACACGAAAATTCGCGACGTGACGGGTGTTGCTCGCAATAAACAACTTGAGACGCGTCTTCTTCCTGCTGCAGCCTTCCCGAGAGATCTCAATCTCAAAGGGGGCAGGCCGAACGAAAGTTGCGGCGGCCGCGTAGCTGAACGGACCGAGCCGGCGCGGGAAACCGCCGGCAGCCTTGCCGACAGCCACCGGGTAGCCCAAAGCAACCGTACTTGCTGACGAGTTCTGTACTTCGACGCCGCAGGCATCCGTGTAAGAGACCTCCATCAAGTCGATATGCTGTGGGCAGTTCACGTCAACGTGATCGAGGCTTGGCCGCTTTCCAAAAAGACCTAAGTCGCGCGCAAGAGAATTACCTCGGCCAGTAGGGATGATGGCGACGCATTGTCGCTTCCGGTCGAGACCCTTGAGAATTTCAAAGAGCGTCCCGTCACCTCCGACCACCGCGAGCCCGCTGTAACTCGACGCGTTCATCGCAAGCTCCGTGGCATGTCCGGGATGTTCCGTGAATACAGTCCTTTCCACCACCTTGCTCAAATCTCTTAAGATATTAGGCAGTTTTGTCCCTGCCCCGGTCCCACCAGAGTGGCTGTTCACGATGGCCAGCCAGCCGCTCATCTTGAAACGACTTCTCGGTTGGAAAGAACCCAGTAGAGTCCGCGAACATCGACGCGGCTCTCGGGCAGCACATAAAGCAGCAGGAATTCTTCCACAGAGGCAGCCACGGTCAAGGCGATCATTGGGTGGAAGAGCCACGCCTGATAGCCCCACAGAAATAAGGACATGACGAAGATTCCCTGCGCATAAGCGGCGATGC
>Ga0210391_10001659_pt1 | contig 19917 bp, 20 predicted proteins | sample IncBWC12OmetaG_FD_160573 | JGI IMG/M metagenome (GOLD analysis project Ga0210391, IMG submission 160573) | Forest soil microbial communities from Barre Woods Harvard Forest LTER site, Petersham, Massachusetts, United States - Inc-BW-C-12-O ...
TCGTGCCGGACCGGTGCGGGCGACCGGCGTCGCACAGACCAGACGCGGCCTGGAGCACGGGCGGGCGCTGGCTTCCGCCACGGCTCTGCAGCGTGACCTGGGCAATCTGCCCCCGAATGTCTGCACCCCGAGCTACATGGCCGACAGCGCCCGCGGCGTCGCCAAGCGCCATGCTTCAGTGAAGGTCAAAGTACTCGACGAGGCGGCGATCCGGCGCGAGAAGATGGGCTGCTTCCTGGCCGTGACGCAGGGCAGTGTCCAGCCGCCCCGCTTCATCATCCTCGACTATCAAGGCCCGCGTGCGCCCCGCACGGCGCCCATCGTCCTGGTGGGCAAGGGCATCACGTTCGATACCGGCGGCATCTCGCTCAAGGATCCGGGCGGCATGGACGAGATGAAGTTCGACATGATGGGCGCTGCCTCGGTCATCGCCGCCATTGCCTTTCTGGCCGAGGCCAAATTGCCGCTGCGCGTCGTGGGCCTGGTCGCCACCTGCGAGAACATGCCCGACGGCGGCGCCATCAAGCCCGGCGATGTGGTCACCAGCGCGTCGGGCCAGACGGTCGAGATCCTGAACACCGACGCCGAGGGCCGACTGATTCTGTGCGACGCCCTGCATTACGCGCGACGCTTTGATCCCGCGATCGTGATCGACATGGCCACCCTCACCGGCGCCTGCGTGATTGCGCTGGGCCCGCACCACTCGGGTGTCATGGGCAACGATGACGCATTGGTGGCAGACCTGGTCACCGCCGGCGTGCGTGCCGATGACCGTGCCTGGCAGCTGCCGCTCACCGAGGAGTACGGCGAAACGCTGAAGACCAACTTCGCCGACATGGCCAATGTGGGCGGTCGGGAAGGTGGCGCCATCACCGCGGCGGCCTTCCTGTCCAAGTTCACGCAGGGCATGAAGTGGGCCCATATGGATATCGCCGGCACCGCCTACCAGGGCGGGGCGCTCAAAGGCGCCACCGGACGCCCGATGCCGCTGCTGACCGATTTCCTGGTGCAACGCGCGGGCGCGGGCTGAGCGATCCTGGCCGCGCAACCCTCAGTGACATTTTATGTGGTCGACGACGCCTCACCGACCGCGCCATTGAGCGTTGCCTGCCGGATCACCGAGAAGGCCTGGAAAGCCGGCCACACCGTACTCATCCAGCACAGTGATCCGGCCGAACTGGGACAGCTCGACCTGATGCTGTGGACGTGCGGCAATGAGCAGGGCTTCATTCCCCACGAGATCGCGACCGAAGCGCCGCAGCTGAGCGGAATCCCGGTGGTCCTCAATTGCGGCAGCGGCCCCACCGAAGCGGTGGATGTCCTCATCAATCTGACGCCACAGCTGCCCGCCCGGCTGGAACTGGCGGGTCGCATCATCGAGATCATCAACGCGGAGCCGGCGCGCCGCGCCGCCGGCCGGGAGCGCTTCAAGGCCTATCGCGAGCGGGGTCTCGCGCTCGAGAAACACGACCTGTAAGCCCGCAGCGGCGCGCGAGCCCCAGCGGCTATAATGGTCGACCATGTGTCACGGTTGCCGCCATTGATGGACAAGCTCTACGCCCCGCAGGATATCGAGCGGCGCATCTACGAAAATTGGGAAAAAAACGGCTGGTTCGCGCCGCGTGGCACGGGCGAGCCGTACTGCATTGTCATTCCGCCGCCCAACGTCACGGGCACTTTGCACATGGGCCACGCGTTCCAGCACACGCTCATGGACGCCCTCACCCGCCATCAGCGCATGTGCGGCGCCGACACCCTGTGGCAGTCCGGCACCGATCACGCGGGCATCGCGACACAAATGGTGGTCGAACGACAGCTCGAGGCCAAAGGCGAGCATCGCAGCCAGCTGTCGCGCGAACAGTTTGTCGAGCGGGTGTGGCAATGGAAGGAAGAATCCGGCGGCACGATCTGCGCGCAGATGCGCCGCCTCGGCGACTCCGTGGACTGGGCGCGCGACCGCTTCACCATGGACGCGGGCCTGTCCCGAGCCGTCATCGAGGCCTTCGTGCGCCTGTACGAAGAGGGTCTCATCTACCGCGGCAAGCGGCTGGTCAACTGGGATCCGGTGCTGCTGACGGCGCTGTCGGACCTGGAAGTCCAGGGTGAGGAGGAGGACGGTCACCTGTGGCATCTGAGCTATCCGCTCAGCGATGGCAGTGGTCACGTCATCGTGGCCACGACGCGCCCCGAGACCATGCTCGGCGACACCGCGGTTGCGGTAAACCCGGAGGATGAACGCTATCGCCATCTCATCGGGCGTCACATACGCCTGCCGCTCACCGACCGCTTGGTTCCGATCATCGGCGATGACTATGTGGACGCCGCGTTTGGTTCGGGGTGTGTGAAGATCACCCCGGCGCATGACTTCAACGACTATGAGATCGGCAAGCGCCACAACCTCGCCCAGATCAATATCTTCACCCCGCGGGCGCAGATCAACGAGAACGCACCGGCCCGTTTCATCGGGCTGGACCGCTTCGAGGCCCGCAAGCGCATCGTCGCGGAACTGCAGCAGGCGGGCCTGGTGGCGCGCATCGACAAACATCGCCACCTGGTGCCGCGCGGTGATCGCTCAGGCGCCGTGCTCGAGCCTTATCTCACCGATCAATGGTATGTAAAGGTTGAGCCGCTGGCGAAGCCGGCGGTGGACGCCGTGCGCGACGGCCGCACCCGCTTCGTCCCCGAGAACTGGTCACGCACCTATTTCGAATGGATGAAGAACATCCACGACTGGTGCATCAGCCGCCAGCTGTGGTGGGGCCATCGCATTCCGGCCTGGTATGACGGCGCGGGCAATGTCTATGTCGGCCGTGACGAGGCGCAGGCGCGCGCCCGCCACGCGCTTGGGGCCGAGGTGACGCTGACCCAGGACACCGATGTGCTGGACACCTGGTTTTCCTCCGCATTGTGGCCGTTCTCAACCATGGGATGGCCGGATGCCACCCCCGAGCTTGCCAGGTTCTACCCCACCAACGTGCTGGTGACCGGCTTCGACATCATCTTCTTCTGGGTAGCCCGGATGATGATGATGGGCCTGAAGTTCATGGGTGAAGTACCGTTCCGCGACGTCTATATCACCGGCCTGATACTCGATGAATTCGGCGAGAAGATGTCGAAGTCCAAGGGCAATGTGATCGACCCGTTGGATATCGTCGATGGCATCGACCTTGAGGCGCTGCTCGCCAAACGCACCAGCGGACTCATGCAGCCGCAGCTCAAACCGGCCATCGAAAAACATACCCGCCGCCAGTTTCCGGAAGGCATCGCCGCGCACGGCACGGACGCCCTGCGCTTCACCCTGGCGGCGCTCGCGACCCCGACGCGCGAGATCCGCTTTGACCTCGCGCGGGTCGAGGGCTATCGCAAGTTCTGCAACAAATTGTGGAATGCCGCGCGCTTCGTGATGCTGATGGTCGAGGCGCCGCAGACCGCGGAGACACCCGAGTTCTCCACTGCCGATCGCTGGATCCGCTCGCGGTTCGGGCGCCTGCTCGACGAAGTGGAGAACGCGTTCCAGGATTACCGTTTCGATTTTGTGGCGAGCGCGCTGTACCAGTTCACCTGGTACGAGTTCTGCGACTGGTACCTGGAATTCACCAAGCCGGTGTTGCAGTCAACGACAGCCTCAGCCGCCGCGCGCAACGGCGCCCGTGCGACACTCCTGGACATACTGGAAGCGCTGCAGCGTGCCCTGCATCCGCTGATGCCCTTCATCACCGAGGAGATCTGGCAGAAGGTCGCGCCGCTCGCCGGCCGGAGCGGCCCGTCGGTGATGGTGGCGCCGTATCCGCAGGCGCGCGATTATCCGCTCGATGAGCTGGCCGAGCAGGACATCGCCTGGGTGCAGCAGTTCGTGCTGGCCGTGCGGCAGATCCGCGGCGAGATGAAAATCGCGCCATCGCGGCGCATTCCGGTGCTGCTGCGTCTGCAGTCCGACCACGCTGATTGGCAGCGCGCCCTGCGCAACCGCGCATCGCTCGAACACCTGGCGGGCCTGGACAGCATCGAACGTCTGGACGTCGCGCAGCAGGCCCCGCAATCGGCCACCGCCATGCTGGGCGAAGTGAACATTCTGGTGCCCATGGCGGGTCTGATCGATGTCGCGGCCGAGACCGAGCGGCTGACGAAACGGCTTGCCAAGGCAACGCAGGACCTGGCGAAGACCCGCGCCAAACTGGCCAGCGAGACGTTCGTGCGCAATGCCCCCGAGGCCGTCGTGCAGGCGGAGCGCGAGCGCGAGATCGAGCAGGCCCGCACCGTGGCCGGTCTGCAGGCGCAGCTGGATGATATGAGAAAGCTCGGCGAATGATCTCCGCTGCGCTCGCCGCCATCGAGCGCATCATCCTGGGCAAACCAGCCCAGGTGCGTTTGTGTCTGGCATGCCTGCTGGCCCGCGGGCACCTGTTGATCGAGGATGTTCCGGGCGTCGGCAAGACGACCCTGGCGCATGCGCTGGCCCACATCCTGGGACTGGCCTGGCAGCGTGTGCAATTCACCAGTGACCTGCTGCCCGCGGACATCATCGGGGTATCGGTCTTTGATCGGGCGACCCAGCAGTTCAACTTCAAGCGCGGCCCGCTCTTCACCCAGCTGCTGCTGGCCGATGAGGTCAATCGCGCCAGCCCCCGCACCCAGAGCGCGTTGCTAGAGGCGATGGAGGAGCGGCAGGTGAGTGTCGATCTGACCACCTTCCAGCTGCCCGAGCCGTTCTTTGTCGTCGCCACCCAGAATCCGCACGAACAGCTCGGGACCTTCGCGCTGCCCGAATCACAGCTGGACCGCTTCCTGATGCGGGTGAGCCTGGGGTATCCGGATGCGGCCTCGGAGCGGCGGCTGCTGCAAGGGGATGAGCCCCGCGAGCAGCTCGCGCGAATGGATCCGGTGCTGGATGCCGCCTCGATCCTGCGCATGCAGCAAGCAGTGCGACAGGTGCATCGCGCGGCGCCGCTCTTGGACTATGTGCAACGCCTGGTCGAACACACCCGCACGCGCGCGGACCTGAAACGGGGTCTGTCGCCGCGTGCCGCGCTCGGGCTGCTGCGCGCTGCGCAGGCCTATGCCTTCATTGCCGGTCGCGACACGGTGCTGCCTGAAGACGTCCAGGCGGTACTGCCGGCGGTCGCCGCCCACCGCCTCGAGCAGCGCGATGCGGCGCGCGGCAGCGATGCGGATCTGACGGTGGCATTGATCCGCGCCGTGCCGGTTCCCATCTGACCCGGGACGGCAGGCTCACCGGTGCGCGCTTTACTGCAACGCCGAATGGCCGCCTGGTTCAAGAAGCGACAGGGTACGGACGTGCTGCCCATCACCCTGCAGCGACGGCGTCTGTATATCCTGCCCACGCGCATCGGCATTGCCTATGGCGTGCTGTTGCTGCTGATGCTGATCGCGGGACTCAATTACGCCAACAGCCTCGCCCTGCTGGTCACTTTTCTGCTGGCGGGTCTGGCCCTGGTCGCCATGCATGCCTGCCATCGCAATCTCCTCGGGCTTGGCGTGGTGGAGCTGTCGTCACAGGACAGTTTCGCCGGCACGCAGGCGGACCTGCGACTGCGCCTTGCCAACACCGCCGCGCTGCCGCGTATCGGCATTGCGCTCGATGGGCTGGGTCAGGCCGCAGTGATGTACGCCGTGCCCGCCAACGGCGACAGCGTCGTGACGCTGCACAAGGCCACGCCCGTGCGTGGCGCGCTGCCCGTCGGCCGACTGCGCATCACGACCACCTGGCCGTTCGGGCTGTTTCGCGCCTGGACCTGGCTGCACCTGGCCGATGAGATCACCGTGTACCCACGGCCCGAGGGTCATCGACCCTTGCCGCTCGCCGCCGGGGCGATCGGCGGCATGGCGCCGCGCGAGGCGGGAGACGCGGATGAGTGGGCGACCCTGCGTCCGTTCCGCGATGGCGACTCACCGCGCCAGGTAGCCTGGAAGGCTTATGCGCGCGGCGCGCCGCTCCTGGTCAAGGAATACACCGCCAGCGGCAGCGCGGAGCGTCTGTTTGAGTTCGCGGCGCTGGCGGGACTGGATACCGAGCAGCGCCTGTCACAACTCGCGCGCTGGGTCGTGAATGCCGCGGCGGATGGCGAACGCTTTGGCCTGGTACTGCCGCAGCGACGCATCGATCTGGACCAGGGGCAGGTCCATCGCCGGCGCTGCCTGCGGGCGCTCGCGCGTTTTGGCAGCGAGACACCCTCAGGTGATTGAACTGCCCGCAAGCGGCCGGCGCGCGACGCACTGGATGATCGGCGCGTACCTGTTTGGCGCGCTGCTGCACCTGGGCCAGGTGCCACCCTGGGTGATACTGGTGGCCGCAAGTGGCGCGCTGTGGGCGCTGGCCGCCGCCCATGGCCGGGCGCGCCTGCCGCGGCGTCTTTTCAAAATCACGCTTGCGCTGGGGCTCACCGCCACGGTGCTGGCGATGTTTCATACGCTCAACGGACTGGCTGCGGGCTCGGCGCTGCTGGTGTTGATGGGCGCCGTCAAATTGCTGGAAGCGACCTCGCGCCGCGACCGGCTGATCGTGGTCGGTGTGGCCTTCTACCTGCTGCTCGCCGCCTGCCTCGAGTCGCAGGAGTTGCTGCGCGCACCGCTTTATCTGCTTGAAGCCTGGCTGTGCTGCACGGCGCTCTTGTATGCGGCACATCCCGATGCGCCGATACCCTCGCACAGGGCCGGGCGCTTGAGTGCGCGCAGTCTGGCGGTGGCACTGCCGCTGGCGCTCGTGCTGTTCATGCTGTTTCCGCGACTGTCCGGATCGTTCTGGTCCGTGGGCAGTTCCGGTCAGGCACAAAGCGGGCTGTCCGACTCCATGAGTCCGGGCAGCATTTCCGAACTCGGCAATTCGGCCGACCCGGTATTCCGCGTCTGGTTTGACGGACCGCCGCCGCCGCCACAGGAGCGCTACTGGCGCGGCCCCGTCCTGCATGACTTTGATGGCTACACCTGGACCCGCAGCGACGGGGAGGGCTACCGGCGCGAAACCCTGGAATACCTGGGCGAGCCCTACCACTATCGTATCCGGCTCGAACCGGATTCGACCCGCTGGTGGCCCGCGCTCGACACCGTGGAAAGCGCCCAGGCTCCCGGCACCTCGATCTCCGCTGATCGGCAATTGGTGGCCTATCGAGCCGTACACGATGCGGTCACCTACTCGGCGATCTCCTACACCGCCACCGAATCCCATGACGAGATGTCACGCCTCGCGCGCCGTTTTGACTCCTTCCTGACGCAACGCAATCCGCGCAGCCGGGCGCTGGCGGTGCGGATGCGCGCTGCGGCCCCCGATGTCCCGGCCTACGTGAACAGCGTACTCGCCCTGTTCCGCAACGGCGGCTTTGCCTACACCCTGACGCCACCGCTCCTGGACGTGAACTCCGTCGATGACTTCCTGTTCAATTCGCGGCGCGGATTCTGCGGGCACTTCGCCTCGGCGTTTGCCACGCTGATGCGCGCCGGGGGTGTGCCGGCGCGCGTGGTCACCGGCTACCAGGGCGGCGAATGGAATCCGATCGGCGGCTACCTGTTGATCCGCGGCTCCGATGCGCATGCGTGGGTCGAGGTCTGGGAGGACGGTCGCGGCTGGGTGCGCGTGGATCCCACCGCCGTGGTCGCGCCCGAACGGCTGCACCGCGGGATTCTCGATTTGCTGCCCGACGCCGGCACGGTTCCGGAGCGACTGCTGCGTCAGTTTGCATGGCTTGCGCACGGCCGCCAGGCCTGGGACGCGCTCGATGCCTGGTGGAGCACGCGCGTGGTCGGCTACAACTACGGCTCGCAACTGCGGTTGCTCGGCTGGCTGGGTTTCGACAATCCGGGCTGGCAACAACTCGGCTGGCTGCTCGCCGGCGCCCTCGCCCTGTGGCTGGTCGTGATCGCCTGGCAATTTGGCCGCGTGCGTCCGCCGAGCGCACCGGACCGGCTGGCGCGGGCGTATCTGCGACTGTGCGCACGCGTGGCCCGCGCTGGACCGCAACGTCAGGCGCACCAGGGACCGCTCGCCTATGCCGCCCTGCTCGGTGGGCGCTCGGATCCCCTCGCGCAGGCCCGGGAACTGCTGGGCAGCTATGCACGGCTGCGCTACGGCCGCACCGCGCCAACCCCCGCGCAGCTGCGGGACTTCGAACGGCGCGTCAGTCGCTGGCGAGCGCCGCGTCGGCGTGCTCGCGAGTCTCACGGAACGTGACCCCGGGCCAGCGTTCCAGCGTCAATTGCAGATTCACGCGCGAGGGCGCGAGGTACACCAGCGCCGCGCCGTGATCCACCGCCAGATTCTCATAGGTGCGCTGCTGGAACTCGGCCAGCATTTTCGCGTCATCGCAATAGACCCAGCGCGCGGTGTACACCCCGATGGTGTCGAACACGCACTGCACGTTGTATTCGTCCTGCAGGCGAAAGGCGACGACCTCAAACTGCAGCGGTCCGACCGCGCCCAGGATCAGGTCATTGTTGCGCAGTGGTTTGAACAGTTGCGTGGCGCCCTCCTCGCACAACTGTGCGAGGCCTTTCTGCAGCGCCTTCATCTTCAGGGGATCCTTGAGCACGGCACGGCGAAACAGCTCCGGCGCGAAGCTCGGAATTCCCGTGAAGCCCAGCGGCTCCCCCTCGGTGAAGGTATCCCCGATGTTGATGGTGCCGTGATTGTGCAAGCCGATGATGTCACCGGCGAAGGCCTGCTCGGCCTGGGCGCGATCGGCGGCCATGAACGTCAGGGCATCGGCAATGCGCACTTCCTTCCCTAGCCGCGCATGGAACAGGCGCATGCCGCGCTCGTAGCGTCCCGAGCACAGGCGCATGAAGGCAATCCGGTCGCGGTGCGCCGGATCCATGTTCGCCTGGATCTTGAAGACGAAGCCGGTGAGTTCGGGCTCAAGCGCCTCGACGACGCGCTCGCGGGTGGCGCGCGGCAGCGGACCGGGCGCGTATTCGGCGAACGCCGCCAGCAGTTCCTCGACACCGAAATTGTTGATGGCCGAACCGAAGAACACCGGGCTTTGCTTGCCGGCCTTGTAGGCTTCCAGATCGAAGGCGTCCGTTGCACCCTGCACCAGTTCCACCTCCGCGGCGAAGGAGGCGGCATCGGCGCCGAGAAATTCGCGCGCCTCATCCGAGTCCAGACCCTCGATGATGAGATTTTCACCGACCCGGCCCTTGGCCGCCGGCTGGTAGGCGTAGATGCGGTCCTGCTGGAGGTGGTAGACCCCCTTCAGTCGCTGTCCCATGCCGATGGGCCAGGTGACCGGCGCCGTACGGATCTTCAGCACTTTTTCGATTTCATCCAGGAGCTCGATCGGGGCGCGCCCCTCGCGATCGAGCTTGTTGATGAACGTGATGATGGGCGTATCGCGCAGACGGCAGACGTCCATCAGCTTCACCGTGCGTTCTTCCACGCCCTTCGCGCAGTCGATGACCATCAGCGCCGAGTCGACCGCGGTGAGCGTGCGGTAGGTGTCCTCCGAGAAATCCTCGTGGCCCGGCGTGTCCAGCAGATTGACGATGCAGTCGCGGAACGGGAACTGCATGACCGAGGAGGTCACCGAAATTCCGCGCTGCTGCTCCAGACGCATCCAGTCCGAGGTCGCATGCCGCGTGGCCTTGCGACCCTTGACGGTGCCGGCCATCTGGATCGCGCCACCGAACAGCAGCAGCTTCTCGGTCAGCGTGGTCTTGCCGGCATCGGGATGGGAAATAATGGCAAACGTTCTGCGCCGCTTGATTTCACTGGATAAATCTTCTTCGAGCACCGGACCAATCCTATCGCGCCCAACACACTCGAGGACGCGGGGCGCCGATTGTACCTGTCCTTGCCGGGCCCCGTATAAGCTAGACCCGGATGCTGGCGGAGGGTCAGACGTGACGCAATATTCGCGCCGTAGTTTTCTGGGAACCGCCGCGGCCGTCGCCTCGGTCGGGCTGCGGTCGCGCGGTGCGCGGGCGGATGAAACGCCTGTCCGGATTGCGCCGCTGCTGTTGGATCGCGCACATCAGGCGTTGCAGCGGCATGCCGACCGTCGCCCGCACGGGGACGTCATGGGCATCGCGGATTTCTCGTTACCTTCGAGTGCCCGGCGGTTTCATTTGCTGAACCTCAAGGACGGCAGCGTCAGCTCGTATCTGGTGGCGCACGGACGGGGCTCGGATCCGGCGCATACGGGATGGCTGCAGCACTTCTCGAATGAGCTGCACTCGAACGCCACATCCCAGGGCGCCTACCTCACGGGCAGCGCCTATGTCGGTGCCCATGGGCGCTCGATCCGGCTCACCGGCCTTGATGCCAGTGACAGCAACGCCGAGCCCCGAGCGATCGTCGTGCATGCGGCCTGGTATGTGAACGCCGAGATGGCCCGCGAACGCGGCATCATCGGACGCAGCGACGGCTGCTTTGCGTTGGCCCAGTCGAATCTCGACGAAGTATTGCGCGCGCTCGGACCCGGTCGGCTGATCTACGCCGATAAGATTCAGTCCTCGCAGGCCGGACAATAGTTCGCGGGCAGGGGAACCAGCGGCACATTGCGCGCCACTTTCAGCCGCGGTATCAGATTGCCAATGGTCGCGATGGCCTCTTCGCAGGCCCGTTGCTCCGGCGACTGCAGCAGCGGCTCGCCGCAAACTTCAGCGGCCAGGAGCGATGAGAGCTGGGTGAGATCAGCGATGGATCGATCGATAAGGCGCTTGGGGTCGAGCAGCATGGCGGCACCGCGGCAGAGTATGACTGTATATTTATACAGTCATATGGTTCCCGTCAAGATGCCCCTACAAATAGGGCGACAGCAGCCAGCACAGACTGTCGCGCAGGCGCACCCAGACACTCAACGATGACAAGGTCGCCGCCGCAAGCACGGTCGAACGATCGCGGGCCGTGAGGATGTAGCGGGCCAGCCCCTGACAGGTGGCCTCGTCATAGACTTCCAGCGCGATCTCGAAATTCAAACGCAGGCTGCGCGGATCAAGGTTCGCGGAGCCGATCTGGGCGTAGTGCCCATCCATGACCAGCAGTTTGGTATGCGCGAACGGCGGCGGCTGCAGAAACACGCGCACACCCCGCTCTATCAGCGGCGCGAGCCACCGCCGGCAAGCCCAGTCCACGTAGCGCAGATTGCTGCGCTCGGGCAGCACCAGCGTCACCTCCACGCCGCGCAGTGCGGCCGACTGCAGCGCGGAGCTCAGTTCCGGCGGTGGAATGAAATACGGTGTCATGATCAGGAGCTGCGTGCGCGCCATGGATACCGCGCCCAGCATCACGAACAACAGCTTGTCGTTGTCTTCATCCGGCCCGTCGGTGATGACGCGGCACAGGCACTCGCCGCAGGGCGCCGACTCCTGCGGAACGGTCAACGTCTCGGCCGCCGCGAACTGCCAGTCAATGGCGAAGGCTTCGCCCAATTGCCGCAGCACCGGACCGCACACCTGGAAGTGCAGATCCGCCATGCGCCGCGTGCCGGGCTTGCCCACTTCCCGTCCACCGATGTTCATGCCGCCCAGAAAGCCGGTGCGGCCATCGACCAGCAGCAGTTTGCGGTGGTTGCGCATGTTGAGGGACAGGCGCGGCGGCAACAGCTGCGGCGGCAGAAAGCGCTGGCTGTCGACGCCCGCACGACGCAGTTCGGGCACCGCGTGCGGCCAGCTGTACCACTCGCCGACGCCGTCGATCAGTACCCGCACCTGCACGCCGCGCGCGGCGGCGGCCGTCAGCGCCTGGATGAACTGCTGGCCGACCGGGTCGGTCTCGAAGATATAGGTTGCCAGCCACACCGTGCGCTCGGCGGCGGCGATGGCCGCGAGCATTCTGGGGAATGCGTTCTCGCCGTTCTCGAGGGCTTCGATCGTATTGCCCGGCATGCGCGACCACTGCGTCACCGTATCGCCAATCCGCATCAGGTGATCGGCGGGCGGCGTATCGTTGCGCGTTCGCGTTGCGGGCGCCGCATGGGCCACATCGCCGCGCAGCTGGCGGGCCCGTACCCGAACCCGATTGATGCCGAACAGTCCATACATGATCGCGCCGCCCAACGGGAACAGCCAGCACATGACGATCCAGCCGAAGGCGCTGCGCGGATCGGGCTTGGTCAGCAGTGCATGGATGGAGGCGAATGCGGCGCAGGACAGCGACACCACCAGCACGATCCAGGTGTCGAACAGCTCGTACGCCGTATGGAACGTGAATAACATGGGGGCACTATAGGCGCTCGCGCAGATCGCCTAGCCGCAGACGCAACACCGCGGCGTCCTCACGGCCACCCAGGGCCTGGTAATAGCCGCGGCGCGTGCCGATCTGCTCGAACCCGAGTGACTGATACAGGACCATGGCGATGGCATTGGAGGGGCGCACCTCCAGGAACGCTTCAACCATCCCGGCCCCTTCCGCCTGTTCCAGAAGATAGCGGATCAGCGCCCGCCCCACCCCGAACCTGCGCCGATCCTCGCGCACACAGAGGTTGAGAATGTGCGCCTCGCCCGCCCCCATGCTCATGACGGCGTAGCCCACGATCTGCCGGTTCTGGATGGCAACGCGACACAGGTACCCCACCCGCAGGCAGTCATGGAAGATGCCCTCGGTCCAGGGAAACTGGTAGGACGCCCGCTCAATGCCGATGACCTCGGCGACGTCGGCATCGCGCATGGGTCGCACGGTGAGCTCACCGGCAAATGCAAACTCGTCCGCTGCTGTGGCCATGGTTGACGGCGGGTTGTCCTTACGCGAGCCTTTCAAACACACTGCGGGCGAACTTCAGGTCCTCCCACGCCTTGCGCTTGTCCTCGGGTTTGCGCAACAGATACGCCGGATGATACGTGACGATCAGCGCGGTCTTAAGCCCGCCGAATTCATGCACCTTGCCACGCATGGCGCCGAGCGGACTTTGGGTGCCGAGCAGATTCTGCATGGCGATGCGCCCGACGGCCAGGATCAGTCGCGGCCGGATGAGTTCGATCTGGCGTTCCAGATAGGGCATGCAGGCCGCCACTTCCGCGGGCGCCGGATCGCGATTTGCGGGCGGGCGGCTCTTGAGGATATTGGCGATATACACATTGGCGCCGCGTGCCAGGCCAATGGCCCGCAACATGGCATCCAGAAGCTGCCCCGCGCGGCCCACGAAGGGCTCGCCCTGGCGGTCCTCTTCAGCACCGGGCGCCTCGCCCACGATCAGCCACTGGGCATGCCGGTCGCCGACGCCCAGCACCGGTCGGGTACGGGTGCGGTAGAGCTCACAGCGGGTGCAGCGGGTGACCTCGTCCGTCAATTGCTCCCAGCCTTGTGTGGCAGCCGTTGCCGGCGCGCCGGCCGGCGCGCTCGCCGGCACGTGGCGGGGCAGCCACTCCTCGATGCCCAGCGCCGTCAGGTAGTGACCACGGCGCAGTGAGTCGCCGGACTCAGCCAAGTTGCGCCGGCCCACGGAACAGACGCCGGATGCGCCGCCCGACCCACAACAGCGGCGCGGAGGCGGCGTAGACGCCGAAGATCGACAGCAGCATGGTGGGCGGATCGTAGGCCACCAGGACGATGAACAGCGGCACCAGCAGCATGTAGGCCCAGCGGATGCGCCGGTCCAGATTGAACTGCTTGAAACTCGGGTAGGCGAAGCCGCTGACCATCAAGGCACCCGCGACCGCGGTGATGCCGAAGGCAGCCACCAGACCCGGCAGTCCCGGCTCACGCCACTCGCTGGAAAACCAGATGAACGCGGCAACAATCGCCGCCGCCGAGGGGCTCGGCAGCCCCTCGAAAAAACGCTTGTCCGCTGTCGCCGCGCGGGCGTTGAAGCGCGCCAGGCGCAGTGCCGCCGCCACGCAGTAGAAGAACGCGGCGAGCCACCCGATCCGGCCCCAGGCACGGCCGTACTCGGCGATGCGCACGACACCCCATTGGTACGAGATGATGGCGGGCGCCAAGCCAAAGGACACCATATCGGAGAGGCTGTCGTACTCCTTGCCGAAGGCGCTCTCGGTGCGCGTGGCGCGGGCCGCGCGGCCATCGAGCGTGTCGAAGAGCGCGGCGACGAACACCGCGGCGCCCGCCGCGGCGAAGTGCTTGTCGATGGCGGCCACAATGCCGTAGAAGCCGGAGAACAGCGCGCCGGTGGTCAGCAGGTTGGGCAGCAGGTAGATGCTGCGACTGCGGGGGCGCGGCCGCTCTTCGGGCGCATCGTTGTGGTCACTGGGCTCGGTCATCATCAGGCGATGATACTGTAAGATCGGCCGCCAGATGCCCGCCCCGATATCCCACCCGCCGACAGCGCCGCCACGCCGACCATTGAGCCTGGCACTCGCACTGCTACTGGGGCTCTGCTGCGGCCCGGCGGCGCATGCGGATCAGCAACTCGATCCGGGCCTGCGGGATGTGGTGGCGGCCGCCATCGTGCAGGCGCAGTGTTTTCCCGATCGTTTCGACTCGGCTGTCTGGTACAAGCTTATGGAGCCGCGCCTGCGCATACGGGTCAAGGATGATGCCGAGCGCCTGGACATCCTCACCGCGGTGTACTGCGAGACCCATCGCAGCGGTGTCGCGCCCCTGCCGCCGGGACTGGTGCTGGCGGTGATCGACGTCGAGAGCCGCTTCGATCGGTGGGCCGTATCGCGCGCCGGGGCCGTGGGTCTGATGCAGGTCATGCCGTTCTGGCCGGAACGGTTGGGGATGCGACGTTACGAGCTGGTGCATGACAGCCCGAACATTCACATGGGCTGCGCCATCCTGCGCTTCTACCTGCAACAGGAACACAACAACTACGCGCGGGCGCTGGCCCGCTACAACGGCAGCGTCGGCCGGCGCAACTACTCGGACCTGGTGCTGGGACGCTGGGCGCACTGGACGGGCGCGGATGATCTGGGCGCGCCGCCGCTACATCACTCCGAGACGAATCCTTCGCGCGGTTGAGCGACAGCGGCGTCGTGGACTTCCACCTGGGTAACCTTCGAGGCGCTCGAGCCGATCCACAGCCATTCGATGAAGGCCGCTACCGCGGCATCCGGCCCCTGCGCGAGAACCTCGACGCACCCGTCGGGGAGATTGCGCGCATAGCCGCTGATGCCCATTTCGCGGGCGCGATGCACCGCCGTGCCCCGGTAGTACACGCCCTGTACCCGTCCGCTCACCCGACAGATCTTGCTGGTCATGCCGCGATGGATTTTAATGGATCGCATGGTCCGCATCCTGGTTCTCTTTTATTCGCGCACCGGCGCCACGCTGGAACTGGCGCGGCAGGTGTGTCGTGGCATTGAAAGTGTGACGGGCGCATCGGCCATGCTGCGGACGGTGCCGCCCGTGGTCACCACGGCCGAAGGCCCCGCGCAGCCGGTGCCGGCGAGTGGCCCTGCCTATGCCACGGCCGAGGAGCTGGCCGGTGCGGATGGCCTGGTACTCGGCAGTCCCACCCGATTCGGCAACATGGCCGCACCGCTCAAACACTTTCTGGATGGCACCGGTGCCTTGTGGGCCAGTGGTGCTCTGGCCGGCAAGCCCGCCGCTGTATTCACCTCCACCCAGACCCTGCACGGCGGCCAGGAGACGACGCTGCTGAGCATGATGCTGCCGCTGTTGCATCACGGCATGATCCTGGTGGGATTGCCGTATACCGAAAGCGCGTTGCACCGGACGCGCTCGGGCGGCACGCCGTACGGCGCGACCCATGTCAGCGGCATCGCGGGCGGCCTGAGTAGCGATGAGCAGGAACTTGCGCAGGCGCTCGGGCGGCGGGTCGCACAGATCAGCCTAAAGCTGCGCACCGCCCAGCAGGACTGAACGGATAAAGGGCAGCGTCAGGCGTCGCTGCGCCACCAGCGCAGCGCTGTCGAGCGTGTCCAGCAGCTGGTACAGCGTCCCCATGTCGCGCGGATAGCGCCGCTGCAGCCAGCGCGCGACATCCTCGGGCAACTCAAAACCCCGCACCTTCGCGCGCAGCATCAGCGCTTCACGTTGCGCGGGCTCATCGAGCGGCCGCAGCGCATGGACGGCGGCGGCGGCGAACCGCGAGGCCAGATCCGGCAGCTCCCAGCGAAGCAACGCCGGCGCTTCGGGCGCCGCGGCGACCAGCGCACCGCCGCGCTCCTCGAGCTCGCGATACAACCCGAACAGCGCCCGCTCCCAATCGGCCTTGCCCGCCGCCAGCTGCACATCATCCAGGCACACCAGATCGAGGCGCGGCAGGCCTTCCAGCGCTCCAGGTCCCAATGCCAAAAGATTCCTCAGCGGGAAGTAGCCGCAGCGACGCGGCGCAGGCGCGAGTGCGCAGGTGGCCTGCAGCAGATGCGATTTGCCGCTGGCATGGGGTCCCGCGATCCAGGTCACCCTGCTGACAGCGCCGCCCGCCACCTCCTTCAGGTGCGCGAGCAGCTGCTCGTTGCCCTGTGGCCAGAACGTGTCGAATACGGCGCGGTCCGCCAATCGCAGTCCGAGCGGCAGCTGGTCCATGGCTATGCCGGTGCGCTGAGCGCGCGGCGTGAATACTCGATCACATACCCGAGCCCCGAGAATACCGAGGTAATGAGCGTGATCACGGTGCCCAGCAGCAGCAGCATGACGGGCGGAAATCCGGTGGCCTTGAACATGAAGACGCCCAGCAGATAGGCCAGCTGCACCAGCGTGTTGAGCTTGCTGGCAAAGGTCGGGCGGCCTTGCAGGGGCCCAAGCCATGCGAGGTAGGTGAGCGCGCCCAGCGCGATCATCACATCGCGGGCGACGACCACTGCGGTGAGCCAGCGCGGTACCAGTCCATCCCAGGCGGCGACCACGAACACCGTGACCAGCAGGCACTTGTCGGCCACCGGATCGAGCCACATGCCCAGCTCGCTGGTCCAGCCGAAGCGCTTGGCGAGCCAGCCATCCAGCAGATCCGACACCCCGGCAATGGCGAAGCACACTGCGGCCCAGCCGTATGCATGAGTCGCGAGCGACGCGAGAATCGGCCACAGGAGCGCGATCCGTGCGAGGCAGATCAGATTCGGCAGGTAGCGCAGCGCCTTCACGGCATGTAGTTCAATTGCACCTGGGTCTCACCCGACCCGGTACCGGCCAGGTGCGCGGAGCCTGCGAGCGCCCGCGACAGCGCCATGCCGCCGCCGCGCACGCCCAGCGTGAAGGTCGCCGTGGTGCCCTGCGCTGCCGTCAGGCCCGATGACTGCACGGCCGGCACCGTGCGCAGCAACTGTTCCACCCGCGCATAGTCCGCAAGCGTGGCAACGCCCGTGACCTCGACGCTGACCTGCACCAGCGGCCGCGACCCGGTATCCGCCGCGACGCTCGCCAAGGAATCCGCCGCACCGTTGATACCGGCATCCAACGCGCCACTCCAGCCCGCGGAGGTGTAGCTGCTCACCAGGTGCCACTGCCACTCTCCCGGGTTCGCCGGATCCGCCCGGCCGATCAGCACCGCATCGCCTCCCAAGGACTGCGCACTCTGCAACACCGCCGCATCGGGCAGCGTGACACCGGCGGCATCGATCACCGCCAGCGGCACCACACTGATCGGCAGGCCGCGTGCTTCGGCGGCCTGTTCCAGCTGCACCCGCAGCGCATCCCCCGCCGGGCCGCTCGGCACCGGGTTGATGGCGACCAGCGTGAAGGGCCGGTTGCTGTCCCAGAGGCTCGCGCCGGCGGCGACGATGGCCTGCGCGAGCGCCACCCCGTCGAAGTTCACCTGAATGGCGCCGCCCGCCAGCGACCGGGACCCTTTCAGATACTGAGCGGGGTTCTGCATGATCCCGGCCAGCGCCGGATTCGCCGGCGCATCACGCCGGCCGGTGGCCCGCACCAGCGCCTGGCGCATGCCCTCCGTGACCACGCTGGCGGCCGCGGCACCGCGCACCGTGACTTCGTAGACCTGCACCGGACGCAGCGCCCAGGCGGGGGCCGCCGCCAGCGCGCCAAGCGCGGCAATCAGGCACAACGTAATCCAGCGGTCCAGGCGGACCGGCTCCCGGGGCAATCGATAGGGTGGGTTCATGGCGCTATTGTACAATCACTGGCGTGGTGACCTCGTCCATGCCTCCGCAGCCCCCGCCGGCGCCCTTCGTCGCCACCTACCAGGTCGCCTGGCATGGCATTGCGGCCGGCGAATCGGCCCTGACCCTCGCGGCCCAGGCGGCGGGCACCTTCAGCTACAGCTCCAATATCCAGGCGCATGGCCTGTTTCGCCTGGTGTTTCCCGATGCACTGATCCAGAGCAGCACCTTCACGCTGGCCAGCGGCCATGTGATCCCCCTGCATTACCAGGAAAGCGGTCAGGCACGCGATCACAGCGACGATGTCGATCTGACCTTTGACCGCGGCAGCAGCCGCGTGCACGGCACCTCGCAGACGCATCCCGTGGATGCACCGCTCGATGCCGGCATCCAGGATCCGATGTCGGTGCAGATCGAACTCATGCAGCAACTGCAGGCGGGACTTGCACCGACGCACTTCATGCTGTTCGACAAGGACCAGGCCAAGGAATACTTCTACACCCGCGAGCGCGATGAAGTGTTGAAAACGCCGTTGGGCGAATTGGATACCGTGGTCTATCGCAGCGACCGGCCCGGGTCCGATCGCGTGACGCGACTGTGGCTGGCACCGAAGCTGAATTATCTGCCGCTGCAGGCCGCACGCAGCCGCAAGGGCAGCGTGGATCTGTCCATGCGCATCATCGCGCTCACGCGCCCCACCCCATAAAAAAATAGTGATGGAAACCGCCAATCTTCTTGAGACGCCGACGCGTTCAGCCGTGTACACGGGCTTTCTTCCCTGCCAGAAAATCGCTGAAATGATTGCCAACCATGAGATTGCTCCGGTCGGCATTCTCTCGGAGATACTGGCGGACCAGATTCAGCCGGCCAGCATCGACTTGCGGCTGGGTGATGTGGCCTACCCGGTCGATGCCAGCTTTCTGCCGGGCAAGGGCAAAAAGGTACTGGAAAAGATGCGCGAGCTCGACCGGGATTGCGAACATTTCGGCATGGATCTCACCAAGGGCGCGGTGCTCGAACGCGGCCGGCTGTACGTCATACCGCTGCGCGAATCGATCCGACTGAAAAGCGACGTCGCGGCATTCGCCAATCCAAAAAGCTCGACCGGCCGCCTTGATATTCTGACCCGGCTCATCGCTGATGAAGCCACTCATTTCGATCAGGTCGAAGAAGGCTATGAAGGCCAACTCTATCTGGAGGTCGCGCCCCGCAGTTTCAGCGTGGTGGTCCGGGCGGGGACACGGTTGAATCAGCTGCGATTTCGCCGCACGCGCGGCGAGTCACCCAAAGCGATCACCGCAGCGGACTGGAAGCAACTGGTGAGCGAGGGACAGATTGCCACCGGGACCGGGACCGCGGACAGGACCGGGCATCTGCCGTTCTCCATCGACCTCAAGGGCTCGGGTGCTGAAGGCTCGCTGATCGGGTGGCGTGCCAGAAAGCACACCCGACGCATCGATCTGGATCGTCGCGACTACGACCCGCTCGAATTCTGGGAGCCGATCCGCTCTTATCGAAACGCCTCCCTGGTGCTCGACCCGGATGAGTTCTACATCCTGATGACCAAGGAAGCCATCGCGGTTCCCCCTGACTTCGCGGCAGAAATGTTGCCCTACGACACGCGCGCCGGCGAATTCCGCGTGCATTACGCCGGTTTCTTCGACCCCGGTTTCGGCTGGGATCCGCACAGCAGGAAGGCCGGCAGCAGCCGGGGTGTTCTGGAAGTGCGCTCTCACGAGGTGCCCTTCGTGCTGGAACATGGGCAGGTGGTGGGCTGGCTCAGTTACGAGCGCATGGCGGAACGCCCCAGCACTCTGTATGGGCTCGAGATCGCGTCAAACTACCAGGGGCAGGAGTTGAAGCTCGCCAAGCAATTCAGGCCATTCGATCCCTAGCAGGCTGTTGAAAAAAGCTGATTGATCAACGCCCTTATGAGCAAGGCATTCATTTTTCGCACTCCGCAGGGCAGCTCGGGCCTTCTTGGGTGGC
>Ga0210391_10001660_pt1 | contig 19915 bp, 20 predicted proteins | sample IncBWC12OmetaG_FD_160573 | JGI IMG/M metagenome (GOLD analysis project Ga0210391, IMG submission 160573) | Forest soil microbial communities from Barre Woods Harvard Forest LTER site, Petersham, Massachusetts, United States - Inc-BW-C-12-O ...
CGAGCATCCTCGGCTCGCGCCCGGCGCACCGCAACCCGAAGCGTTGTTTCGCACCGCCGATCCCGAATATTTCAGTGCGCTGCAGATTCCGCTCTTGAGCGGACGCTTTTTTTCGAGCGCCGATCGAAACGGGCGGCCGAAGACTGTGATTATCAGCGACCAGCTGATGCGGCAATACTTCCCCGGAGAAAACCCGCTGGGCCAGCATATTCACTCAATGCGCGGCAGTGCCGATTACGAAATCGTGGGGGTCGTCGCCGATACGCGCTATCAGGTGGGTCAACCGGATAAGGTTACTCTTTACTTCCCAGTTTTTAGCGGCGAGAACACTGCCGGTATGGCCTTGGCAGTCCGGACCGCTGGCAATCCGCTCAGTATTTCAATCCCGGTCCAGAAGCTGGTCGCGGAACTTGATCCGCAGCTTCCGGTCTCCGCCGTACTCACGATGCAGCAGATCATTGAACAATCGTTGGGAAATGCCAGCCTGAGCGCCAGCTTGGTGCTCGGCTTCGCCGTAATGTCGCTGATACTGGCATCGGTAGGGTTGTACGGAGTCCTTTCTTATCTCACGATACAGCGCACGGGAGAGATTGGCGTTCGCATGGCTCTCGGTGCACAACGCGGCGAGGTTGTCCGCCTGATGCTGCTCGACGGCCTGCGTCCGGCGTTCTACGGGCTCGTGCTTGGACTTGCCGCCAGTGTCGGAACGGTACGACTCATCCGGTCGATGCTGTACGGAACCAGACCGCTCGATCCGGCGATCTTCGCATCTGTGGCGGCAACGCTGTTAGCAGTGGCGGTTATGGCATGCCTGGTTCCAGCATGGAGAGCATCGCGGATCGATCCAATGCAGGCCTTGCGGACTGAATAAAGACGACGTCGAGAAGAGCATCATCAGAGCTGAAGAGACTTGACTTGTTCAAGCCTGATTCTCGTGAATGCCAGTGATGAGGAGCCACGCGGCTGAAATGAAAAAAGCGAAGGAGAGCACCATCGCTACGGAGGCCACGTAAAGTCCGGCGACATGTCCTGCGATGAGGATGAGTAAGACACAACCTACTATCTGAGCTACGTAACAAGTCGTGCCCATGATGAAGCGACCGACGCTGAGCCCCACGGAGCTTCTGCCGATTTTTGTGGCCTGGACGTATACCCGTATGTAAGTAATCGTCGGGACCAGCGTAACCACCAACCATTCAACGCCGATCCAGTGATAGTTTTGCTTTCCAAATGAGGGCCAAGGCACAGATCAGGAAGACGGCAGTGAAGCCCGTCATGGTTGCGATGGCACGATTCTTATGGGTTGCATCCCGAGTGATGATCGGAAGATTGATCGACATGGCTATGAACACCAAGCCCGCAAGAGCTGCCGGTCCGCCTCCTACCATAATGAAGAAATTGTTCCATTGGTCGATGCCCATAATATTTTTATGATACTAAAAAGAAAATGGCGTACCCAGCCAGTTCAGCGAATTCGGCCCGCTGATCGCAAGGCTTGACGGAGCCAGACATGCGGCGGATCACTGTTGAGCCTTGGATGCCAAGCCATCAAGAAATAAAACGCGCGCAACTCTTGAGGTGCTTTCACGATGCGCAGGTCGCGATTCCGTTTCACGGCTGAGGTCATGCCACTGGTCAAGGTCAGCACAAGTTCCGTACCAGGCAGGCATTGCAGAGCCACCCCGAAGTAAGGTACTCGAATCGAGGACCTGCGTTTCGCCCCGACCGCAGCGAGCTGCTTGTCCGGAATCGTCTGCACACCGCCGTAGGTAGCAACAACAATGTGGCTCGCTGCCAGATAATGCTTTAGCGAGAGTCGGTCCCCAAAGTGGCTGTCACGCGCGACGGCGCAAACCCAATTCTCGCGATAGAGTCTTTCAGTGTGAAAGTGCACCGGCAGAAGCCCGTCATCAATGTGAAGAATAAGATCGAGTTGCCCGCGTTCCACCAGCTCCGAAACACCGGCCTGCCAGGGAAGGAATTCAAACTGTACCTGGTAACCGTCCCCATACTGCCGGCACAACCGGGGCAGCACAACCGTGCAGACATTGTCCGGGCCCGAGATGCGGAAGTGCCCCTTCTCCCGCATAGGATCGAACAGGCTCGGGGTGACCAGATTCTCCATCCTGGGCAGCAAGCCCTCAAGCTCCTGGAGAATCTTGCGGCCTCGCAGGGTGAGTTCGAAGCCGTGCGGCGATCGCACCAGAAGGTCATCTTGAAACATCATCCGGGCGCGCTGCAACGCGCGGCTCACCGCGGGCTGGCTCAGCAGCAGCCGAGATGCGGCCGCAGTAATGCTTTTCTCCTCCGCAATCGCGGCAAATGTAATCAGGAGGTTCAAGTCGACTTGTCGTAGTTTCTCTAGACGCATGATGGCTATGAGCATTATGCATGAACCGCATGCAGTTAAAGAATCATCTTTGGCTGTGTGAGCAACAAGAGTGCTCAAGGAGGATTCAATGCTGGGAAACGGTTTGCAAGATAAGCGAGTGGTTGTGATGGGCGGCTCGTCCGGAATTGGCTTCGAGGTCGCCAAGCAGGCGACATCGCAGGGAGCGAGCGTTGTCATCGCTTCCAGTACTGCGGAACGCGTTCAGAAGGCAGTTGAATCAGTCGGCGGAAAAGCGGAGGGCCAGGCGGTTGACGTCTCCGACGAACAAGCCGTTGCAACCTTCTTTTCCAGGCTTGGCACCTTCGATCATTTAGTATTCACCGCCGGCGACAGCCTGCATCTGCACGACCTTGTCGCCACGGATCTCCAACAAGCCAGGCATGCCTTTGAGCTGCGTTATTGGGCAGCACTCGCCGCCGTCAAATATGGAAGCCCGCATATTCGCAAGGAAGGCTCAATCGTGCTCACCACCGGAATCGCCGGCCAGCGCCCGCAAAAGGGATGGGTAATCGCCGCAAGTGTCTGCGGAACCATCGAAGCACTAACACGGGCCCTGGCTGTCGAGTTGGCGCCCATACGGGTTAACGCGGTATCTCCCGGAATCGTTCGGACAAATCTCTGGCAGAGCATGAGCGCACCGGAGCGCGAACATCTCTTCGAAAGCGTAGGAAAAAGTCTGCCGGTTGGCCGAGTCGGCGAAGCTCATGACGTAGCGCAAGCCTATTTGTTTTTGATGCAGGAAGGATTCAGTACCGGTCAGACGGTGGTGGTAGATGGCGGAACAGTCCTGGTTTAGGGCCGGTTGCCGGGACTCTTGGATCTCGCGGGGATCACCAACGCGGTGGGCGGGGTCAACCCCACATTCTGACACCAGGCAGTATCACCAATTGCGTCAGTATACTCGTCCCAACGAGAGCGGGGGCCACACATTCTAATTTGCAACTCCTCGCACTAGCACAAGTTCGAGCCGCCCTCATGTCGATTTTCGGTCTCTCGAACGACAATCTGATAACAGAACGACGAGTTCGCTCTGGGTCATAGAAAACAAGGAGGTACGGATGAGATATATCTGTTTGGGCTATCTCGAGCCCGGCAAGTTCGAAAACATGTCAGAGAGCGAGCGTAACACCGTGCTGGACGAGTGTTTCAGCTACAACGACGAACTGCGGAAGATCGGACATTTGGTCGCTGAGGAAACTCTTCAGCCCGCCAACACAGCGGTGACCGTGATTTGGAAGGATGGAAAGGTTGCAGTAACTGACGGTCCGTACGCGGAAACCAAGGAGCAGTTAGGTGGAATTCAGGTCCTCGAAGCGCGAGATCTGAATCACGCCATTCAGCTGATGTCCCAATGTCCGGGAGTAAAGTTGCAGTGTGGAACAATCGAGATACGTCCAGCGGCGGATATCAGCGAAATCATAAACGACAGCGAGCGCAGACGGCGAAAGGCTACCCCGCGTTGATGACGGCTCGCCAGTTGGTTACTCAAGTTGCTTACTCAACTTGGTTCAAGAAGCCGAGGTGCTGGCCCAACTGGACCATCACGGAAATTTCCAATTCCTTGCAGTTACTTGAAAGAATGGCGGGGACGACGGGACTCGAACCCGCGGCCTCTGCCGTGACAGGGCAACAATGACACGTAACTGATTGATATCAAACGGTGTCGGCGGACATCGTTTGATACGAAATGAAACGGGCTTCTGTTATCGTCCCCTTAACGTCCCCAGAATTCCCTCGGATTCGCTTCCCATTCCTGGATCTTTACCGGCGGCGGATTTTGAGAAGGCCCGAGCAACGGCTTGAGCGTCCCATTCTGAAGGGAGAACAACCAATACGTCACCTGCCTTATTTGTATCAGCGTTTCTGAGTTAGGACCCGTCTGTATATCATTGTGCGGAGCAAGTGCACAGGTAACGTTCTCTTGCTGACAATAAGGGGTCGAGCTTTGGCCGGGCGTATTTCCCTTAGGCATTGGGTAGACGGACTGGGCAAGGACTGTAACGGCGCCTGGTGAGGTTCGGTAATATCGACGCGTGCCGAGCATTCTGCGTCATCGTTCGCCACGTGGTTGATCCGCGCACTCACCGGATAGCTTCTCATCAGTCGCACGTCGAAGGGCTTCAACAGCGCAGCAGCATCTGCTAGTCGAGGATCGAGCCACACTCGCGTGAATCGACACTCGCCCGCATCCGAAGTACTGGCGGGTGCTAGCGGAAATGGTTGGGGGTGTCAGCGGACCTTCAATGAGTGCTGATCTATCGCGTCAACAATCGCGCAGGTCAGCATTAAAGGAAATTTCGGATCCAGTACTTGAGGATTGCGCCTTTAGTTTCGTATTGATTTTTTCCTCTACGGTCGTCCGCTGACCCGGTCGGCAAGATCCCTTAGTTGCTTCTCGGCCACCGAGGCGGAATCCACAGGATCGAGATTGAGGTAGAAGCGAACCTTGTCCTTGTGAACGTGGAGCGCGTGCTCGTCGTCAAAATACGCCTCGGCCCGAAGCCGCTCAGTTTGAGACCAAGACTTTTTTCGATGGCTGGGATCCCGCAGCCCCATAGACCCGCGGCCCCACCCAGATGTCCAAGCAAAAAGCCCCGCTCGCGAGAGCGGGGCCTTCGATTTCGGCTGGAACGGTGATGACTATATGGGACGCTTAGCGCCTGCCGCCGTGTCCGCCGCCACTGTGACCTCCTCCGCCGGAGTGTCCACCGCTAGGGTGCCCGCCACCGTGCGAACCGCCGGAGCTTCCATGCGCGGAGGATCCGTGCGACTGACCGCCGCGGCTGCCACTGAAACCGCCAGCGCGCGGCGCGCTTGCGCGTCCAGCAAAACCTCGTTGGCCGCCGGAGAATCCCCGGTTGCCGGCGAAGCCGCGGGACGCCCCCGCGTAGCCTCGAGATCCGCCCGCATATCCGCGACCTGCGGCCGATCCAAACCCCCGCCCATCGCGACCCGCAAACCCGCGCGCGCCAAATCCGCCACGCGCCGAAGAGAATCCGCGATAATTTCCGTGCACAAACGCAGCGTGGTTATAAAACGCTCCGCCGCGGTAGGCCCAAGGGTGACCACCGAAGAAGACTCCGCCGTGGAAGCCCCAGCCGATGCCCCATCCATGCCATCCCCAACCGAAGCCGAAGAAGGGCGCGATCGGGAAGCCAAACCCGAACGAGATCGCCGGGCCGCCAAATCCCCACCACGGATAAAATCCAGGCCACACGCCTACTGGATATCCGTAGACATACGCCGGATTGTAAGTCGGCACATACACCACATTCGGATCCGCCGGCTGAATGTCGACGTTCGATCCGTCCTCGTACACGCGCTCTTGCGGCGTACTCGGCAGATTGCCCGCGTCGTGCGCTTTGTGACGCAGGAACTGGATCGCCTGCATCACGTCATCCGGCTGGTTCTGATAGGCTTCGCCCAGCTCAGAGGTCCACGACAAATCCTTGTCCAGGTTCGCCAGCACTGTAGGAAACTCCACCAGAGACTTCACGCTCGGGTCCCAATCCTGCCGGTCCACTTCCTGCGCCAGATCCTGTCCCTTCAGGCCAGGGTTCTCCTTTGCCATCCGGTTCGCCTCTACAATCTGCGTTGGATACGCCGACGCGGCCAGTACTTGCGCCACGAGCGCATCGGGATACAACGCAATCGGAGCTACCAGCTTGTTCAGTTGCTCCGGAGGCAACGATGTGTACTGCCGTTGATTCGGCCCCGCTGGAGGCGCGGGCGCCTGGTCTTGATATGCATCTTGATCTTGCGGGGCACTATATTGCGGCGCGGCTTGCTCCGGCGGAGGTCCTTGATCCACCTGAGCGCTCACCGATGCTGAGGGCTTGTCCATTGATTGGTCCTGCGCCCTCAAGGAAGTTCCGGCCCCGAGCGCCACTGCGCTCGTCAACACCGCGGCAAAAAGCGTTTTCGATAATTTGGTTTTCATAATGCTCCCAGAATTCCTGCTACAGGATTGAAACCCTGGATTTGGGCAATAGTTCCGTTCTTTTGATTGACTTACACTGGTTGATTTCGGCCAGGCAGTGGTGGATTTCGGCCAAAGGCTTTGTCTCCGAAGTCCAGAAGCGGACTGCGGGGAATTGTCGCTGATCTGACTGACCAGCCGGCAGGTGCGAAGCTGGCTCCAAGAAACAAACCTGTCATGCGACGGGAGAATCTCCGGGTGACTGATCCGGTCGGTACGTTAAACTGGCACCTCATGACGGGATCGGGAAGCAAAGGCGTTGCCGCGGCTGCGCCATCGATTCGCGCGTCGTCGGGCAACCCTGGGCAAAGCGCTGTTCAGTCTCCGGCGATGCGGGCGCAGTCATATCAAGCTGTGGCCACAGCCTTTGTGGTGCTGTTCTTCATCGTTGGCGTTTCCTTGTGGGGGCTACCCTTCTACTACGACTTCATGGTCCAGCAATTCGGTTGGACACGCGGCCAGGTGACGTCGGGGAATGCTCTGAGCAAACTCGTCGTCGGACCGCTGTTTGGTTTCCTGGCGGGGTGGATTGTTGATCGTTTCGGGCCGCGACGTCTAATGATGACTGGAATATTGATGGCGGGAATTGCGTTGGTGGGACTCGGCTCGATCTCAAGCCTCAGTATATTTTACTTCTTCTACTTCTTTAACGCGCTGGGCTACGTTTGCGGGGGCCCCCTTCCCAATCAGGTCCTGTTGACGCAATGGTTCGACCGATCGCGTGGAAAAGCCATGGGTTTCGCATATCTTGGCATCGGCATCGGAGGGGCGACGGTCCCCTGGATATCGCATATGCTCGTCCAGCATTTCGGATGGCAGACCGCTCTGCGGATTTTGGGCATCTCGATTGTGGTCGTCTCGTTCCCTCTGGCGCTGCTAGTGAAAGAGTTCCCAAAACCGAGCACAACGGTTGGATCGGTCAGATCCACGCATCTAACCTCAGCATTCAAGCAAGCGTCGTTTTATCTACTCACCCTGGGGAGTATGTGCTCGATTGCCGCAGTCAGTGGGACGCAGCAGAATCTGAAGCTTTTCTTGAGCCTGGACCGCCACTTCACCCAGCGGGATTCTGCAAGTGTGCTATCCCTGGTGCTGACCTTCAGCATTGTCGGCCGGTTACTCGTGGGTTGGCTGGCGGATCGATTCTCCAAAAAGTACGTCATGCTGCTGACGTACCTGCTGGTCGCCGCCGGCATCCCCATGCTGTTCCTCGGTACGACGCGCCCAATCCTCTACGTTTCTGCGGCCGTTTTTGGTGTCGGTCTAGGTGGCGATTACATGGTAATTCCACTCATGACTGCGGAAATCTTCGGGATCGAAATTCTGGGACGATTGTTGGGCGTGATCCTGACCGCCGGCGGTGTTGCGGAAGCTGCTGCGCCCTGGCTGATCGCTCGCCTACGCGACGCCACAGGGAGCTATCGCGAGAGCTGCTCTGTCCTGGTGGGTATCGCATTGTTGGGCGGACTTGCCGTTTTGGCGTTGCCCGGCCGGCGGAGGCCAGCATGAGCGCCGCAGCAATCATTCGCATCGGGAGCTTAAAGGACGTTGGGCGCTTTCAGCATCATATGCAATCTCTCAACCTGCAGATACCCTGCGATCTCGAGATCGTTACAGGATCCGAATCCCCGCTGCGCTGGCCCCTTAACCGTGGTCCATTCAAAATCGGCAACCGCATGGCTGTCCAACCCATGGAGGGGTGGGACGCGACTCCCGATGGAGCACCGTCGGAGAATACGGTTCGGCGATGGCGACGCTTCGGTCGTAGTGGCGGCAAGCTCATCTGGGGTGGAGAAGCGGTCGCAGTTTCACACGAGGGACGAGCAAACCCCAATCAGCTTCTAGCCTCCTCGCGAACGCAGGAAGGCCTCGCTCACCTGCGAGATGTTCTGAGACGCGAGCACATTCTGACAACTGGAAGCGACGATGGGTTAGTAATTGGCCTGCAGTTGACGCACTCCGGCCGATACTGCCGCCCGAACGAACATTCCCGCCCGGAACCGCGCATTCTCTATCATCATCCACTTCTGGACCGGCGCCTGAAACTGCCCGCGGATTATCCCCTGCTCACCGACGGAGAAATCGAGTGGATCATCGATGCCTTCCACCGCGCTGCGTTTATGGCTTGGCAGCTGGGTTTTGATTTCGTCGACATCAAGCATTGCCACGGATACCTGGGTCATGAATTTCTGAGCGCTCATACGCGCGCCGGACGTTACGGTGGCACCTTCGAAGGCCGTACGCGCTTTCTGCGCGAAGTCGTAAAAGGAATTCGCTCGCTGTGTCCGAGACTGCACATTGGCGTGCGGCTGTCGGCGATTGACACTGTGCCGTTCCACAGCGACCCAAGTCACAGCGTCAACGGGAAATCCTCCACCGGGGTTGCGGAGACTGGCCCGGAGTTGCTGCCTTACCGTTGGGGTTTCGGAGTGAATCCGCTTGACCCCACGGATGCCGACTTGAGCGAGCCGGAACGTTTCTTAGCCTTGCTGGAGGAGCTTGGAATTCAGCTGGTGAATATCACAGCCGGCAGCCCATATTACAATCCGCATATTCAACGGCCCGCGCTGTACCCACCTTCCGACGGATATCTGCCACCCGAAGACCCACTGGTAGGAGTGGCTCGGCAGATGGACGTCACCCGTCAACTCAAGCGGCGATTCCCGAACCTGCTCATCGTTGGATCGGGATATTCCTACCTGCAGGACTTCTTACCACATGTCGCGCAAGCCGCTGTCCGCGAAGGATGGGTCGACTTTGTGGGACTCGGCCGCGTGGTACTAAGCTATCCCGAGTTGCTCTGGGAGGCCTCGGCGGGCATCTCGATCCAACGCAAGCTGATCTGCAGAACTTTCAGCGATTGCACCACCGCGCCACGAAACGGACTGCCCTCAGGTTGTTATCCGTTGGACGAACACTACAAGAATTCTGATTGGGCAGAACAACTGAAGGATGCCAAGAAACGCTGAAATCGATTTGTCATCTGCAGTACGAAACCCCGGTGGATCCGAGCATGAAAATTGACGAGTTGATCAAGCGCCAAAAACCGCGACGCAAGGTGCAGGGCATTGCCGCTGCTTTGCTCCCGTACGCGGCAAATGGCCGGGTCGCCGTCGAAGCGTTCGCGAACCAGTTGACTGCCACGCATCGCGCAGGCCTGATGAATGCCGTCAACATGGACACCGGCTACGTGAACTACTTGAACGATGCCGAAAAACAAGAAGTACTGGACTGGACGCGGCAGGCTCTGGGGAAGGGGATTCCGTTTGTGGCTGGAGCGTATATCGAGCATCATGCCGGCGACGACGTCGTCATGCTTTTTCGCCAGCAGATCGACAGCATCCTTCGTTTTGACGGCATACCAATCATTTTCCAGACAGCTCGCTTGCACGGTAAGCCTCCGGCCAAAACAGCCGAGGTCTATCGAGAGATATGTCGAGACTATCCGCATGTGTTGGCGTTCGAATTGGGTTCGATGTTTGCCGCCAACGGTGAGATCTACGACGGGGAAACTGTGCGGCGCTTGATGGACATCCCTGAGATCAAGGGAATGAAACACTCTTCTCTCGACCGTCTTCTGGAACTTGAAAGGCTCGCCCTTCGCGATGCGCATCGACCCGACTTTCGCATCTACACAGGGAACGACCTGGGAATCAACATGATTGAATATGGGTCGGACTACTTGCTGGGCCTTGCGGCTTTTGCGCCTGAGAAGTTCGCCGCGCGCGACCGGCTTTGGGAGGCCGGAGACCCCGAGTACTATGCGCTTTCCGACGCCCTGCAGTACCTTGGCAACGTCGCTTTTCGCACCCCTGTTCCCGCCTACAAACATTCTGCCGCAGTGTTCCTAAACCTGATCGGACGCATTCCCAGTGATCGAACCCACCCCAACAACCCGCAGCGTTCCGCCTGGGAGAGAGAAATCATGGTCGACTGCGCCCGCCGGTTGTCTCTGCTCTGAGCCGTTAACCTCGGTTGCCCACAATGCGATGTTTTCCGAGTGCTGACATTGGCGGAAGTCATGTATCCCACGACCGAGGAACTGGCCACCAATGCTGATCGCTCTGGGGTCGGGGACTTGATTGTAGTTCTCACAGGCAAACTGGAAATCAAATGTTGCGCTGCATGCTTGGAGATCCGCGGGGTGTGAGCTGAATCCCTCCGCTGTCTATGAGCCTGTTCGTTGGGGTGTGTTGGTTGTTTGTTGTGCGGCACACGTCTAACAGGCCATTCCACGTTTTGACCGCTGGCCACGGAATGCAATCGCGATCTCCATGAGGGGCGCTGAACTAGAGGTGCTGGGACTGATCATTCTCGGTCACCAGAATTGGCGAACACGTTTTGATCTCAACACTCGCCGGAAGATCAGCGGACACTTTTGTTTGCACGTGGTACCGCTTGGCAGGTTCCTGTGAGCCAGTCAGACGACAATCGTCGTCAATCGAAAATCTGAGAACTCATTGCCGCCGCTTGCGGGGGCGCACTTTCGCATGCCAAATGCGATAAACCAAAAGGAACTTCTTGAAAACCTCTCAGGCAAGGAAAGGGATCCACGGCCTCTTTGGTTCGTGTGTTGACTTCTTCTAATTTCATGTTTTTCCTTCCTGCCGTTTCCGGCTTGTTTCTTTCTTCACTTGAGCGGGAGCGGGAAGAAACAAGGCGGAATGGTGAAAGGGACAGAACGGAGGCCGAGGGAGGGTGGCGGGCGTTGAGTGAAAGCGCGGTGAGTGCCAAACGCGGTTGGGGTTAGTTTGGCGCGAAACCGGCGCAGTCCGAAACGCCCGTCCGAGCCGCGGCCAAGCGGCGTCCACCCGGAAGAGGGCGCAGTGGGACAAAGTGCGAAGCTACCTAGCGAGCGAGAGCGGGGGCGAGTCGGGGGGCCTTTGATAGGTGTATCGGGCGGAGCCGGTGGAGAAGGAGGGGCACACAATCCGCACGAAACGGCATCAGAAAACGGGGCGAATCATGGTTTTCTTGGTGTCCAACAGTCAGTCGATGGTTCTGTTTAGCGGCCCGCGTTGCGGGGATGAATTCTGCACACAGTTGGCACACTAGCTTGTTCGTGGACATGTTTTCTCGGGCAAACTTGAATGCTCTGTTTTCACTTCCCAGAAGGCCGTTTCTCAAGACTAATCCCTGCTGATGTTACCGGCCCTTAGTGAATTCGCGCGACGATGCTGGTAGACTCGGATCTTAGCTCTTATGGACAACCTCGAACGAGTATCCGTCCGGATCAAACACATCCGCGGCGTAGTATCCGGGATAGTATTCGACTCGCGCCCGCGGTGAGATATTGTCTTTGGCGCCAGCGGAGATGGCAGCCTTGTAGAACTCATCGACTTTTTCATTGCTTTCGGTCATGAACCCCCAGTGAATGGATGCTGGATCAGGCTTCCCTTGCTTGATCCAGAAGAACGCCCTCTTGCCATCCCCAAATCCCCAGAGATCAGGATGATCACCTTCGCCCTTGTAGGGTAGGAAGAACTTGATACTAAGAGGCTTCAAGGCCGCCTCATAGAACGCCAACGAACGTTCGACATTGCTGACAGTCAGAATCATGTGGTCTAGCATTGTTCTCTCCTTCAAATCCACTTCCCGATGAATGTTTGTGATTTAATTGCCAGCATGGAACAAGCTGAAATTAGTCCGCGCCCGGTGATTGGAGTGATCATCGTGGTGAGTGGCGTCGCCGTGTCATTCCTGCTGTGGCTGCTATACGTGCATCATGCTTCGGCTGATTTCGCTGGGCGCTGGATGTTCTTGCCGGCCCTTAACGCGCTTCTGAACGGATTGTGCGCGCTTGCGCTGTGCGTAGGATTGTATTTCATCGAACATCACAACCGCGAAGCGCATCGTGCGAGCCTGCTGCTGGCCTTCGCGTTCTCTTCTGTTTTTCTCATCAGCTATATCGTGAAGCACGCACTGGACGGCGACACGATTTTCCCTGGCCACGGCCCGGTGCGCACGCTGTACCTTTCCATTTTAGCCAGCCACGTAATCCTTTCTATCGTTGCGCTGCCGATGGTACTGACGACATTCTTCTTCTCGCTGACGGGCCGGTTCGCGATGCACCGCCGAATCGCACGCTTGACGTTCCCTATTTGGCTTTACGTTTCGATCACCGGCGTGGTGGTTTTCGTGTTCCTCCGGGCGTATGCGTACTAGACCCGCGTATTAACCCGGCCTGATTCAAACGAGTAAGCGCAAGTACCGCCGTTGCGGGTTTACTGGACGACGAACTCGGAAGCGAGGTTAAGTTCCGGATTGCCGACGAGCCACTCGGAAGCAACTGGTGCTTCCGAGAAGCTCGTTTCCTGACTGAGATGACGAGTTGGGCTTAGTCGTCCAGGCTGCCCATGGTCAAGTTGACGGTAGTTCCCGTCATCCCGCTCGCCTTATCGGAAGCCATGAAGACTGCCATGTTTGCAACCTCTTCGAGCGCCATGACTCGTCGCGTGTGGGTCGAGCTTGCGAGGTAACCTTGGAATTGTTCCCAAGTTATGCCCGTCGCTTTGGCTTTCATTTCGTAGACTTCCCTGATCGTACTTGTCTCCGGCATGCCATGTGGTCGCAGACCGACCACGCGAATGCCCTGGGGTGCGAGTTCGGCGGAGAGATCTCGAGTGAGCGCCTCCTTGGCAGCCTGCGCCGAACCGTAGCCTCCGTTCAATGGTGTACCCTTCCGCGAGGGGAGTGCGGTTATGGTCATGATCACCCCTGATTTATTTTGAACCATGCGTCTTGCAGCCAGGCGCGCGGTCAGAAAGTACGACCTCGTATAACTCGCGATGGCCAGGGCGAACTGCTCGACATCCATCCCGATCAGAGGAACACCCAGAATCTTCTCAGGCGGGATGCCGATCGCGTTGAACGAGATATCCACGCGGCCTGCCTTATCGATCACGGACTGCAGGTGCTTGTCTACAGCCTGCTCGTCGAGAGCGTCGACCTCCGCCGTCTCTGCGGATCCGCCGGCCGATTGGATTTCCTTGGCAACAGCTTCTAGGGGTGCCCGCTTTCGCCCGCTAAGAAAAACCTTAGCTCCTTCGCTGGCAAAGGCGCGTGCGACAGCACCGCCGATTGCACCTCCAGCTCCGTAGATCACCGCAACCTTGTTTTTCAACATCATCTTTGGTTCCTTTCTGGGCCCGGGTGCTCACACCCGCCCACTTCATGATTTAAGAGTTAAGACCGACGGATCAGACGCATCCGGGCGCGTGGCTGCGATTTTCGCAATCCATCGGCGTCCGGATCGTCAGAGCCGTCAACGATACAGACACTGCGATGTGGGGAAAATGGGCGCTCATCAACCGCCCAGTTCGCGCCTCGGCAGGTGTCTATATCGGATAGAAGTGGGTAGTGTCTCAGTGTGAAGACGAGCGGGATTGACCACGCTCGCGGGATGCCACTGCGCTTATATTATTTAGCAGGTAGTCACGGAGCAAAACTGATGCTGGTGCATATTTTCAGAGGTCCCGGCCGCGTGTTTGGTGTTACGGAAGACGGGAGGGGAGACAACCTGCCCTCGCGCTTTTCTCCTTGGACGTTCTTCAAATCGATCGAACTGAGCCGGGATGGAGAGGCAAGGGCGGGGATCGATACCAACGAGTGTCTGGAAGACATCGAAAAGCATGGTTTTCACATTACTGATGCGCACGTCCGCATCACCGAAAGTGTAGTCTGACGCCTCGTTGCTCGACCTGTCGGGAACAAGATGTCATCACCGAGCGCGGGCACTGAACACGCCATCGCTCTCCCGATTCAAACTGAGGCCTACCTAGAAGTGTGACAAGGTCTGGGAGAAAGGTGACGCGAGAGTGGAAGTGGTGACAGACGATCTGATCAGCAGGGCCCGGGCCGGGGACGGCGACGCGTTCCGAGCATTGACTGAGCCACACCGCCGCGAGCTACAAGTGCACTGCTACCGGATGCTCGGCTCCTTCCAAGATGCCGAGGATGTCCTCCAGGACACCATGTTGGCCGCCTGGCAGGGTCTCGCGGAGTTCGAGGGACGGGCCTCAATCCGTACCTGGCTTTACCGGATCGCCACCAACCGGTGCCTCAACGCGCTTCGCTCGGCCAGCCGGCGACCCGCCAAGGAATGGGACGTGCCCGGGGTCGAACTGCCCGAGTCGTTTCGGCTCGGCGAGATCGTATGGCTCGAGCCATTTCCCGACACTCTCCTCGAAGGTGCGATCAACGTGCCGCTCGGCCCGGAGGCGCGGTACGTGCAGACCGAATCCATCTCCCTGGCCTTCGTGAAGGGCCTTCAGGTCCTGCCGCCTCGCCAGCTCGCCGTCCTCATCTTGCGCGACGTCCTCGGATTCCATGCGAACGAAGTGGCAGACATGATGGAATCGACTGTCGAATCGGTCAACAGCGCCCTCAAACGGGCGCGTGCCAGTCTGCAGTGCCGCAGGCCCCCAACCGCCGACCGCGAACCGCCTCCCCCATCCGACTCACCTGCGGAGGATGCGATCGTAGCGAAGTTCGTGAGCGCGTATGAGTCCGCCGATCTCGAAGCGCTCGTGGCCCTTCTGACCGACGACGTCTTCATCTCGATGCCACCGATGCCCTTCGAATACGAAGGCCGAGATGTTGTCGCCCGCTTCTGCACGAGCATCTTCGGCTCCGGCCGCAGGTTCAACCTCGTACGAACGAGAGCGAACGGTCAGCTGGCGTTTGGGGTCTACCTGCACATTCCCGACGGCAGCCCTCAAGGGGTCGGCCTCCACGTCCTTACGCTGACCGGCAACCGGATCTCCGCCATGACCCGCTTCGAAAAGAACGTACTCCCATGGTTCGGGCTACCGGCGTCGCTCCCGAGCCGATAGCCAGCTTCCGAGCGGTGGATGTGCACCGCAGCGAAATCCACGCCGGGGGATGTGCTGTGCAGCTCCGACATCCTACGTGCTGTTTCGGTGTGACGACCTGCGGCGACCTATCCGCGTGGTTCCGGAGAAAGTCGCCAACTTCTCTGTTGTGAAGCGGCGCTCCTGCGTGAGTTCCCGAGTCAACTCAGCACAGAACGATGACCCAGCTTGCGCCGAGGAATACATTCCGGAGATGTTGTTTTAGAGATTGCCCCGGGAATAGCTTCCGAATTGCCGAAAGAAGTTATTTGCGACGACGTAATCTCAACGACACCGGCCTGAAGTCGGAGATGTGTTCAGACGACGACTAGTGCAATTGCGACATGTCCCTGAAACCCGTTTCTGGACGAGTGACTCGGGCTGTTGGCAACAACTTGAGAATGGTCCCAGCACCTCGAGGATCGTTTTCGGTTTGCTCGTGATCGGGGAGTCAGAAGAATCACGCTGCACTGATCTTGATTGGAACGCCGAGAAACTTCTCCTTCTCGATATAGATTAATATCATCATGATCTGAGGGGGCGGAATGAGGCGACTCTTTTTCCTGGCGTTGATTTTCGTATTACACATGAATCCCATAGTCGCCTTCTCACAGAAGGCAGATCCTGCGTTGCAACCTTTGGCCTTTTTGTCGGGTCGATGGACGAGTGATTCCACAGAAGGTCAGGAAGAAGAGTATTGGTCGCAAGCGACGGGGCGCAGTATGGTAGGCACCTTCCGTGTGGCGAAGAATGGCGACGCAGTGTTCTACGAATTCTGGGTCATCGAGGTGGAGGATCGCAAGGCCGCCTTCAAGATGAAGCACTTTGATCGCGGCTTACTTGGCTGGGAGGACAAAGCCGATATGGTTCGTCTTAACCTATCTGTCAACGATCGGCAAGATGTTTTGTTCTCAAAAGCGGATGGCAGTCTTTCCATTCGATATCAGCGGAGTGGAGACGAGCTGGTGAGTACGCTGCGGAGGATCAAAGACGGGCAGACAAAGGAGGATACCTTTCGTCTGCATCGAAGCAAGGAATGATATTCGGACTCGGACGGCATGAGAGCGGACCATCTGCCTCGATAGCAAATCGGAGATAGCCCGGTGTAAACCTAAATTTGTGACAAGTCACCAAAGCGCTCACCGAAAACCCGTTAAGTCCTCAGAAGCCGGCTTCTCGGTAGCAATTACAACTGACGAGAAGCCCGTTTCTGGATAACTTCCGAATTGCCGACCATCCGGGAGTCATCGCAGGTCGGGCCGAATGGAAATGCCGGACTCGGTCTCGATGACCTCGCCAGGCGAACCGTTTGGCCACCAACAAGAGAAGATGGTCCTCTACTTCACCCGCTTAACTGCGTCTACAAGGCCTGGATATGGGTTAACAGCCTTGCCCTTCCACCACAGCCTTTCGGCCCCCAACTCGAAGATTGCAAAATGCAAGTGCGGCGTGCGCGCCTCCCGGAGCGACAACGTGACTCCTTCTCGTCATAGCGATGAGAACCACGCAACGCAAAGTTATCAGGCCGCAATCTGATGCGTCTGTTCAACACCGCTCACATCAGGCAGGACGATGGAAGGTCCTCATTCTGCTCGATCGGACCGGCCGGTTCTCATTTTCCCCGGGGCAACACCACAAGAAAGAGATGGAGTCGAACTCCCCTAACTGAGGATGTTCTTCCCCAGTGACGGGCAACCCTTACCTTAGGGATTAGGGAAGAGTTGCCAACCATCCCGAATTATCCCATCGCGACCCGCATCGCAACCTCCTGTCGCTCTGATGCTTTACACTCAACAGTCTGGGTGCAGAATCGGTCGGACCCAAGTTCTGCGTGTAGAGTGCAAATGTGATTTGCTGCCAGGTTTGTGGAGCTCAGAACGCCGAACTGAGTGACGTGTGCCAGCGTTGTGGGGCAACGCTCGCCGCATCCCCAACCTTGTCAATTTCACCCGATGAATCAGCCCAAAGTGGCTGCCACATAACCGTAGACCCGGCTTCCGCCCACAACCCGTCCCCATCGTTCAACTTCGTCCCCGGCAGCATGGTCGCCGATCGCTACCGCGTGGTGTCGTTGCTTGGGCGCGGGGGCATGGGCGAAGTCTACGGCGCGGACGATCTTAAGCTGGGCCAGCGCGTCGCGCTCAAATTCCTGCCCATGGATCGCGCGAAAAACACAAGTTGGCGCGATCAGTTCCATGCCGAAGTGCGCATGGCGCGGCAAGTTTCCCATCCTAACGTCTGTCGCGTGTATGACGTCGGGGAGAGCGACGGCAGACTCTTTCTTTCTATGGAACTTGTTGACGGCGAAGATCTCGCCTCACTGTTGCGACGGATCGGCCGCTTACCCGACGACAAAGCCGTCGAAATCGCGCAGCAACTGTGTGCCGGCCTAGCCGCAGCTCACCGCAGCGGGGTGCTGCATCGTGACCTGAAGCCCACGAATGTGATGATCGATGGCAAGGGCCGCGCCCGCATTACGGATTTCGGGCTTGCGATTGCCACATCAGAGGCAGATCGGCAAACCGGCCCCGCAGGCACACCGGGATACCTTGCGCCGGAATTACTCGACGGCGCTGCGCCCTCCATTCAGAGTGACCTGTACACGCTCGGCCTGGTTCTGTATGAATTGTTCACCGGGAAGAAAGCATTTGACGCCTCCAGCCTGGCCGAGTTTCACCGCAAGCAAACTGAAACCAATCCGACGCCACCGTCGAGCGTCGTCAAGAACTTTGATCCGGTGATCGAGCGGGCCATCCTGCGTTGTGTGGATCGGGACCCAGCGCAGCGGCCACGCTCGGCATTAAGTGTCGCTGCTTCTCTCCCTGGCGGCGATCCGCTCGCGTCGGCGCTGGCCGCCGGAGAGACTCCCTCACCAGAGATGGTGGCAGCCGCTGGTCCTCAGGGCTCGCTGCGGCCGGCCGTTGCCTGGGCTTGCCTCGTGGGGGCCCTCATTTTAATCTTTGCCACAACCGTGTTTCTCGCGCCGCGAAACATGGACTGGGGTCTTGCACCCATGAACAAGTCCCCAGAAGTGCTCGCGGACCGCGCTCAGGACCTGACGCAGAAGCTGGGCTATTCCGGCGCAGTGGATCGCGCGTTCTGGGTTGCTTCAGATAAAGATTATCTACGCTATGCAGCTCACAACTCTTTAAGCAAGGATTGGAAACGTACTCCCGCGGGACACGCCTGGCCATCCCCGGTCAGCTTCTGGTACCGGCAAAGTCCAACCTGGATGATGCCGGGAGCTCAAAGCCCGAACGGCCCCCCAAGGGTAACTGTGTCGAATCCGTCTTATGAAACGTCAGGCATGGTGACACTCAGACTAGATATGCAAGGAAATCTCCTCTTTCTGCGCGGCGTCCCGCCGCAAGTCGAGACCGGAGGAGCTCACCCTGATCTGGACTGGGGCTCACTCTTTGCTGAAGCCGGACTCGACAAGACTCAGTTTGTTCCTGCCAGCCCGAAATGGGTCCCGCCCGATTCCTTCGATGTCCGCGCCGACTGGGAGGGTCATCTCCGGGATCGCCCCGACCTCGTTCTGCACGTAACTGCCGCCGCCTACCACGGTATACCTGTCTACTTCCAACTGATCGCTCCGTGGGATGAGCCCTGGCGCGGGGATCCTTCCAGTCAATCCCGCATGCCCGCTTCCTCTGATATTTTTACGTTGGCATGGCCATTGTTGATGGGTGGTTATCTTCTCGTTGCCGGATATTTCGCGCGCAGGAACGTTCGTCGGGGTCGTGGAGATACGAAGGGGGCGCTGCGTCTGGCGAGCTTCGCAATCCTGGCGAATTGCGTCTATGGTTTCTTCGTCTATCATTACGTCCCGCAAGCGGAGTACATTTCGATGCAATTTATTCTGCTTGGTGCTCCCCTGCTTTTTGCGTTGCTCGCCTGGCTGGGATATATCGCCGTGGAGCCTTATGGGCGGCAAAGCTGGCCGAAGTTGATGGTTTCCTGGCAGCGTCTTCTAAACGGACATCTTCGCGATCCACTGGTTGGACGCGATGTGTTGTTAGGCATCGTGGCTGGTTCGGCAATGAGCACTATCTTCTTGGGTGTCGGGGCGCTTTCACACAACTCGGTAGCGTTGCCCGTGGACAGTTACTTCGGTCAAGGGATCCTGCCGTCCATCGGCCACTGCTTCCTATTGCTTTTTGCCGCATCATTCTATGCACTTTTCTACTTTGCCCTTTTGTCCGTCATGACTGGCCTGTTGCGGCGGCCACGGTTTGGACTGGTTGCCATCGCACTCATCATGCTGCTGCTAAATGTGCAACCCACTGCACTGGATTTCACTTTGACCATCCTGTTCGTTTTTGTATTCCTGGCCGTGCTGACTAGAATTGGCCTCGTTGCCGCGGCCGCGTTCTTCTTCATCCTGTTAACCCTCGGCACGTCCCCGCCACTAACTCTCGACCAGTGGTACGCGGGACGTGCCATGATCGCACTACTCGCTCCGCTCACTCTGCTTGTCTGGGGCTTTTATGTCTCGCTCGGAAGCCAGCCGGTCTTCGGGAGTGCTATGAAAGAGGAATAATGGGGCAAAGCGCTAAGCTCTGCCCCTGAAAGAAACTACATCTTCGATTGCTCCCGAGTGACGGGCAAACCGGAAATTATTCCGGGCCAGAAGTCGGCTTCTCGTCAGCAACTGCCAACTGACGAGAAGCCCGTTTGTCGGTACGGATC
>Ga0210391_10001664_pt1 | contig 19896 bp, 20 predicted proteins | sample IncBWC12OmetaG_FD_160573 | JGI IMG/M metagenome (GOLD analysis project Ga0210391, IMG submission 160573) | Forest soil microbial communities from Barre Woods Harvard Forest LTER site, Petersham, Massachusetts, United States - Inc-BW-C-12-O ...
TGCTACACGCGCAGAATTCTTTTCAGAAATGGGTAGACGCGAACTCGCCGAAAGCGACCGTTTCTTTTCTGCCCAGGGAATCGTGGTACGTCCCTGTTATCTCCCTCAGCTTTGGCCAAGCTTTCTTTACCGAAGACCCTCGAATCGGCAGCGGAACGATGGTGGGCACTCCGGTGGCCACGTCGCACTCCTATCAGATTGTCGCCAGCAAGACCATCCATAGAACGGATGTGCGACTGACTCTGGGCCATGTCACCAGCAGCGCGCAGCTGGCGAAAATCGATCCGGACACTGGTCTCGAGATCAACGAGGGACCCAGCCGCCTTCGATTTATGACGGTCGCGGTGCGCCGCAACTTCACCCAAGGCTCGCTATTGGCAACTTTTTCCAAAGCGGATGCTCGGGTCATCGATACGGGCGGACCGACGCCAGAAGCGCCGCGAACCATCTTCGATCTGCTGGGAGCAATTCAGAAGCTTCCGTTGCGGTTGCAAATGCGGGGCGAATTTGAGTACGTGGGCACGAAGCCTTTAGGCACGGGATGCCTGCCGAACCTGAACGCCGAATGCACCGGAACTCCGGTGAAGGAGTTTCGCGGCGCCCTGGTCCGGCCTTTCTTGAAGGGACGCGTTGATGCCGGTGTGAACTTTCTTATCGCGAGCGGCTACAGTGGGCAGACCGCAGAAAACTTCTACCCCTCCGACATTCAGGAAGTTGTGGGAGTGCGCATACCATCCTACGCAAGCGTAACTTTGACCTACAGGTTTGGTCGCCAGGCGGTGCCTTGAAGTTCGCGGGCCATGGCGCTTTCTCTTCCAGAACCAAAGGGCTTATGATGTCGTCCACGGAGCAACGGATGGCGTTCACGCCTATAAGTAAGGACGCGGTGACCGAGCTCGATGTCCTCTGGATTACCGCCGGCCTGGGTTGTGATGGGGACACCATCGCAATGACCGCGGCTACCCAGCCGAGCATTGAAGATATTGTTCTCGGGCAAATTCCCTGGATTCCAAAAGTGACGCTGCACAATCCCTTCCTTGCCCTGTCGAATGGTGACGACTTCATGAAGCCCTTCCATCAAGCTACTGCAGGGAAGATGGAGAATTTCATTCTGGTGGTGGAAGGGTCCATCCCGAATGAACACAATAAGGAGGAAGGGTACTGGGCTTCCCTAGGCACGGACCCAAAGACCGGTCAGCCGATCACCACCTGTGAATGGATCGATCGTCTCGCTCCCCACGCGTGGGCGGTCGTGGCGGCTGGAACCTGCGCCACTTACGGCGGCATTCACGCCATGGAAGGCAATCCCACGGGATGCATGGGACTTCCCGACTACCTGGGCTGGAAATGGACGTCGAAAGCGGAGATTCCCATCGTGTGCGTGCCCGGATGTCCGGTGCAGCCGGATAATTTCATGGAAACCCTTTTGTATCTGCTCTACATGGCCTCGGGCCGCGCGCCCATGATTCCGCTCGATGAGGCATTACGGCCGACCTGGCTGTTTGGTAACACGGTGCACGAAGGCTGTGACCGCGGCGGATTCTACGAGCAGGCGCAGTTTGCCGAAGAATACGGATCTCCGCTTTGCATTGTGAAGCTGGGATGTTGGGGTCCGGTCGTGCAATGCAACGTTGGGAAGCGTGGATGGATGGGCGGGATTGGCGGGTGCCCGAACGTCGGCGGCATCTGCGTCGGATGCACCATGCCCGGCTTCCCTGACAAGTTCATGCCGTTTATGAATCAGCCGCCGGGTTCTCTTTTGTCGTCGGCTGCGGTGCAAACCTATGGACGCGCCATTCACGCCTTGCGACGCTTCACGCAGTCGTCGCTGAACAAAGAGCCGAGCTGGCGCAAGCGGAAGCGGGGCAAGGCGCAAGAAAGCCAAGAAAAATAGGCTGAAGTTGCTGTCGCTTGAAGGGTGAGCATGGTCTCGTTCTTGTGGCCGAATAATGCGAACGACGCGCCGAAGGACCATCCTTCTGCGGTTGTCGAGCCGGATCTGAATCCCGCCGAAGCGGAAGACATCCTCCAGGGTCTCGCCCGAGTCTTCAGCCGGCACCGCAATCCCGCAGTTGCGAGACGTGTCGTGTATCCGCCAGAACGGCCAGACCAGGGATGGTCGAAAGATGACGATGCCGAGCTCCCCAATCTCGAGGCCAGATATCGAGCGCTGGTAGAGCAGATCCCGGCGGTAGTGTTCATGGCCTATCTCGATCGTGGGATCGGCGAGGCCTATGTCAGCCCGCAGATTGAATCCGCGCTCGGTTTCTCCCAGGAAGAATGGCTGGAAGATCCGGTCCGCTGGTACAGCCATATCCATCCAGACGATAAGCAGCGGTGGAGCACCGAAGCGGCTGAGATGTTTCTGACTGGCAATCCGTTGCGTTCGGCATATCGTGTGCTTGCACGCGATGGCCGCGTCATCTGGTTTCATTGCGAAGCGAAGATGATCCGCAAAGAGGACGGCGAGCCCTGGTTCATTCACGGCGTGGGCTTTGATATCACCGATCTGAAGCGGACCGAAGAAGCGTTGCAAGAAGAACGTAACGTGGTCTCCGCCATCCTGCATACGGTGGGCGCTTTGGTGGTGGTGCTCGATTCGGAAGGCAGGATCATCCGCTTCAACCGGGCGTGTGAGCAAACTAGTGGATATTCGTTCGCGGAGGTTGCCGACCGGGAGATCTGGGAATTGTTCATGGTTCCGGAAGAGGTGGACCGTTTCAAGTCAGTCTTTCAGCAACTCTGTTCGGACCAATTGCCCAGCGACTATGAGGCCTACCTGGTGAAGCGGGACGGCGCTCGCCGCCTGATCGCATGGTCAAGCACGGTGCTTCCTGGCAACAACGGAACGCCCACCTACATTATCGCCACCGGGATCGACATCACCGAGCGCAAACATCTGGAAAAAACCATCCTAGAGATCAGCGCCCGGGAGCAACGCCGCATTGGGCAAGATCTGCACGATGGCCTGGGACAGCATCTGACCGGCATCGCATTCATGAGTAAGGTGCAGGAACAAAAACTGGTGGAAAGAGGCGTGCCCGAGGCAGGCGACGCCGCCAAGATCGTGAACCTGGTCAATGAAGCCATCAACAAGACACGCGAATTGGCGCGCGGATTGCTTCCGGTTGTGTCGGACGCGCGGGGGTTAATGTCGGCCCTGCAGCAGTGGGCTGGCGAAGTGGAAGATTTATTCGCGATCAGTTGCCGCTTTCAATGTTTTACTCCGGTGCTGATCCATGACGATACGGTGGCCACGCATCTTTACTATATCGCCCGGGAGGCCGTGAACAACGCGATCAAACACGGTCACGCTCGCCAGATCGTCATTCGTCTGGCCGCTGACCAGCACCAGGGGGCGCTTACAATCCAGGATGACGGCTGCGGCATCGCTGACATCCCTGCCGGCAACAAAGGGATGGGACTTCACCTGATGAACTACCGAGCCAGGATGGTCGGAGGTTCTCTCGATGTGCAGCGCGTCCCCATCGGTGGAACTATAGTGACCTGTTTGTTTCCGGTCTCGCCTCCCGTGGAGACAAAGGAGTGAAGTGAAACATGAGTGTGACTTCCAAATCGCAGAGCCACGCCTCGCAAAATCAGGTGGTCACCAAGAAAAGAATCCTGGTGGTCGATGACCACCCCATCGTGCGCCAGGGGCTGGCGCTGCTCATCAACCGGGAGCTCGATCTGGTGGTCTGCGGCGAAGCGGAAGAAGCGACGGGCGCAATGCACGTGCTGGCTTCGGCCAAACCTGATGTGCTCCTCGTGGATATCTCACTGAATGGCCCCGATGGTCTCGATCTGCTGAAAAACATCCGCACCACTAATCCCACGCTGCCGGTATTGATCCTCTCCATGCACGATGAGTCGATCTACGCGGAACGCGCGCTCCGCGCTGGCGCCAATGGCTACATCATGAAACAAGAGGCCACGGAAAAAGTGCTGGTCGCTGTACGCCGCATTCTGAATGGTGAGATTTATGTGAGCGACCACATCGCCAACAAGATGCTCAAGCACTACATTACCGGCTCCGGCACTCTGCGAAACTCATCCATTGCCGATCTCAGCGACCGCGAACTGGAAGTGTTCCGCCTGATCGGAGAGGGTCACGGAACCCGGCAGATCGCCGAAGAACTGCACCTCAGCATAAAAACCGTCGAATCTTACCAGGCCCACATTAAGGAAAAGCTGTCTCTGCGCAGCGCCCGCGAGCTCATGCAACACGCCATTCAGTGGAACATGCATGAAAAAACCGCCTAGAAATGTTTTGGGGTCGCATTGTATTCGCCTCTAATTCAGCGTTGATCCCTGACCCTGGCCATACCTTTCAGGTACTCCCCGGTCATCAGGGAATCCCCGATAGAAAAAATAGTGATACCACGGAACTGAAAAAGTGGTGCTCCCGCTTGTACGCTGGCGGACGTTCGGTTGATTCTGATCGGGCACTGCAGTTCCGAATTCGGCAACTCGTTTCGGCGGAGAGGGCTGCTCCTGGGTTGCTCGCCTTGTGCGACTCCTGTTTGTGGGGAATTCGGCCTCCATCTTAGCAAAGTTGGGTAGGAGAGGAGAACGGGGTTATGGCAGCGGAAACAGTTCCATACGGTCGGGTCACGCAAAAACCATCGCCTGTCGCCGAGGTGCACATACTCTGGATCACAGCCGGCCTAGGCTGTGATGGAGACTCGGTTTCAGTCACTGCAGCTACTCAACCGAGCATCGAGGACGTTCTGCTCGGAGCAATCCCAGGACTTCCCAAGGTGCATTTGCACAATCCGGTTCTCGCCTATGAGAACGGAGATGAGTTCCTGAAATTTTGGTATATGGCCGAGAAGGGCCAGCTCGAGCCTTTCGTCCTTGTGGTCGAAGGCTCGATCCCCAACGAAAAGATAAAAAAGGAAGGGTACTGGGCGGCGCTCGGAACCGATCCAAAAACCGGCCAGCCGATTACCACTAACGAGTGGATCGACCGTCTGGCACCGAAAGCCCTGGCGGTGGTTGCTTGCGGAACATGTGCTACCTACGGCGGGATTCATGCCATGCAGGGCAATCCCACAGGCGCGATGGGTTTGGCGGATTATCTCGGCTGGGACTGGAAGTCCAAAGCCGGCCTGCCCATCGTCAACGTTCCGGGATGCCCGGTGCAACCCGACAACTTCATGGAAACCGTGCTCTACCTGCTCTACCAAGTGGCGGGATTGGCGCCCATGATTCCGCTTGACGATCAGCTGCGTCCCACGTGGTTGTTCGGCAGGACGGTCCATGAGGGCTGCGATCGAGCTGGCTACTATGAGCAGGGCGACTTTGCCGAGGTGTACGGCTCCCCGAAGTGCATCGTGAAGTTGGGATGCTGGGGGCCGGTTGTGAACTGCAATGTCCCCAAGCGCGGCTGGATGGCTGGAATCGGCGGCTGCCCCAATGTGGGTGGCATCTGCATTGGCTGCACCATGCCCGGCTTTCCGGATAAGTTCATGCCCTTCATGGATGAGCCACCGGGCGCGAGGGTCTCCAGCGCAGCCGTTGGTGCCTATGGCCGCGCGATTCGTGCTCTGCGCTCCTTGACTCAGTCCACGGTGAACAAAGAACCCAAGTGGCGTCATCCTCGGGCTGAACTGACCACCGGATACCATCCACGATCCTATTGAGAGAATCACTGACAGATGCAAAGAGCAAAGAGCATGGAGAAGGTAAAGGAGCGATCGAATGAGCACCATTACTGCACCGACTAAGGACACTCCCAGCAAAAAGGGCAACCTGGTGGAAATGAACTGGGACCCGATCACACGGATCGTGGGCAGCCTGGGCATTTTTACCAAGATCGACTTTGAGAAGCGCCACGTGGTCGAGTGTCACAGCACCTCGTCTATCTTTCGCGGGTACAGCATCTTCATGAAGGGCAAAGACCCGCGCGACGCTCACTTCATCACCAGCCGCATTTGCGGTATTTGCGGCGACAACCACGCCACCTGCGCCACCTACGCACAGAACATGGCGTTCGGCGTGAAGCCGCCTCCGATCGCCGAGTGGATCGTCAATCTCGGCGAAGCTGCCGAGTACATGTTCGATCACAATATTTTTCAGGACAACCTCGTCGGCGTGGACTTCTGCGAACAGATGGTCAAGGAGACCAACCCCAAGGTCTGGGCCAAAGCCCAATCCACTGCGTCGCCTCATGCCAGTATCCATGGCTACCGGAACATCTCCGATATCATGACCGCTCTCAACCCGTTTACTGGCGCGTTCTATCGCGAAGCCCTGGTCATGAGCCGCATGACGCGGGAGATGTTCTGCCTGATGGAAGGGCGTCACGTTCATCCCTCCACTCTGTATCCCGGCGGAGTCGGAACTGTGCCCACCATCCAGCTGTTTACCGACTACCTCGTTCGCCTCATGAAGTATGTCGAGTTCATGAAAAAGGTCGTTCCGCTGCACGACGACTTGTTCGACTTCTTCTATGAGGCATTGCCCGGTTACGAGGAGGTTGGCCGACGACGGGTCTTGCTGGCGTGCTGGGGATCGTTTAACGATCCCGATCATTGCGATTACACCTATAAAAACATGACGAACTGGGGCAACAAGATGTTCGTCACTCCGGGCATCGTCGTCGACGGCAAACTGGTGACCACCGACCTGGTCGATATCAATCTGAACATCCGCATTCTGTTGGGCAGTTCCTATTACGACGAATGGAAAAACTCGCAAGTCTTCGTCAAGACTGACCCGCTCGGAAATCCAGTGGATAGGAATCATCCCTGGAACCAGACTACGATTCCGCGTCCGCAAAAGCGCGACTTCGGCGGCAAGTATACATGGGTGATGTCGCCGCGTTGGCTCGACAAACGGACAGGGGATCACCTTGCGATGGACACCGGAGGCGGTCCGATCGCTCGTCTCTGGGCTACGGCGCTCGCCGGTTTAGTCGATATTGGCTACATCAAATCCACTGGTCACAGCGTAAAGATGTATCTGCCCAAAACCACCTCGCTGCCTGAGGTGGAGTTCGAGTGGAAGATTCCCAAGTGGAGCAACGCCATCGAACGCGACCGGGCGCGGACCTACTTCCAAGTTTATGCCGCCTGCGCCGCCCTGCACTTTATGGAAAAGGCGCTGGCGGAGTTGCATGCGGGCCATACTAAAACCTGGACGGAGTTCAAGGTTCCCGAGGAAGCCATTGGCTGCGGGTTCCACGAGGCGGTTCGCGGCGTGCTTTCGCACCACGTGGTGATCAAAGAAGGCAAGATCGCCAACTATCATCCCTATCCGCCGACTCCCTGGAATGCCAATCCACGCGACATTTACGGCACTCCGGGCCCATATGAGGACGCGGTGCAGAACACTCCGATCTTCGAGGAAAATGGCCCGGATAAGTTCAAGGGGATTGATATCATGCGCGCGGTACGGAGCTTCGATCCGTGTTTGCCGTGCGGTGTGCACATGTACTTGGGCAACGGGAAAGTGCTGGAGACTCATCATTCCCCGATGTTCGGTCTCCAACCCTGAACCGGTTGCCCGCGGACGTCCTTCGGGAGGGAGCGAGGGCGGTAGTTTTTGGGGCTGCCAGATCGGTTCGCTGACGAAATGTTTGGCACTTTTAAACTACGCTTTCGCTCCCATTTCCGTATCGTCGTTTTTTTGATAAGGAAAGTTTGACAAGGAGCACTGTGGCCGACGGCAGAGATTTTCGGGGAGACATGCAGCGGATCGGCGGGCTGGTTCAGGAAATTGAATCGATCGCCGATCCCGCGGTACGGGCCGCAACGAAAGATCTGGTGCAGTCACTCATGGATCTGCACAGTGCCGCACTGGAGAAAGCGCTCGATATCGTTGCAGAGGCCGGAGAACCAGGAATGAACATCATTGACCGGCTGGGCCGTGATTCCTTGGTGAGCAGTGTTCTGATTCTTTACGGCCTTCACCCGGAAGACCTCGAGACCCGGGTGGTGAAGGCAGTCGACAAAGTGCGGCCGCAGTTGCGCAAGCAGGGCTGTGAAGTTGAACTGCTTGGCGTGAACGAGGGCGCGATCCGGCTGCGCGTTGAGACCGGCTCGCATACCTGCGGCTCCACTTCGAAAACCGTGCAGGCCATTCTGGAGGGGGTCATGTACGACGCGGCGCCGGACTTGACCGCTCTGGTAATTGAGGGTTTTGAAGAAAAGCCGGCCTCTGGATTTGTGGCCTTGGACAAGTTGATGGCCGGCCCAACTGGATCACCGGCAGCTGCGGATTGAGCAAGGGACGCGGCAAGAATTTGGATTTTGAAATCATGAGTTCAGGACAAGTAACGGGAACGGCCAATGGCTTTGGAACGTTGCGTCAGTTGGCGCGGCGCGAGCGTCCGCTCGAACATTGCGAGTTGTGCAGCGTGGGGCTGCGACCCGACCACCCGCACTTGATTGAGCTAGCGCAGCGCAAGCTTATCTGCACCTGCGAGGCCTGCGCGATTCTATTTAGCGGCCAGGGCGTGAAGTTCAAGCGCGTGCCGCGGCGGGTACGCTCGATCCCCGGCTTCAATCTCAGCGACGCCGAGTGGAATGGGTTGATGATCCCCATCAACATGGCCTTTTTCTTTCGAAGCAGTCTTGAGAACCGCGTCGTCGCGCTCTATCCGAGCCCCGCAGGTGCGACCGAATCGATGCTGGCATTGGAATCCTGGAACGACATTGCCGCGCATAACCCGATCCTGAACGAAATGGAGTCGGATGTGGAAGGGCTGCTGGTTAACCGCCTGGGCTACTCCCGCGGATATTCCGCGGCCGAGCATTACCTGCTGCCCATCGACGAATGTTACAAGCTGGTGGGATTGATTCGCATGCATTGGAAAGGTCTTTCCGGCGGCACGGAGGTGTGGAAGGAACTGGGCGAGTTTTTCACGAGTTTGAAAGCGCGATCAGTCGATCTCCCCATCGAGGTCAAAGAGCTGTCTGGGGTGGAAGAGCAATCGCATGCCTAATCTGAGCTTCCAAGTCGAGGGGGCTGAGTTTGTCGCCAACGCCGCGACACCGCTGCTGGCCTTTAAGCTTCGCCTGACCGACGCTGATCCGGAACAGACGATTCACACGGTCGCGCTGCGCTGTCAGATCCAGCTCGAGGTCACCCGCCGCCAATACACCCCGAAGGAGCAGGAGCGATTGCTCGATTTATTTGGCGAGCCCAGCCGCTGGGGGCAAACGCTGCGGAGTCTCTTGTGGACCCACGCCAATCTAATCGTGCCTTCGTTTAAGGGAACCACTCTGGTCGATCTTCCGGTGTCGTGCAGTTTCGATTTCAATGTTGCAGCCACAAAATACTTCGACGGGCTAGCGGACGGAGAAGTCCCCGTCTGTGTGCAGTTCAGTGGCACGGTTTTCTATGCGAACGCGGAAGGCGGACTGCAAGTCGCGCCCATTTCCTGGGACAAGGAAGCCCGGTTCAAACTCCCGGTGAGAATCTGGCGCGACATGATGGAGTCTTACTATCCCAACAGCGCCTGGTTGTGCTTGCACAAAGATGTCTTCGACCGCTTGTATCAATACAAGGTCCAGCACGGCATTCCCACTTGGGACGAGGTTCTGGAGAGCATCATTCCGGTTGAAGAGGCGGTGATGTGATGAATCTCACGATGGTGGACAAGATCGCGAAAGCGGTGCTGTACGAGGGATACATGCTTTATCCCTACCGCCCATCGTCAGTGAAGAATCAGCAGCGCTGGAATTTCGGCGTGCTCTGCCCGCCGTCTTATAGCGAAGCGCAAAAAGGCACCGAGGCCGGGACGATGCAAACGGAGTGCCTGGTCGAGGGCAACTCCCAGACCACGCTCGAGATTCGGGTGCGGTTTTTGCAACTGGTTGAGCGTTCCATTGGTGAGCTGCGGCTCCCGGTCTCTGCGTTGCCACCCGGTGAAGTGCCGGAATTTCGCCCAGTTACGAGACTTGCGGTAGCAGACCGTATCTACCAGACATGGCAAGAAGCGGTGGAGCGTGAAGTGATCTTATCGGGGTATGGCGTGGAGACGCTCGGCCGCAGACTGATTCCCGATGTCTTCCATTTCCCCGCGGAAAAGCAATTCGAATATGTGCGCGAGAGCGGTGGGCAAATCAGCGCCGTGATCGTGCGCGAGCGTAGGGCGATCAGTGGAGCTGTCGAGGTCATGGGTGAAAAGGTTGAGGACGGAGTATTCAGGATCAGCATTCGAATCCTTAACACCACATCTTTTGAAGCTACCGCGCAAACCAGTCGCGAGGATGCTTTGTTGAGCTCTCTGGTCTCGACACATACGGTTTTGGGTGTGCAGGATGGAAGATTTATTTCCCTGTTCGCGCCTCCGGAGCGGCTGAGCGAGCTCGTCGCGAGTTGTAAGAATTTAGGAACTTGGCCCGTTCTCGTCGGGGAGGAAGGACAATTGGACACCATGCTTTCTTCGCCGATCATTCTCTACGACTATCCCCGGATCGCACCGGAAAGCGCCGGAGATCTGTTTGATGGAACCGAGATCGACGAGATTCTCTCGCTGCGAATTATGACATTGACCGACGAAGAAAAACGCGAGATGAGCCAGTCGGATGAACGCGCTCGCGAAATGCTGGAGCGCACCGAAACCATGCCAGTGGAACAGTGGATGAAGTTACACGGAGTCCTGCGGGGGTTGCGACCACTCAAGGAGGAGATGCGATGAATGAGTGGGAGTGGCAGCTTCTTGAAGACAAAACCGCTGTTGATCGTCTGGAAATTTCCGGAGTCGAGGTCAAGCCCGGAAGCCGAGTGCGGCTGCGTCCGCGTCCCGGCGGCGATGTGATGGACATTGCGCTCGCCGGGCAGATCGCCACCATCGAATGCATCGAACAGGATTACGAGGGCAAGCAGCACATCTGCGTTGTTCTTGATGGAGATCCTGGAAGAGACATGGGCTTGCTCCGCCAACCCGGTCATCGCTTCTTCTTTGACGCGGTAGAAATCGAACCACTCTCACCCGATCCGTTCCCGCAAACCTCCGCCGTTCAGAAACCGACCATCCTCGTTGCCGGCATCGGCAACATCTTCCTTGGGGATGACGCGTTTGGTGTGGAGGTGGTGCGCCGCCTGGCGAATCGGCAACTGCCGGAGAGCGTGCGCGTGGTCGATTTTGGCATACGAGGCCTCGATCTCGCTTACGCCCTGCAGGACGGTTACGAAACCACGATCCTGGTGGACGCTTGTCCGCACGGCAGGGCTGCCGGCACTCTCTATGTCATCGAACCCGATCTTAAGGCGTTGGACGATCCGGACGGTCCGCCGGCCGTGGTTGAAGCTCACGCCATGAACCCCATGAACGTGCTGCGCATGGCGCGGGCGATGAATATCGAAATAAAGAACGTGCTGCTGGTCGGCTGCGAGCCGGAAACCCTCGGAGGCGCAGAGGGCCAGATGGGACTGAGCGCCGCGGTCGAGGCTGCTGTGGATCACGCGGTCAAGCTGGCCGAATCGATCATCAACAGAATTCTCAACCGGGATCGGTTCGATGCCAATCTTATTTCAGAGCGATAAACATCTGCACAACAAGGAGATTGCCGTGGCAATGGAGAATGGTGACGGGGGCTTCAACGACAAGGACACGCTGTTCATGCTGAGTGGAGTGGCTCTGGTAGTTTTCGGGGCCGGCCTGATTCTTTCCAATCCGATCGCGCGCCGCTATCTCGGCCAGTTCGGGGTCGGAAATCTGGCGCAGGCCGCCTTGCCGGATCTGGATCGGTATTTGAAATTGCGAGCCATGTGACCACGCTTAATGACATCCAGGACCTGCAGCCAGGTCAGGGGGACATCAGTTTGCCTACAGCCGGAACGTCGCACGCGATCACGGTTCGGTACTTGATCGATGCCAAAAGGAGTACCTTCACCGTGAAGGCCTTTGCCACGGGTATGCTTTCGGCGTTTGCTCACAACCCGACGATTGCGATTCCCGATTTCGAGGGCGAGGTTTCCTTGAATCCCGAGACAGCGGAACAGAGTTCGCTGCGAATGGTGATGCATGCGGCGTCGCTGACTGTCACCGATGACATTGGCGAGAAAGATCGCAGCGAGATCAACCGGAAGATGCACGAGGAAGTCCTCGAGACCGACTCCTTTCCTGACATCGAGTACGAGTGCTCTCGCGTGTCCGGAAGCATGCTCACGGAAGGGCAAAACATGGTGACTTTGAACGGGGAACTGACACTGCACGGGGTTACGCGCAGTCAGCCAGTGTCCGCGCGCATCGCGCGGAACGGGGATATGCTCCGCGCAACGGGAGATTTTCCTATCCGCTTGAGCGACTACGAAATTCGGCCGGTTACCGCGGCCGGGGGAACCATAAAGCTCAAAGATGAGCTCAAGCTGTGGTTCGATATTTCAGCGCGCAAGCAGGCGTGAGCCGCTCGCGGCACGGGATTTTCGAAGATGGATCGGGATGAAACGCATCATGATGTCGCGGGAGGATGTCGCATGTGTCTAGCTATACCAGGGAAGATCGTTGAGATCTCTTCCGACAACCAGGATTCTGCGCTCGTGGATGTAGTCGGCGTGCGGCGCAAGATCGATCTGGGCCTGTTGCAGGACGACAAGCCGGCGCCGGGCGACTGGGTGCTCATTCATGTCGGCTTTGCCATGAGCAAGATCAGCGAGCAGGATGCCGCCGACCAGATGAACACTCTTCGGATGCTCGGCGAGATTGATGGAGCAATGCAGGAAATCCACGGATATGGTTTGGAGGACGTGAATTGACGCCCGCCCGCGTCCAGCCCGCCAGGCAGGGATGATATGAGATTCGTCGATGAGTTCCGCGAACCCGAACTGATTTCGAAGGCGGCGGAAGAAATTCGGCGCCTCGCCGGTGCAGAACACCACTACCGCATCATGGAAGTCTGCGGTGGACATACTCATGCCATTTACCGCTTCGGCCTGAAAGACATACTTCCGGAAAACATCGAGTTGATCCACGGTCCCGGCTGTCCAGTCTGTGTGCTTCCTATGGGAAGAATCGACGATGGTCTTTCCATCGCGCAGCAGTCGGATGTTATCTTCGCCGCTTTCGGCGACATGATGCGCGTGCCCGGGACGCAAGGCAGCCCGCTCGAGCACAAGGCTCGCGGCATGGACGTTCGGATTGTGTATTCACCCTCCGATGCGCTGAAGCTGGCCCGGCTGAATCCCGGCAAGCATGTCATGTTCTTCGCTATCGGTTTTGAAACCACCGCGCCATCGACTGCGCTTACCATGATGCGCGCCAAGGCCGAAGGCGTCGGCAACTTCTCCGTCTTCTGCAATCACGTCACCATCATTCCGGCGATTCGTGCCATCCTCGACTCTCCGGACATGCGACTGGACGCCTTCATCGGTCCCGGCCACGTTTCGACCGTCATCGGTTGCCGACCTTACGAGTGGATCGCACGGAACGAACGCAAGCCGATCGTGGTCTCGGGCTTCGAGCCGCTGGACATGCTGCAATCCATCGTCATGCTCCTGCGCCAATTGAAGGCCGGGGAGGCCAAGGTCGAAAATCAGTACAAACGGGTTGTGCCCTGGGAAGGCAACCGAGCCGCGCTGAAGGCTATGGCGGACGTTTTTGAGTTGCGTCCTTATTTTGAATGGCGTGGTTTAGGGTTCATCTCGCAGTCGGCACTACGCGTTAGCGACAAGTACGCCGAATGGGATGCGGAACAACGCTTTGAGGTTCCAGGCATTCGAGTGACCGATCCTAAAGCCGCGCAGTGTGGAGAAGTGCTGAAGGGCGTGCTGAAGCCGCATCAATGTAAACTTTTTGGACGCGAGTGCACGCCGGAGCATCCCATCGGCGCACTCATGGTGTCATCGGAAGGATCATGCGCCGCCTATCACAACTACGAACACCGCAAGGCAGCAATGGTAAGTCTGAACTCGGTCGCGTAAGCGCTCAGGCTGCCGCGCTTGCCGAATCCGCACCCGTGCGGTTCCGTGATCCCCAGATTGAGATGGCGCACGGCGCCGGCGGCAAAGCCAGCCGCAAACTCGTCGAAGGCCTTTTTGCTCCCCTGCTTTTTGGTGCGGCTCCCGGCCCACTCGGAGACGCCGCACACGTCGACATCAACGGCACGACGGTTGCGATCACCACCGATAGCTTTGTGGTTAAGCCGCTGAGTTTCCCGGGTGGTTCTATCGGTGAACTTGCGGTGAACGGTACGGTGAACGACCTCGCGGTTTCTGGCGCCAGGGCAGAAGCCCTGGTGGTCACATTCGTGCTCGAAGCGGGGCTGCCGACGCCGTTCCTCGAAGCTGAAGTTCGAGCCATGGCGAAAGCCGCGCGAGATGCAGGTGTCAGGATCGCTGCCGGTGACACCAAGGTCGTCGAACACGGCAAAGCGGACCAGATCTACGTCACTACGACTGGCATCGGCCGACCGCTTCCCGGAGTGAGCATCGATCCTTGCTCGGTGCGTGTCGGTGACAAAATTCTGCTTTCGGGACCCATCGGCGATCACGGCATCACCATTCTGCTGGCGCGCGGTGAGCTTGATTTCGAAGCCGATCTTCGCTCCGATACCCGCTCCGTGCTCTCCCTTGTTGAAACCCTCATTCACGCCGCGGGGCCTGGCATCCGATGGATGCGTGATCCGACTCGGGGCGGCGCTGCTACATCTCTAAACGAGCTGGCGCGCGATTGTGGCCTCGGGATGGTTCTTTTTGAAGATCAAATTCCCGTGCGTGATGTCGTTCGGGGGGCATGTGAATTGCTTGGACTCGATCCGCTGCACATTGCGAATGAAGGCCAGTTTCTGGCGGTCGTGTCCCCAGAATACGCCGATGCCGCTATCAATGCACTGAGCCTGGCGCCAGGCGGAAGCGAAGCGCAGGTGATTGGCGAAGTGCGCGAACAGCCCGCCGGGACGGTGCTCGTGACCACCCTGTACGGGGGCAGCAGAATCGTAGATATGCTGGTCGGCGATCCATTGCCACGAATTTGTTAAGACGCTATGCCAACCGCATATAAACTCGCGACCGAGATCGAGGAGCGACTGCTCGAGCGGAACAAATTGTTCGAGTGCTTCTTCTCGCGCGAAGCGCCACGCCTGGCGGAAGCCTGCCGCGAAATGTCGGAGCGCTTTCTGCGCGGAGGGCGATTGCTCGCCTTCGGGCGCGGACCCTATGCCACGGATGCCCAGCATGTATCGGTGGAGTTCGTTCACCCAGTCATCGTGGGCAAGCGCGCACTGCCCGCGCTGGATCTATCGGTTCTTTTTCGACCGTGGCTCGAAGCGATTCTTCGTCCCGAGGACATCGTTATGGGATTCGGTCCTCCGGAAGGCGATCCCGAAGTCCAGGCCGCGTTGCAGCAGGCGCACGGTCAGGATGCGATGACCTTCGCTCTTCCGGGCGTCCAAGGCTCCTATGCCGTCGAAGCAGCGACGCAAGATCCCTTCCTGCATCAAGAAATGATCGAGATCCTTTATCACACGCTGTGGGAGACGGTGCACGTCTTTTTCGAACACCGCGAACTCGGTTATGAGGTGGGAAACTCGGGATTTCTCTATCCATTTCTGGGAACGGAAAAGCAAGGTACCGTCAGCCTGGTCGCGGAAGTGGCGTCTTCCATTCTAATGAAGGTCCACGATGATGGCAGGCTACGCGCGCAAGTGGCGCGGGAAGAGGCCGAACAAATCGGTAACACCGTACTGGCGATGGCTGAGCGGCTGCGACACGGGGGCAAGATCATTGTTTTCGGTAATGGCGGGTCTGCGACCGACGCGAACGACTTCGCCATCGACTGCGTGCTCCCGCCGCCTGGCTATCAGTCTGTCCCCGCAGTCTCACTTTCCCTGGAGCCTGCAAATATTACTGCTGTGGCCAACGACATCGGCACCGATGCAATTTTCCTTCGCCAGTTGATTGCGCAGGCTCGTCCGGAAGATGTGGCAGTGGGAATCTCCACCAGTGGCGGATCGCGCAACATCATCATGGCGCTCGAAGAAGCGCGGCGGCGAAATATGTTGACCGTCGCGCTGCTCGGCTACGATGGGGGCGAGATCAAACGCAAGCGCCTGGCTGACTTTCCCGTAGTGGTGAACTGCGACTATATCCCCCGCATTCAGGAAGTGCAGGCTTCGATCTACCATGTCATCCGCGAATCGTTGCAGACGTTGAACCAGGAGGTATTAAGGCGTGGCCAGGCTTGAACTTTATGGAACTGCTCGCTGTCCCCACACCGGCGAAATGCGCGAGTGGCTGGAGTGGAAGCGCAGCGAGTTTGTGGAGTATGACGTGGAAGCCGACTCCGTAGCGCGCGGACGCATGCGCGAGATCGCGCGTGGACAGCGCACCGTGCCAATCCTGGTTGAGGACGGCAAGGTTGTCCAAGTGGGATGGCAAGGTCGGGGCTGCATCATTGACGAGTAAAGACGAGTAAAACTGACGCATAGAGATCGTAAACAAAATTATGGCCAGCGCCTGTTCCATTCGAGTTCGCGGTGTAGTGCAGGGTGTAGGATTCCGCCCGTTCGTCTATCGCCTGGCCTGTGCCAACACGCTGAATGGATGGGTGCTGAACGCCGGAGAAGGAGTTGAAATTCATCTCGAAGGTGCTGAGACCGGGCTGGAAGCTTTTGTTCGGGACTTGAAAGCACAGCCGCCACCCGCGGCGAGCATCGCGGAAATCGACGTGCGGCCTACAGAGGCGACCGGCTTGCACGAATTCACCATCCGGACGAGCCAGCGCCGGGAACGCCCCACAGTTCGCATCTCACCCGATCTGCCGATTTGTGATGAGTGCCTGAAGGAACTCTTCGATCCGGCCGATCCGCGTTATTGGTACCCGTATATCAACTGCACCAACTGCGGACCGCGCTACACCGTCGTGCTGGCCCTGCCCTACGACCGTCCGAGCACGACCATGAAAGATTGGCTGCTCGATGACTACTGCTCCGCGGAATATGCGGACCCGGGCAACCGTCGTTTTCACGCGCAGCCGGTAGCCTGTCCGGCTTGCGGTCCAAGCTACTACCTTCACTCGCATCTTCACTCGAAACTTCAAGCTGACAACGATGACAGCGCCGGCAGCATTCGCCGGGCGGCCGAGATTCTTCGTGCTGGCGGGATTCTCGCGGTCAAAGGACTCGGCGGGTACCATCTGGTATGCGATGCCCGGAATCCCGCTGCCGTCGCGGTGTTGCGGGATCGCAAGTACCGAAAAGAAAAACCCTTTGCTCTGATGGTGCGGGATGTCGAGATGGCACACTCTCTGGTCGAGCTTTCCTCTGAAGCGGAAGCGCTGCTCACTTCGGTCGCCCGTCCCATCGTGCTCGCCCCGGCAAGAATCGAACTCAGCGGGGTCGCTCCGGAGAATGTCGAACTGGGCGTGATGTTGCCTTACACCCCTTTACACCACTTGCTATTCGCTGCCGGCGCTCCGGAAGTCCTGGTAATGACCAGCGCGAATCGATCGAGTGAACCGATCGCTTACGAAGACGAGGACGCATTGCAGCGTCTGGCAGGAATCGCGGACTCATTTCTGATCGGGCAGCGGCCGATCGCGCGCCGATTGGACGACTCCGTGGCGCGAGCCGGGGCTTTTGGCCAGGTCGTCCTGCGCCGCGCCCGTGGTTACGCTCCGGGCGCGGCTGCTTCACTTCCTGCCAAGGGCCCTGTCCTCGCGCTGGGCGCCGACCTGAAAAATACGATCACGCTGGTGGTGGATGGCCAGGCCTTTGTGAGCCACCACATCGGGGACTTGGATCATTACCAGTCGCGCCGCGCATTTCACGAGACCATCGAGGACATGGTCTCGATGTACAGAGTCCCGTGGGAGGAACTGCTTCTGGTGCACGATCTTCATCCGCAATACCTCTCGACGGCCCACGCCGCAAAGCTCGGAGTTCCGCAAACCCACGCCGTGCAGCACCACCGCGCACACGTGGCATCTGTGCTTGCCGAGCGAGGAGAGTGGGCGAAGCGAGTTATAGGCGTCAGCTTCGATGGCACCGGATACGGAGACGACGGATCGATCTGGGGCGGAGAAATCTTCGTGGGCAGCGTCCGAGAAGGTTTCGAGCGCGTGGCTCATTTGCGCCGCGCAGCCCTGGCAGGCGGCGACGCTGCCGCGCATTACCCAGTTCAGGCGGCGGCTGGATTCCTCGCCCAGGCGGACGGTTTGCCGGACCTGCTTGCCGAGCCCTTTGCTTTTCCCGAGCGCTACCGGAACGCGATGGAGTTGGTACGCAGAGACGTGCGCACGTTTGCTACGACCTCTGTGGGGCGTCTGTTTGACGCCGCTGCATCGCTTCTCGGGTTTACCCGTGAGGTGACTTTTGAAGGACAGGCCGCGATGTGGCTTGAGCAACTCGCCCGCAGCGCGCCCTCGACGGAGCCCTATCTCTTCCCCTTCATCGGCAAGGAACTTGATTTTCGCGCGTTGCTAAAGGCCGTGGCCGAAGACCGAGTTCGTGGCCGCGATGTGCGGGAAATCGCACGATCCTTCCAGTTAGGAATTGCTCAGGGTTTACGGCATGCCTTAAACGTCATCGCTCGCCGTCACGGATTGGATACTGTTGTTCTCTCCGGGGGAGTCTTTCAGAACGAGTTGTTACTGGAAGACTTGAAGTCGATGCTGACGGAAGAAGAAAGATCTCTGCAGGTGTGGACGAATCATGCAGTCCCGCCTAACGACGGAGGCATCAGCCTGGGCCAGGCAGCATTGGCAGCGTTCGGTCGGTTCGACACCATGCAGCAGCCCGGCGAACACCGCAGCGGGTCAACGTATGCATGAGCTTTCGCTTGCGATGAGCATCGTCGAACTGGCGGAGGAGGAGGCAGAGCGTCGCGGCGTTCAGATTGATGCCGTGCACTTAAAACTGGGGGCCCTTTCCGGCGTGGTGAAGGACGCACTCCTCTCGTGTTATGAAATGGCTTGCGAGAATACTCCACTGCAAGGTTCTCGCTTGGTGGTTGAAGAGGTTCCTGTGGTGATCTTTTGTCCCAGTTGCCGGGCACAACGCCCTCTCAGCTCGATACAGTTATTTTGTTGTCCGGAATGCGGAACTCCTTGCTCTGAGATCGTGCACGGCAAGGAACTCGAAGTGGTTGCATTGGAGATACAGGAATGCGCCCCGAACCCCGTTTGATTGCAGTCCGAAAGAATGTGCTGAAGCAGAACGATGTAGTGGCCCGATCCCTTCGCGACCGCTTTCGCGCCGCCGGAGTTTTCGTCGTGAGTCTCGTCTCCAGTCCCGGCTCGGGGAAGACTGCATTCCTCGAAAAGACACTCACTCTTCTTCGCCCAAACTACCGCGTGGCCGCTCTGGTAGGCGACCTTGCCACCGAAAATGATGCACGGCGTTTGGCGCGAAGCGAGGCCCCAGTCAAGCAAATTACGACAGGAACTCTCTGTCACCTCGAGGCGGTGATGGTCCAAAGCGCGCTTGAAGGGTGGGATCTCAACGAGTTGGATTTCCTCTTTATCGAAAACGTCGGCAACCTGGTCTGCCCTTCTTCTTATGATTTGGGCGAAGATCTCCGGCTCGTACTGATTTCGGTGACCGAGGGCGAAGACAAGCCCCTCAAGTACCCCACCATTTTCAACAGCGCGGACGTTGCTGTGGTCACGAAAATTGACTTGGCGGCGGCCGTTGAATTCAGCTGGGACACCGCATACAACAATATCCAAGCTGTACGCCCGGGTATGCCGGTCCTTAAGCTTTCGGCGAAGACCGGGGAGGGCGTGGCAGAGTATTTGAGGTTTCTTGCGGCGCGCCTGATCGAACTGCGCCAGGCGGCGGCAGTCTAAGCGATCCCCGTAAAGCACATGCTCAGCTTTCTTTCCGTCCTGGCGGTCGGATTTTTCCTGGGGACGCGTCGCGCCACAGATCCCGACCATGTCATTGCGGTCACAACCATCGTCAGCAATCAGCGCAACAGTTTGCGGGCGGTCTCGTCATTCCGGCG
>Ga0210391_10001665_pt1 | contig 19886 bp, 12 predicted proteins | sample IncBWC12OmetaG_FD_160573 | JGI IMG/M metagenome (GOLD analysis project Ga0210391, IMG submission 160573) | Forest soil microbial communities from Barre Woods Harvard Forest LTER site, Petersham, Massachusetts, United States - Inc-BW-C-12-O ...
TGGCGCGGACGCTCGACGGTAGAGGGCGCTGCGGCTTCCTCCCCGGAGGCGCCGCAATCCATACGCGAAGTGATGGCGCTCTCAAAAGATCAGAACGAGTTCACGGGCCGCTGGTTCTGGGGCGCGTACCAGGAATTCGGCATGGATGTGACCATGCGCCGCGCCACCTCGGCTCCCATGATTACCGGGGTAGATCCAGCTTCGTTGAAGGCCGGCGTCCGCGACGCCACCATGCGTATCTATGGCGATGCGTTTCCCGCAAACCTGACCGCCGAAGATATCGATCTTGGCCCGGGGGTCAAGGTCAGTAAGATCGTCGACCAACAACCTGGCGTGATCACCGTGAGCGCCAGCGTTAACCCGGATGCCACGCCTGGGAGCCGCAGGGTCGGGGTAAAAAGTGCCACCCATCCCACTGCCTACTCTGTTTACGATCACATCGACTTTCTCAAGGTCACGCCTACTACTTCCATTGCCCATCTGGGCAGCGAGTCGCACCCGAAGGGCTACGTTCAGTTTGAGACCATCGCCTTCAGCAATGGCCCTGACGGCAAGCCCAACACCGGCGACGATATCGATCTCGGCCCGGTTCCCGCCAGCTACAAGATGGAAGAATTTGTCGCCTCCTATGGGGACGATGACACGGAGTTTGTGGGATCGGTCGATGGCAAAACCGGACTGTTTACTCCCTCCTCGGATGGTCCCGATCCAAAACGCAAATCAATGCGCAACAACTACGGAGATGTTTGGGTAACGGGGACCTACGAAGGCCTCAAGGGAAGAAGCTACCTGGTGGTTGCTGTGCCGCAATATGTGTCGTGGGATCAGCCGGAGGTGGGACAGTGACCATGTACTCGTTGGGTGAATTTCACCGGTTCGAAGGCGCAGGGCAGGAGTTTCTGTATCTGGTTCCCAGCGGGGGGATCGTTGCGCTGGACGGTATGACGTCGGAGATTCTGCAGCAGCTTGAACAAACTCCGCTCAGCGGCGAAGACCTGATCGGGCGCTTGTCGAGCGATGGTTACTCTTCGAGCGAAGTAGAAGAATGCATTCATGAACTGCGCGAAGTGAAGGCCATCCGCAATGGACAAAAAGAGTACGCAAAGTCCGAGCCGCTGCCCGAGTCATTTCCGCTACAGACCATCGTGCTGAATGTAACCAACCAGTGCAATCTCTCCTGCCAGTACTGTTACGAGTTTGGTGAGGACAAGGTGGCAACCCCCGAAGGCAAGCCGAAGTTCATGGCTTGGGAGACGGCGAAAAGTTCCGTCGACTATCTTTTTGCTGAGTCTCAGGGAAGAAAGAGTGTCCATATTACCTTCTTCGGCGGGGAAACCCTGATGAACTTCCCCTTGCTCAAGCAGGTGGTCGCCTACGCGCGCACCCGGGCGCAGGAGTTGAAGGTCAACATCGACTTCAGCCTGACCACCAATGCGACGCTGCTCTCCCCCACCATCATCGAATACCTGGCAGAGAATGCCATTGGCGTGACGGTCAGCATGGATGGACCTAAAGAGATGCAGGATAAGTTTCGCGTCTTCTCGAACGGGCGCGGCAGCTACGACATCATCAAGCCCAAAGTGCAGAACCTGCTTGCCACGCATCGGACGCGCCCCATTGCCGCCCGCGTTACCATGACCTCCGGAGCCATGGACGTGAAGAAGATTTATCGGCACCTCAAGCATGAGCTTGGTTTCTACGAAGTGGGATTTGCCCCGGTCACTACCTCTCCCAGTCGGCTTTACTCCATCAACGAGCCGGGAATGGATAGCGTTCTGGAGCAATTCAGTGAGCTCGCGGATGAGTATCTGGAGTTTGCATTACGAGGTGAGCATCACGGCTTCTCAAACGTAAGCGACACTCTTTCTGAGCTGCACCAGGGGGTAAACAAGTCGCTGCCTTGTGGCGCCGGGCTGGGCATGGTCGGTGTGGGCCCATCAGGGGACATAGCACCCTGCCATCGCTTTGTCGACTCGGACCAGCATGTTCTGGGTAATGTGAGCACCGGCATCGACAAAGAAAAGCAGAGCGATTTTCTGACCAGGGGAAATATCGACACCAAGTACGACTGCCATGAATGCTGGGCACGGCCGCTCTGTGCGGGCGGCTGCCATCACGAGGCGTTCGTCCGCTACGGCGATACGGGGCATGCAAATCTTCACTACTGCGATTGGATCCGTGGCTGGACGGATAAGTGCCTTCAGGTTTATGGCGCCATCGCAGCGCAGAATCCTTCGTTCCTCGAGCATTTTTCTGAAAGGAAGGCTTCATGAAGCATCTGAGAGCCGTCAACCAGAAGGCCCAGCGTATCGAGCGCAATATTGAGCCGACGGTCGAAGATATCGTGACGGTCGAAGATATCGTGGCTCTGCAGGCTCCGGGCGGGTCTCCGCCAAAACCACATGTGCCTATGGGATGCACCATTATTTTTTCCCCAGGGTGGGAGGTCGATTCCGCCGGCGGCACGGCCGGGTTGTGCCAACCGGTGGAACGCGATATTTACGATTGCTATGCGACGTGCTTCTGGCCGGCCCAGGTTCCCGACCACTTGAACAACTCCCCCGACTGGACCAGCAAATGTGCCTCGGCCACGAAAGACTGGCGCAATGTGGACATCGTTTTCCCGTAAGAACCACCCTGGAGAAACTTGATGCGCGACCTTTTCGCCTTCCTCGGTCTCTCGCTGTGGGCCGCCACCGGGCTCGCTGCCGGTACAGGCTCCCAACTGATGTACCTCGGCGTTTGGCCACACACTGTGCTGGTGATGGATTCGGTGCAAGGAAAGATTGTCGACAAGATCGATCTTCCCACAGACATCGTGAGAACCCTGGTGCTATCGCCGGACGAGAAGACTCTCTATGCGTCTACGCTCAAGGACAACTCGATCGTTTCTATCGATGTCGCGACCCACAAGGTACTGGATACGTTCCCGCTGAACACTCCGGGGATCAACTATCGGGTGAACGGATTGGCCGTCGATCCCAGCGGGAAGATCATCTATTCGATTGCGACTCCAATCATCAAGAAGATCGACCACTACGAGATTGATCCACCGCAGCTGGTGGAGATCTCGCTTGCCGCGCGGAAGATCACGCGGATGGTTCCCTACCCCAAGGATGAGCAAGCCCCCACCGGCTACCGTAATACCATAAGGCTTTCTCCCGATGGCAGGCTGCTTTACCTGTTCCGGGACAACATTATGGTGTTCAACACCAGCGATTTGAAACTGGTCAAGAAGATCGCTCTTGCAAAACCCACCGATCCCTCAAGCGACGGCTCCTTTGCCGGCCTGGTCAATGACCCCAATGAAGTGCCGGGCAAGGTCATCGGGATCTTCCAGTCATCCGATCCCTATGTGCATCGACGGATTTTTGGTATCGCAGAGATCGACCTGTCGAACATGACCTACGATCTGACTCCGGTCGGCCCCGCGTCATCCGAGATGGAACCGCTGCTGATGACTCCTGACAGAAAGCTCGGATACACCGTCTCGGTGTACGGATCGCAGGGGGATCGAGTCACCGAATTCTGGGTCTTCGATATGAAAACCAAGAAGATCATCAACCGGCGTCAATTCCTGGGACGTACGCGCCTGAACTTCGGCATGACCGCCGACGGCTCGAAGCTGATGATCTATAACGCGGGCTTTCAAATCGAACTCTACGATGCCAAGACGTTGGAACTTCTCAGCACCATCAACCTGGAAGGAGACACAACGTCAAACCTGATCGTGATGCCGCTTAAGAAGTCCGCATGACGATACCTTTTGCGCAATACAGGCGAGCGCTTGCCTACGTGGCCCCGTATTGGCGGGGTCTGCTGGCAGTCATGGTGCTGGGCCTGTTTTCGACCGCCGTCGGCCTGGTGCAGCCCTATATCTCCAGGCTTTTGATCGATGACGCGCTGCTACGCCGCAATCTGCACGCACTCACCGTGATCGCGATCGCTATGGTGGTGGTCACCGTCGTCGGCTTCGCTTTCAACATTGCTTCCAGCTACTTTTATATCCGGCTTTCGGCGGAAACACTCTTCGATATGCGGCTGGCAGTCTACCGCCATCTGCAGCAGCTCTCGCCGCGTTACTTTGCTCAGAGGAAACTGGGCGACATTGTTTCCAGGATCAACAACGATATCGGCGAGGTCCAGCGTGTGTGCTCAGATACGCTGCTCTCCGTGCTCTCGAACGTGCTGTTCCTGGTGGGCAGCATCGCCATCATGTCGTGGCTTAACTGGCGCTTGATGCTGGCGAGTGTTGCGTTGCTTCCTGTGGGCATTTTTGCGCTGCGACATTATCAGGGCCGGTTGACGGTGCAGACCGCGGACCTGCGCCAGCGCAGTTCTGACCTCGGCAGCTTTCTCATTGAAAATTTGCTGGGCATGCGGTTGATCGTCGCCTCAGCAACGGAGAAATTCGAGGCAGAACGCTTTCGCGAATACAATTCGAGCTTTATTCGTTCCCTGCTCTCAATGCAGGTTTTATCTTTTCTTGCGAGCGCCATGCCGAGTACGGTGCTCACCCTTTCGACGGCGATCGTCTTTCTGTATGGGGGCAAGCTGGTCATTGCCCAGCAGCTGACGATCGGGGGCCTGGTCGCGTTTATGGCCTACCATCTCAAGTTGCTGTCTCCGATTCAGAATCTGCTCGGTATCTATACCAACCTGCTCACCGGGGGCGTTAGCCTGGGCCGGGTGTTCGAAGTGCTGGATATGCCAGTGGAAGTGAATGAAGTGGCGGCGCCCGTTCCTTTACCCGCGGTGCACCATGCAATCGGGTTTGAGAACGTGCGCTTTCACTACGCACACGGCGTTGCTGTGCTGCGCGATGTTTCTTTCGCCATACCTGCAGGTCAAATGTGTGCCATTGTCGGGTCGAGTGGCGCGGGCAAGTCGACGCTTGCGGATTTGCTACTCCGCTTCTACGACCCGGACTCGGGCTCGATCTCGATTGATGGCCAGGACATTCGAGAGCTGCGATTAGAAGACCTGCGGCAGCAGATTGCCATGGTCGAGCAAACACCGCATTTTTTCCGCGCCAGCATTCGCGAGAATATCGCTTATGGGCGCCCGCAGGCGACTCTTGAAGATATTCGTATCTGTGCTGCGGCAGCGGCCATCGACACGTTCATCCAGTCGCTTCCCCAGGGCTACGAAACCATTATCGGTGAACGTGGATTGACGCTTTCGGTTGGAGAGCGGCAAAGAATTGCGTTGGCGCGTGCCCTGCTTCGCGATCCGAAGATACTGATCCTGGACGAGCCCACCTCCGCACTCGATCCTGACTCCGAGGCCGCCGTCACCGGTGAACTCGTCAACGTGTTGCGTGGACGCACGTCGATCCTGATCACCCATCGCATGCACCTGGTCGAGATGGCGGATATGGTCGTAGTCCTCGAGGATGGGGCAATTGCCCGGCAATCGCAAACGGCGAGTGTCGCGGTATGAGCCGGGCGATGCGCATCGGCGTGCTCGACAGCGGTGTGTGCCGCACTCATCCGCATGTGGGCAGGATTGTGGCGGGAATCACCATCGGCTCGGATGGACCGCTGCCCGGCTACGAAGATACGCTAGGTCACGGTACCGCGGTTGCTTCGGTCATTCATCACCTGAATCCCGAGGCGGATCTGGTCGCGGTGAAGATTTTTGACGGCAAGTTGGCCACCAGTCTGCCGGTCGTGATTCGGGCTATCGACTGGTGCCTTGAACACGACATTCAGGTGATCAATCTTAGCCTGGGGACACTCAACCCGGAATATCGAAGTGCCTTTGAGAACGCCGTCGCCAGATCGCAAGCTGCGGGCGCGGTCATCGTTTCCGCGTTGGAGGTCGACGGTAAGGCGGCCCTGCCGGGGTCTCTGCCCGGCGTCATCGGTGTTGTGGCAGGCGAGAACGATGAGTCTTGCGAGCGCTTCGGAAAAACTGTCTACACCGCTCCGCCGTTTCCACGCGACATTCCAGGCGTACCTCGGGAGCGCAACTTGAAGGGTGTGAGTTTCGCCGTGGCCCGCGTCTCGGCCAGGATCGCGGCGGAACGTTCACTCCCTGTTCTCATGCAGAAATGTGCGAACTAACTCTGCTTCTGCATTGATTCCTCATTTTTTGTTTCCTCCCTATCGATTGATCATGTAACTCTTCCCTGTCCAGGGATTCCGCGTATGCTACCGTTGCCGCTGGGCCGGCTGCATTGTTAGATTGCACCCAACTAGTTTGTGCGGATCAGAAGTTGAGCCGTAAGCTTCCGGAAGAAGACGGAACTGTATGACTTTACCGACAAACCGCCGAGAGATCCTCCGCGCGCTGCTCGCCGCGTCCGTCGGGGGCGTGCTTGGGACATCGCGGCTCTATGGGAGCAGTACAGAATTGAACCCTGGAGGCGGTGAGCAGCACGATTTTGCTCCTATGCGACAGCGGATTCTTGAGGAGATTGCAAGCGGCAAAGCTACCGGCGTCGCCGTCTCTGTGGTTCACAAAGGCCGTCTCGTTTGGGAGGAGGGCTTTGGATTCTCAGATCGCGAGAAGAGCATCCAAGCAACCGCCCACACGCCCTTCTGCCTCGCATCTATTACCAAACCCTTCACGACCACCATGCTGATGACTCTGGTCGCGGAGGGGAAGGTCGACCTGGACGCACCCGGCAACCAATATCTTGCCGGAAGCGGAATCAAAGGTCCCAACGGCAACCCAAATGGTGCCAGGGTTCGCTTGCTGGGTGCCCATGTAAGCGGGTTGCCGGGAATGTTCTCAGCGTACTTCCGTGGTGGACCAACTCCACCTCCGGACGCCAATACGGTTTTGCAAGAATATGGCAGACTCGCCTATTCGCCCGGGTCGGTCTACGAGTACGGCAACATCGGCTTCGTTGCGCTGGGCGCGATCGCATCGAACGTGACGGGCACGGACTTTGGCACTTTAATGAAGCAACGGGTCTTGCAACCGCTCGGCTTGAGTGACAGTTTCTTCAGCACCGAGAACGCACGGTTGTCAACGAGGGCCATAGGGTATGACGCCGGGGCAAAACCGATTCCGTATTACACCACGTCAACTCCCCCCTCGGGCGAACTCTACTCGAGCGCACACGATCTCGCGCTCTTTGCAATGTGGAACATGAAGTACCAAGCCAACGGTCAGAAGAGAATTTTGGAGCAAAGGTGGATCGACGAACTTCATAAGCCGGTATATGTTGGGCCTTCAGGCGTGGCAACCACGTTCGGTTGGTTTACCGGCACATTGAAGTCAGGTTTGCGCTACGTGTTCAAAGGCGGCGGACAGCCCGGCGTCGCTACCAAACTCTACATGGTGCCGTCAGAAGACCTCGCCTGCCTGGTGCTTACCAATCGAACCGATGGAATGGAGCTGGCTAACGGCATCTGTGACCAGATTCTCAGGAGCTACCTCCCCGAATGGACGCCGCCGGAGGAGGACGCCGGGCCTCCATCAAAACCCTTTGTGGCGACAAGCGAATTAATCGGCCGGTGGAAGGGCATGCTGAGGAACGGCGGTGCAGAAGAGCCGGTCCGCTTGCAAGTGGACTCGAGCACGTCAGCGACACTGGTGCTGGGAAAGGCGCCTGTAGCAAAGATTCTCCAGATGCAATCGCAGGGTCCCGGCGTCGAAGGGATGTCGACCGGGCTCATTGAATCAGACGACGCTGCGGCCTTCGGAGTTCGCAAATTGGTAATCAAGCTCATTCCGCAGGACGGAAAGCTGGTAGGCAGGGTGACCGCCCGAGGCGTAAAACCCGGTATGGTGCTCGCCAACTTGCCTTATGTTCTAAGCCTGGACAAGGTACGAGACTAACTTCCGCCATTCAGAACCACAGGTATTACTTCGTCTGCCCAGAACTGGCGAAGAAAAGCGCAGGGGCTAAAGCCCAAATCTTTTTTTGGCGATTAACGGCCCGACTAAAGTCGTGCCCTGATACAAAGCATCAGAGTGGTGGGCCACAGAGAGTCCGCGCACTCCGTAGATCGGCGCTGGAATGTGGGGCCGGTGCCAAAGGGATAACACAGAGCCCCCTAGGTAAAGCTGTCCTCCCGTCTGGCAAGGTTTCCTCAACTTCAAATCTCAGGTACGACGCTGTCGAGGATCGTTATGTGTTGTCCGGTGGTGAGTGCGCCTACGCTTGATTGCGTGACCAATATGGTTGCGCCGGGTAGCAGCGCGGCTCTGACGTCCTCAAAGAAGGCGCGTGGCATGTGGACGCGGTTGAGGGTGGCCTCGTCGAGTTCGCGGCCCTTGTCGTCGTCGTGCCCGGGCAGACCCACGTAGATCCAGTGGTTCTTGCCGTCAGCGCCACGGGTCAGGCTGATAACGTGAGATCCGGGATCGTCGTCGTTGATCTGGGCCACACTGCGGCCTATCTCGACGCCGTTGCGCAGGACCACGATTCGCTGGTCATGCTTGGAAACAATGATGGTCAGAGGCCCGGCCGGCGACCTGTCAGGCTCCCAGCGAAATTCCTCGGAACCAAGGTGTTGCTGGGTTACTTGCTGTCCCTTAACGTTTAAGGGTGCCAGCAGGCTGGCATCTGTGGTGGTGATGTGGTTGGCGGCATCGCCTTCCACCACAACGGTAGCACCAAGAGTGGTGATGCCGAAAAGTTCCTGCGAAAAGGTGTAAGGAAGGTGAACGCATCCGTGGCTCTCGGGATAGCCGGGCAGGCCACCGGCGTGGAGAGCCACCCCATCCCAAGTGAGGCGCTCCTGGAAGGGCATGGGCGCGTTGTTGTACTTCTTCGAATGGTGGCTGGCGTCCTTCTGGAGGATGGTGAAGACCCCGGTTGGGGTTTCATGTCCGGGCTTACCCGATGAGATGGTGCTAACTGCGATGCGCACTCCGTTGCGGTAGACAGTGGCACGCTGGCGCGAGAGATCGACGTAGATAAGGATTGGACCGGTGGGTGCGACCTGCGCCGCCCAGACCCATTCGCCGGGCTTGAGACCGTCAGCGAGGCGGGCGAGCTCGGCCGGCGAGCTAACCTTGGCCCCCTGAGCGTACAACGGCAAACTGCTCGCAAAGGTGCCGGCCAGGATCGCCAAGGTCCATGCGCGGAACCATCTCCTTACTTCGTTCGAATATTCAGTCTTCATGTCTGTACGCGCCACCCGAATCTCACGAAATTGTGACACGAAAATGTCCCGCCTACCAGAGGGTTTCCCCCCACGTCTCGGCCTAGGGCTCGAGACATGGGGTTGTGGAGTGTGTCGCCAGGAACAAAAGGGGAACTTAGAAGCTATAACGAAGAGCGAACTGCTGAATTCTTGGCTGAGTCAAGGTCGCTCCATAAGTGCCGAAATTTCCCTGGTTGAACTTGTTCTGAAATGTTGCAGGGTTGGTGTCGAAGCGAACGGAGTTTGATACGTTAAAGACCTCCCAGGAAAACGCAAGCTGCTGACGATCTTTGATCTGCCAACGCTTGTGCAGTCCTGAGTCGATTCCAAAGTAGCCATCACCGCGGTAGTTGTTGCGCGGGCCTACTTCTCCGGTAAGCGGGTAGCGAACACCGACACCCGTCGCGGGATCGACGGGCTGGCCGTTCGAAGTGAACTTGAGCACGTTTCCCTGCTTTCGGATCTTGATCGGTCCGGTTGGAACCGCGAAGCTGTTGTTCACCACGGCTGTGACCGTTCCACTGGCCACCGGAGTACTGAATGGAAGACCGCTGGTCCAGCGCGCGAGGCCGGTGAATTCCCACCCGCCGATCACTCCATTGAGGAGCCAATTCGACCCTGCTCCGAAAGCCTGGCCGCGGCCAAACGGAAATTGATATGTCCAATCGGCCGTGACAAGGTGGGTCACGTCGAAATCCGATACGCCATAATTCTGGCTCGGATTGAACGTATTCGTAATCTGACTGAAGGCGTAATTGCCCGCTAACTGGCCACCGATCCTCTCTACGCTGGAGCCAAGATCCAGCGATTTCGAGAAGGTATAGCTGAAGTCGGTCTGCAGGCCGTGACTCATGGTATGGCGAAGCGTGACTTGCCCGGCGTTGTAGCTGCTTCCTCCGATGCTGGCCTGGGCAAACATCGAGACATACTGACTGCTAAAGTACCGGAACCTTTGTCCACCGCAGCCGGGAGAACAGAAGATATCCATGGCATAGAGGTTCGCCGAGGCATTCAATGAATCCGCTAAGTAGAGCTTGTAAATATTTTGTGTAGCCGAATATCCGGGTGTTCCGCTCCCGGACGCTCCCGCGTTCGCTGCATCTGGAAACATATCTTCCCAATAGGCCATTTTCGGGACATCGGCGGGTTTCGTTCCGGCGTAAGCCAGTTTCTCAAGTTTTGCCGCGGCGGAAAAGTAGTCCCCGCCGCCCTGCGGATCCACCAAGTTTAACGGCATGGCAAAATCTATCGCCTGCAGCAACCTTCTACCAAAACGTCCTACGTAAGACGTCTCAAGCGTGAAACCGCTGCGGAGCTGTTTCTGCACGGACAGGTTCATCGCGTATGCGTAGGGAGTCTTGCTCTTATCATCCGCGATGGAGATGACACCGCCGGCACCTCCCGGTGGGGTGTACGGAAACTTGATGGTGCTGCTTGGCGGCGTCACGATGGGAAACGTCGGAAGATCCTGCAGGCCGGTGAAGCGCGGAGCGGCGTCCACAGTTGTCCATTCTCCACCCACGGCATTTTGTCCAAGCAACCCCGCCGACCCACGCGTCGCCAGAATATTGGCGATCCCCAATCCATAGTTATCGAACACGATGCCGAAACCGGTGCTGATGACCGTGCTCGGGTTCACAGAATAGGCCACCCCGAAGTGAGGTCCGATGCTGAATTTGTCCATTTGCCAAAACGGTGCGCCCCCATTCGCTTTACCGGAAGGAACAAACGAAATGGGAGGCTGTTCAGAAATGCCCAGAGTTGCTTGCTGTGCACGGGTCTGCAGCCAGTCGTACAAACTGAAGGTCGGCGAAACCTGTTGCCCATTCACCTCATAAGGAGTCTGGATAAACATGTGACGCACGCCGAACGTGATAGAAAGATTCGGCAACGCGTGCCACGTGTCCTCGATGTAATAGTCCAGCTGGTTGGTTTTGAAATCACGGCTGACCATTGCGCCCTGCGGCTGCAGCGTACCCCCTCCATTGCTTGCGTGATAGCTATAGTTATCAGCCCCCCACGCGACAATTCCTGCCAGGTTCATGGCGGCATAGCTGTAGGAGGTGTTGAATGTCGTCGCTACGGCGGGAAAGCCGAATGCTCCCGGATCCAGGCTCGACCCGGTATTGGCGATGTCATCGTGGCTCTCGCCGATATACGATTCAGCCGTGTTGTAGGAATAGGCATCCGTACTCACCTGGTCATGAATGAGTCGATAGTTCACGCCAAACTGAACGCTGTGTTTCCCCTTGGTCCAGCTTAGATCATCCACGAAGTTGTGCATGGGAACATCGGTGATCGTACTTCGTGTTTCCGCCACCGGATTGCTCAAAGTTACAAACGTGACGTACGGGCCATTGCCAATGCCGCGGCTTGCGTAACCCTGACGGATATACCCGTAGCGAAAATTATTGATGAGGTTTGGGCGAACGCTCCAGATCTCCCCGAATGCAATGCCCTTGCTGTTATTGGTGTAAACACTACTTGGAGGCTGGCCTGGAAACTGTGGCGGCAGGCTCTCGTGGTCGTTCTGCAGATTACCGCGCGCAAAGAGCCTGTGTTTGTCAGAGAGGGAGTAGTCGATGCGCGCCACATACGTGCCGAGGTTGAGGGGATTTGGAGCTGACCATGTGAAGGAGGCGGTGTTGAACCCGTCGCCCGCAAGACTGCCATTTGGCAGCGGATAGGTATTCATCAGCTGCAGGACAGCCGGATTCGCTCCCGGACCCAGCGGGCAGGTTCCAAGACCGTGGCAGAGTGGGTCCATCGAGGCGAACTGAGATGGGTTCAAAGTTATGACAGAGCCGGCTGCGGACGGATAGATGATATTCCCAGTACGAAAACTCTGCGTGGGCACCTGTAATATCGCTTGCTGATTTTCCGCCGTTCGTTGGGCCTCGTAATTGGCGAAGAAAAAGAGCTTGTCTTTCTTGATAGGGCCGCCGAGAGCTCCCCCAAACGTATTCCGAATCAGTTCGCCGGGTTTGTTCGGCTCACCGGCCGCAATCTGTGCCTCTTTGTTGAACCAGTTGTTTGCTACGGCGACGGTATTGCGATTGTATTCGTAGAGACTGCCGTGAAATGTATTCGTTCCACTCTTCGTGATTACGTTGATCTGTGCGCCGGAAGACCGGCCCGAATCCGCGCCGGCATCTACTGTGGTCACGCGGAACTCATCGACCGAATCCAGTGTGGAACGAAGCACCCCGGTAAAGGCGTATCCTTCCGTCTGGTCGTTGTTGTCCAGGCCATCTAAAGTCAAATTGCCCTGGTCGGAACGAGCCCCGGCCACTGACCCACTTCGACCGTCCTCGTCCTGGTCGACGTTATGGCTCAGATAGAGGACCCCAGGTTGCAGACTAAGAAGATCCGGGACATTGCGCCCCTCAGAGGGCAACGCCTGAACAAGCTCATTACCGACTGCATTTCCGATCGATGCGTCCGTCGTGTTAAGGGTCGTCTGGGCCTGGACAGCAATCGTGGTTTCGCTCTTGGCCACGTTCATCGTCAGATTAAGTGTGGCGGGCTGATCGACGAGCAGCTGCACCTGTACAGTCTGGGCCGCGAAACCGGATGCGTCGGCGGTAAGTTGGTAAGTGCCTGGATCGAGCTGCTGGAAGATGTAAGCTCCAGCAGAGTTGCTCTTCATTGTGACCGTGAAGCCGGTATCTGGTCGATTGAGAGTCAGGGAGGCTCCCGTTACCAGGGCGCCGCTTACATCGCTCAATGTTCCACGTAAAGATGTTGTGGCCACCTGGGGCCACATACGCAAAGAAAGAAAAACACAGGTGACGAGAAGTGCGCAAACAACGCGGGAAGAAGTCTTCATGCTTGCAGCTCCTTACAGAAGTGTGGGTGGCCTTGCCTTACTACCTGGCCCGATAGCCGGCTATCATTCCCAGCTAGTCTGCCGCTGCAACGGGCGCAGGAGCCCCGGAGTTGGCGTAGCCTTGCTCGGCCAGTCTTGCACCCATCGCGAGGTAGACTTCGGGATCTCTTGGGACCGATGTCGCCAGCCCGTCGACGTAGCGGTTGTACATGCAGAATGCAGCGGCTATCAGAACCGTGTCGTGGATCTCAAGGTCTGTCGCTCCCGTCTGTCGCGCGCGCTCGATGTCTTCGGCTGTGACATGCTTTCCGCCCCTCTGCACCTGGCCTGCAATCGCCAGGAGGGCCTTCAACTTGTCTGAGATCGGCGCGGTCCGGAAGTCACGCTTGACCTGATCGATGAGCTCCAAATTGCCTCCCAGATGATGTGCGGCGGCGGCGCCGTGGCCCATCTGGCAGAAGTAACAGTCGTTCTGGCTGGACGTATAGGTCGCGATGATCTCGCGCTCTGCACTGGTGAGCGAATTAGGCCCGCGCAGCAGAAACTCAGAGAGCGTACGCATGGGCGCGGCGGTTTCAGGACGGAACGCCAGGAGTCCTGTGATTCCAGGCAATCCTTCAGGGAGCGTAATGTGTGCCATGAATGTTCTCCTTAATCACTGTGGAATGTTCGCCGCTGGAACTTCGGCAAATGGTTCAAGGATGGCGGGTGCGCGCGAGGCATCACGATCCGCATAACGGGGCAGCAGGAACATGAGTACGCATGGAATGAAAGCGGGCAACGCCAGCAGTTGAATGGTCGCGGGACGATAGGAGCCAAGCGAGTCAAATAGCCGGCCGACCACAAGTGGACCGATCGCGCTGCCGATGGAGTAACTCGTCCAGGTGAATGCGTAGAGAGTGGAGAGGCGCCTGAGTCCGAAGTAGCGGCCAATCAAATAGGGTGTGATGTCGGCTTCGCCGCCCGTGCTGAAGCCGATCAAGGATGCTGCGATCATCGCCACAGGCAACGTGTGGGCGACAGAAAGGAGAGCAATTCCGCTGCCGCTCATCAGCAGCATCGTTTGATATACGCGGGGGCCAAAGAATCGGTCAAGAAACATCCCGGTGACAAGGCGCCCGATGAGGGCCGTGGCGCCGATGGTCGCGATGGCGTAGGCCGCACCCTGGCTGGAGACGCCACGATCTGTGAGCAAAGCGGAGAAATGAGTAACGGCTCCGTTCACGCTGATGGAGGGCAGACAAACTGTGGCGGCGATGATCCAGAAGATGCGGCCCGTGAGGGCCTTGCCCACTGACTCTCCAACCTGGGCGGAGAGGTGTACGCGCTGCTGGCTGATGGGCCGTTCGCGGACGAACCATGCAGTGAGTGGGAAGCCCAGGGCGAGGGCAAGAAATCCAAGCAGGGCGAACGCATTCCGCCAGCCATAGTGCGTGATGGCCGCTTGTGCGATGACCGGCAGAATCATGGCCCCAAGTCCGCTTCCAGCAATCATGACCGAGAGCGCGAGCCCGCGCCGCCGGTCGAACCACGTAGAGATGACACGCGAGTATCCGAGAAAGGAGGTTCCGCCGCCTACCAGACCGATGAGAAAGAAGCTCAGATAAAACCGGGCCAGGTGCGGCGTGAGCAAGGCCATAGACGCGTACGTGGATGAAAAAATCAGAATGCAAGGAAGGATGATGCGGCGCGGACCGAACCGGTCGAGCAGAGAGCCCAACACCGGAGCGGCTGCGGCCACCGTCAATCCGGCGATGCTGAAGCCGGCGGAGATAGCTTCCCGGCGCCATCCGAAGCTCAATGAGAGCGGCTTGAGAAAGAGGCTGAAGGTGTACGGCACTATGGCCGAAAAGCTGACCATGACGCCGAAGAATCCGGCGAGAGAAACCTTCCAGCCGGGGTAAGAGAGACGAGACTCGGAGTCCACCGTCATTCCGGTCGCTTGCAGGTTTTGATTCTCGCTTACCGCTGCATGCGACCTCATGCAGAATGCGCACTGGTCGAGCGGCGGAGTATCCCTTGAGGAACGGCGGTTTTCAATGGATTGGCCTCGATAGTCGTGTCTGCTGCATCTGCCAACGTGGCGCGAAATTCCTGTTGGGTTCTTTCGGAATCTGCTGTCACGGGTGCAGATGAAACTTTAGCGAGCAATATCGACGCCGTCTTCCCCTATTGGGTGGATGTCCATATCGATCAATGGATGTAGCAAGAGAGAACAACCGGCGGGAGGCTGGCGATTACTGACGACGGAAGAGGGCACGAGAACGCTCGCACTACTTTCTAAATATTTTCCCTGAGCAATTTGGAGATGGCTCACACGACAGAAAGTGAAAAAGCGATCTTCATTACCTCTTCCACAGGGTGATTTTCAATCCACCATAAAGATTGAATGGGGTACCTGGCGCCTGGAAGGACGAGGAGCGAATCGGGACATCGTCATCGTCTGTGCCGTACGGTGTTCCGAATGGCTGCGCCACAAAATGATTGTTGTCATCGAATGGTGTTGTGCCGAGCTGAGCGCCGGTCGAATAGTGCTTATCGAGTAGATTGTTCATCTGCACGAAGAGCTGGATACGGTCAGTGATCTGGTACCGCGCTCCAAGGCTGGCGATTCCGTATCCGGCAGACCTGCCCGGTCCGTTGTAGTACCCACCATCCGGTTGATCCAGGTTGTTTTCGTTGCCACGTGCGAACGAAGACCCAACAGCAAGAACATTCAGCTCCGCTGTCAATTTTGAAGAAGGCCTATATTGACCGTATAGTTTGAAAATATTGCGCGGCACCTGGGGTATGAAATCACCTGGCACAATGTGGATATCGTCGTCGATGCCAGGCTGACCTGCCAGAGCGCTGTCGTTGGTGCTGTTGCTGCCGCCATCGATGGTCTGCGGACTTTGATAGGTAGCGTTCAGGAAAGTGTAATTGCTACCTAGACTCCAGTGCCGCCAGTCCTGGGAAAGCTCCAACTCAATACCGTCGCGCCTGGTTTTGCCAAAGTTGAGGAAATAGCCGAAGCCTGTCTGTTCAGAAGCAACAAAAAGCAAGTCGTTATAGTTCTGGCCGAAGAAATAGTCGGCACTCCAGTGAAACGAAGTGCTCTCGTTACTGCGGATGCCAACTTCGAAGGTACGCGTGACCACCTGCTTGAGCGGAGGGTCGCTGACCAGCGCGTTCGGTAAATTGCAAGGCTCGTCCGGGTCGGAGCAGCCAAGCTCCATCGATGTGGGCGAGCGGCTAGCCTCGCTATAGTCAAAGTAGGTATTGAGGAAACGTGAGGGTTTGTAAGTAAGCCCCGCTGCAGGGTTGAACCGCTGGAATACATTGTTGCTGGTGAGATTGCCGCGCTCTGCCGAGATGGGCAGGTAGTCCAGGTTGTCCAGCGAGGTGTGATTGTAACGGCCTGACAAGGTCACGGCCCAGGGGCCGTAGGTAAGCGTATCTGTGGCATACACGCTGGGTGTGTTTACGGTTCCGTGCAGCAGCACCTGGCTGTCCACAGGGTCGCCGTCATCATCGAAGGTTGTGCCGTTGAGAAAGATCGGCACGAGCGTAAAGGAAACATTATCAGTGTTCAGGTAGCCAAGCTGGGTAAGCTGATGATAGGTTGACGTGCCGCGATCCCAACCGGCGCCTACGGAAAGCAGATTGTGTTTTGTGTGCCATGTAGCTAGTCCCGAAAGGCCATAGCTGTTCTGCTTATCTTGCGTACGCGTGATCACACCATTGCAAGTCTCGGACGGAACACCGCCGGAGTCGTTCTGAAGCACTTGGGCGAGGCAAAGCCAGAAAGGAAATGGTTCCGTGGTCGAATCCCCTGTCGTTGGGAAACCCGTATAGCCCGCGGCCGCGAGTGCGGCTGCATCATCGTCCGACAGATCGTAAAGATCCTCACTGAACGAATCGTCGTTCAGGTCGCCGTTCGAGCTGTCGGTGCGGACATAGCGGTAGTAAGCATTCGCCGACACCGTCAGTTTGTCGCTCAGAGCGTGAGTCACATTCAACGTCAAGGAAGGAGAATGATCCCACGTTACGTCGGGAATGGTATTCACGTCCCTCCAGTTCACATTAAGGAAACGGAAGTCTGAAGTGCCGTTGCCGGTCATCCAGTTGTTTGCATAGGTGCCGCTCAGAAAGACACTCGTCTTTGCATCAGTCCAGCCCAGTTTGAGGAAGGATTGCCGGACCTCGGACGGTGAGAATAGCCGCCACCCGTCTTCACGGTAAAGATTGCCTGCCAGGTAGTAGTTGAAGCCTTTGGGCAACACGCCGCCTAGTTCCCCTTCGCCGGCGCGACGGCCAAATTTGCCGCCGGTCAGCTGAAGCGATCCACCAGGGGCGGTGAGGCCGTCTTTGGTCTGTACTGAGATCGCCCCGCCCAAGGTGTTGAGGCCATAAACCGGATTTGAGCCAGGAATCAAGGCCATATCGCGGATGGCCACTTTAGGGATCAAATCCCAGGCGACGATATCGCCGAAGGGTTGGTTTTGGCGTACGCCGTCCATGTAAACGGAAAGCCCTTCCGGCGTTCCCAGCAGCGGAGAAGCTGTATATCCGCGGTAGTTGACGTCCGGCTGGTAGGGGTTGCCTGCATTCTCGTTGATATACACGCTGGTCAACTGCTTGTTCATGAGGTCGGCAAGGTCGAGGGCGTTACTGTCTTCCAGATTCTTTGCGGTCAGCCCCTGAACCGGTACCGGAATCTCATCGAGAGACTGATCCGCTTGCCCGATCGGTGTGGGCGAAAAGACAGCGACGCTGGTTGACGCGATCCGAATGAGAAGGGTGACCCGTTCCGACACAGGAGCCGGCGAGTTTACGTCGACGGTGATGGAACGAGTAGCAAATCCCGATCTCGAAATCTCAAGGCGGTACCGTCCAAATGCCAGGCCGCCCAGCGAAAAGGCTCCCTGCGCATCGGTGCGGAAAGCACGGTCTATAGCTGGCCCCACCACATGGCCACTGGCCGGTAAAGCCGCACCGGAAGGGTCCTTTACCTGAAGCCGGATCTCACCCGTGCTCTGAGCATAAGCAACCGTTCCCGCCAGTTGAGCCACGAACAAAAGAAAACTTGACCGAAGAAAACGGGTCAACTTTGATCGAGTACCGAAAACCATGCGCCTGCCTTTTGTTGCCAAGTGGATTTGGTGGTCTGGTAATTGGTTTCGCTGGCCGAAGCTTGTCGAAATACGAAGCTGCAGGAAAGCCTTCGCAAACGTTTCACGCAGAGAAGCCTTCAGAACGGCACCTGTGTCGATCGTCGTCTTCGGTATAGGTCCGATGTTTGAGCGCTACATAGATATCCGGATCAGGGCAATTTCTTTCAGGTCACGACTGGTCTAGTTGGGATATTCCTTTTCGGAGCATTCTGTTCAGTCTTTTTTGAGATTTTCTTTCAGAGTGTCGCTGAGATTGATGAGGAAGGGCGGACGCGTGAAAAAACCTGAACAACTGTAGTCTCACGAAATATCAAGTATTGAATTCGTATGTTCATCTCACCGATAGACTCTATTGACGAATTGCCTTTCCCGTGCGCGGGCCAAGCGGAGTAGCCAGCTCGGGCCAGTGAGATACAAAGGGAGGTCCAGCGAATTTTGCATGAGCCGTCTCAAGGTTGGACTGCTTTGAAACTCCAGCGGCAGCGAAAGCTGCAAGACGCGCGTCCGTCCCCCTGCAGTCGACATGCCGCTTGCAAACGGCTTTCTTTGGGACAGCATCATACGTTCAAGAGCCAACCCGAAATCCACCTGCAGGTGCGTACTGAGTATGAAGCAATCGCGATAAATGTGGCTGGAAACATGCGCGTACATCTGCCCAAGAGCAGTGAATTGCTAAGAGTCTTAGCACGTATCTGGAATTTTGATCGATCGCATCGCAGCAATGTATTGGACCGTCTGGGACCCCGGTGTCATCGTTAAGGTATGACGACTAAGTCCATGCTGCAGATCCTCCTGTTATCAGCCGTGTGGGGCGTCTCGTTCCTCATGATCCGTATCGCAGGCACGGCATTCCCGCCGCTGTGGGTAGCGCTTCTACGCTGCGCGCTGGGAGCGGCCTTGCTCTGGACTGTCCTCTGTCTCGGTGGCAACAAGCTGCCGCCGCGCCGCCTGCTGCCCTGGCTCATCCTTGTTGCTCTGTTCAATAACGCTATGCCGTTTGCCTTCTTCGCCTGGGGTGAGCGGACGGTGCCCAGCAACATCGCGGCCGTGATCAATGCCACTACCCCTATCTGGACACTTCTTCTGTCCCTGGCCATTCACCGCACGCGGGCCGCGCTGCTCACCATCGGTGGTGTTTTCCTCGGCTTCGGGGGCGTGCTGGTCGTGGTTGTCAGCCACGCCGGCGATCCGGCTGCTGATCACGCGGCGGGAGGACTTCTCCGCGGCATCATTGTGATTTCGCTGGCTGCGTTGGGCTATGCTGTCGCCACCGTCATGGCTAAGACGAAGCTACAAGGACTTGATCCCATTGGCCTTGCGACCACCCAGCTTACGCTCGCTGGACTCATGATCTTGCCTCTCGCTATTGCCGGCGCGCATCCTTCCTCTTTGCGTTTGGCTCCAATTGTCGCCATTGCTGTGCTCGGCTTCGCTGGAAGCGGCTTCGCCTACCTGCTCTACTACCGCTTGCTCTCCCAGGTGTCCGCTACCCATGTGACCGCAGTCACGTACTTGCTTCCGCTCTGGGGGCTCTTCTGGGGATTGTTTGCAGGAGAATCTATCGGATTTCTCACCTGCCTCGGTGTTGCCATCACCATCGCGGGCCTGATCCTGCTGAATCTGCCACCACAGCAAACCCGCACCCGGGCGAAGGATGCGTCCATCCCTTGCAACGTCAAAGCTGAGGCTTAAGTGGGGATCCCGCCGGCCGGATAGACTGCGGAGTACGATTACAACGGGCGGTCGAGCTCAATCCCAACGATCCGACACTACAGGTGCATCAGTATCTGCTCT
>Ga0210391_10001668_pt1 | contig 19853 bp, 17 predicted proteins | sample IncBWC12OmetaG_FD_160573 | JGI IMG/M metagenome (GOLD analysis project Ga0210391, IMG submission 160573) | Forest soil microbial communities from Barre Woods Harvard Forest LTER site, Petersham, Massachusetts, United States - Inc-BW-C-12-O ...
CCGCAAGCGGCGGTGCAAGCAATTGCGATCGAGTCGCGGCTCTCGATCCGCCGCGTTCGGCTGCGCGGCGGCTGGCAGCGGCGCGAGCACGGACCGATGCTCGCCTTCCGCGGCCCGAATAACGAACCGGTGGCATTGCTTCCGCAGCGCGGTGGCCGTCACGCCAGATATGCCCTCGTCGACCCAAACCCGCCGATCGAGCCGGTGCGGGTCGACGATGCCATTGCTGCTCAACTCGATACCCTGGCCTACGTCTTCCTTCGTCCGTTCCCGGAGCGTCCGATCGGCGTTTGGGACTTGCTGCGCTTTGGATTGCGCCATAGCGGCATCGACGCCGGCCAGATCCTCGGGCTTGGGCTGCTCGGCGGCATTCTCGCCGGCATGATTCCGCTGGCGACGGCAATCCTTTACGGCACGATCATCCCGGGGGCAATGCGACCGCAGCTGCTGACGATGGGCCTCGGGTTGCTCGCGATCGCGCTGACCGCTGCGGTGGCCGAAGTCGTGCGCGGCCTAGCGATCGTGCGCCTTCAGGCACAAGTTGGTTCGACGCTGCAATCGGCGGTGATGGAACGGCTACTGGCGCTGCCGGCGTCGTTTTTCCGGCGTTACGAAATCGGGGATCTGGCCAATCGCCTGATGGGCGTCGACGCGATCGAGCAGTACGTCAGCGACATCACGATCTCCGCGGCTCTCAGCGGCGTCTTCTCGCTCGTGAGCTTCGCGCTGCTCTTCATCTACGACGTTGGGCTCGCATGGCTATGCGCCGGCTTGGCGCTGATCGCCATCGCGGTGGCGGTGGTCGAAGCCTTCGTCACGCTTCCGCTGCGGCGGCAGATATTCGACCGTTCCGGCAGCATCGCGGGCTTCGTGCTGCAGGTCTTTAACGGCATCGGAAAACTGCGGATCGCGCGGGCCGAAACGCGTGCTTTCGTCGGCTGGCTTCACCGTTTCGTTACGATGCGCCGCATCTCGAACCGGGCGAGCACCATCGTCTACCGATTCGGCATCTTCGACTCGATCTGGCCGGCGGCAACGGGGCTTGCCATCATCGGCTACGTCTTCATCGTCCGCCAAGGCGCGTTTCCGGCGGCCATCTATATCGCCGCGAGCGCCGCGTTCGGCCAGTTGCTGGCGGGGTTACTCGGGCTGGGCGATGCCTTCGTCCAGGTGATTCGGATCATTCCGCTGTACGAGCGCGCCCGGCCGCTGCTGCACGCGATGCCGGAGATTCTGGAAGCGCACGGCGACCCCGGCACGCTGTCCGGCGGGCTCGAGCTACGCAACCTGAGCTTCCGATACGAGAACGCGTCGGCGGCAACGCTCGACCGCCTCGATTTGAAGATCGAACCGGGCTCGTTCGTCGCCCTGGTCGGGCCTTCGGGATCGGGCAAATCCACGCTGTTTCGGCTGCTGCTGGGCTTCGAGAAGCCAAGCCACGGCTCGGTGCTGTACGACGGGCACGACCTGGCATCGCTGGATCTCGCCGCGGTCCGCCGGCAGATTGGCTCGGTGCTTCAGTCGACAGGGGCGCTGCAAGCGTCGATTTTTGAGAACATCGCGGGCGCGCGATTCATCACGCACGACCAGGCGTGGGACGCCGCGCGGCGCGTCGGCATCGCCGACGACATCGCCAGTTTGCCGATGCAGCTCGAAACGTATTTAGGGTCGGACGGTGGTGGGCTTTCGACCGGGCAGCGTCAACGCATCGCCATCGCCCGGGCGATCGTTACGTCGCCGCGCATTCTGCTCTTCGACGAAGCGACGAGCGCGCTGGACAACGAAACGCAGGCAATCGTTATGAAGACGCTGGAGAAATTGGATGCGACACGCATTGTTATAGCGCATCGACTTTCTACGATCCAGAATGCGGATCGGATTGTGGTGTTGGAGAGGGGCCGGATCCTGCAGGACGGGAACTATGCCGATCTAATCGCAACGCCCGGCCCCTTCGCTGATCTCGCGCAACGCCAGTCGATATAGACTGAGCGCTGCTTCGATTCGGCTCTAGCCGACCGGGTTGGTCTTGCCCTTGATCGGGGCGCCTGGGATGATCGGATGGGTCGGGGGGCCGCCTGGCCGAATCGGGTCGATCGGAACCGGATGGGTGCCGATGCCGCCGCTTACCTTATCAAGTTCTTCGTCCTGGATCGGTTTGTTTTGGTCGCTCATAGTTTCCCTTTCTTTTACGCGGCAAAAGAACCGCGCATATGAAAGTATTTCTCGGCAGTTCGAGCGACTCCTAGGGGTTAACCCTGGTTATTTGTCCGAATTTCTTTCGGTTTGGAGAAGGATGGGCCTGCAAAAGGGGTCGGAGCACCGCCCGGCCCCTTGCAGAACTTCGCCGCGCCATGTAAAAGGCGCCGCAGGATGACCTAATTCCCGACGGGATTGCTGGGAATGCGAATCGGGTTTTGCGCTCCACCGCCCGGATGGGTCGGAGGCGTGCCCGGACGAATCGGGTCGAATGGCATCGGATGCGTGCCGACGCCGCCGCTGATTTGGTCCAGCTCGTCGTCCTGCATTTGCTTGTCGTCGCTCATGGTGGTTGCCCTTTCTCGCGCGGCAAAAAGAACCGCAGCTATCTTCCTGTTCGGATTCGGGCGGACGCTTCCTGGGGGCTGATTGACTAGGGAACCGTCTCCCGCTTCCGCAGGCGCAAGCGAGCGGTTTCATTGAGGAGGCGTTTCCGCAACCGAATGGATTCCGGCGTGACCTCGACCAGCTCGTCGTCCTCGATGAACTCGATCGCCCGCTCCAATGAGAGCGTTTCGGGCGGAGCCAGTTTAACGTTATCGTCCGAACCCGCCGCGCGCATGTTGGTCATCTTCTTTTCGCGGGCGACGTTGAGCGCGATGTCCTTGTCGTCGTTGGCGCGGCCGACGATCATCCCCTCATACACGTCGACGCCGGGTCCGACGAAGAAGCGGCCCCGCTGGTCGACCCCGGCCAGCGCGTAGCCCGTCGTTCGTCCCGTTTCGCTGGCAACCAAGGCGCCGACGTTCCGCTCGGGAAGCTCACCCTGCCACGGCTGATGGTCGTAATAGGTATGCGAAAGCACCGCGGTGCCACGCGTTAGCGTGAGCAGTTCGCCGCGCAGCCCGAAGATGGCGCGAGTCGGCATCGTGTACTCCAACCGTTGGCCGTCCCCGACCGGCAGCATGTTCGACATCATCGCTTTGCGGCGCCCGAGCGCTTCGATCACCGCGCCGGCATAGATTTCAGGGACGTCGACGACGACGTACTCGACCGGTTCCCAGCGCTCGCCGTCGCGCTCCGTTACGATGACTTGCGGCTTTGAAACCGCTAGTTCGTAGCCTTCGCGCCGCATCGTTTCGATGAGGATCGCCAAGTGCAGCTCGCCGCGGCCGCGGACCTCGAACGTGTCGGCGGAACCAGTTTCGGTAACCCGCAGCGCCACGTTCGATTCGAGTTCGCGCATCAGCCGGTCGCGTATCTGGCGCGACGTCAAATACCGTCCCTCTCGGCCGGCGAACGGCGAGTTGTTGACGCTAAAAAACATCGAGACCGTCGGCTCGTCAACGGCGACGGCGTGAATGCTCTCGGGCATGGCGGCGTCGGCGAGCGTGTCGCCGATGTTCAAGTCGTCGATCCCGGAGATGCAGACGATGTCGCCCGCGCTGGCCTGCTCGACGTCGATACGTTCGAGGCCGGCAAACGTCAGTAGGGTCGTAAGCCGCAGGCCGCCGGTCACGACGCCGTCGCGCGCGATCTTCACGATCGGGTCGTTTCGCCGGGAGGTCCCGCGGAAGATACGTCCGATTCCGACGCGCCCGACGTAGGGGTTGTGATCGATCGCCGAGATCAGCAGTTGAAACGGACCTTCTTCCGAAGGCGCTTCGGGAACTTTCGCGACGATCGTTTCGAAGAGCGGCTCGAGGTTCTCGCTTTGGTCCTCCAACGATCGCTTCGCGATTCCAGCTTTTGCGTTGGTGAACAGAACCGGAAAATCGGCTTGTTTGTCGTTGGCGCCGAGGTCGACGAAGAGGTCGAAGGTTTGATTGACGACTTCTTGCGCGCGGGCATCTCTGCGGTCGATCTTGTTCACCACGACGATCGCGCGTAGGTCGAGCTCGAGCGCTTTGCGCAGAACGAAGCGGGTTTGGGGCATGACGCCTTCGGCGGCGTCGACGAGCAGCAACACGCCTTGAACCATTTGCAACACACGCTCGACCTCGCCACCGAAATCGGAATGGCCGGGAGTGTCGACGATGTTGAATTTAACGTCGCCGTGGCGGACGGCGGTATTCTTTGCCAGAATCGTGATGCCGCGTTCCCGTTCTAAGGGATTGGAATCGAGCACTCGCGTCGCGACGTGCTGGCCCTCTCGAAAGACCCCGCTCTGCTTGAGCATAGCGTCGACCAACGTCGTTTTGCCATGGTCGACGTGTGCGATGATCGCGACGTTGCGGATGTCCGAGCGAGTCTTCATAGGCGGTCAGGGCCAAGCGTAGCGCGAACCGGTGGTACCTGGCAACCATAGATACGGCACCCGCAACCGCGCCGGCGCGCCGGGAGAGGCGAGCGGAAGCTCGAAGTCCGAGGCCAACCACTGAAATAGGAGGTCGAGGTGAACGCAGACAAGGCGGCACGGATCGCGGAGCTACTACATCAAGTTGGCGAAATTCACCACATGGTTTTCTCCGACACCGACGGCAACGACGACGACTGGGCGACCTTTTACTCCGACTGGCTTCTCGCTCACTCCGATTTTCCGCGGCTGCTCGCGCGGCGCCCAGTCCGCAGCCACCTGACGCGCGACTTGGTCGAGCTCGACGAACAATACACCAGCGCGTCCCCGTCGCAACCCTGGCCGGCCTGGTACGCCGACCGTCTCATAACGAAGTACGGTTTCGCGAGCTAACGCGTGACCTCGAAGACGACGCCGTAACCGTTCTTTCCACCGTCGCTCGTCGCTCCATAGAGTTTTCCCGACGCGTCTAGGGTGAGCGAGCCGGTGGGGTATTGGCCATCGGTGCCGCCGGTGAACGAGTATAAGATTCGTTCCTTCCACTGTCCGCCGTGGGTTGGGCTGAGCTCGTAGACGATTCCGGCGTTGTTTGCCCCGCCGAAGACGGTGGTTCCAAACAAGTTGCCGGACTTATCGGCAATGAGTCCTCCGTACGGCGCGTTACCGTCGCCGGTCGCGCCAAATGCGTGCAGCACGGTTTCCTTCCACGCGTGCGCCTTGCCGCGAACGAGCTCGTAGGCCACGCCTCCGTCGTCCGGCCCGCTCTCGATCGCCGTTCCGTAGAACGTGCCCTTCGCCGTCATGACGAGGCCCGCATACGGATTCTCGCCGCCGCCGTTATTGGTGAAGGTATAAAGGACGCGATCTTTCCACGCCGGCTTCTTTTGCAGCTCGTAGGCGACGCCGTCGTTGTCCCCGTCGTATTTATAGGTAGTGCCGTAGAGGTTGCCGGCACGGTCGGCGATCACGCCGGCGGCCGGCGCGCTGCCGTCGGTCGTTCCTGCGAAGCTGTACAACACGTGTTCCGTCCAGCCGCTACTGCCCGGCGTGAGCGAGAAAACGGTGCCGTTGCCGCTGCTTCCACCGTACCACGTCGTGCTATAGAGCGTGCCGCTCTTGCTGCGCAGCAACACCGCGTTGGGAAACTCTCCGTCGCTTTGGATGAAGCTATGCAGGACGCTCTCGGTCCAGCCGCTGCTCTTGCTCAACTCGTACACTAGGCCGCAGCCGATCGAACATTGCGTGCTGCCGCCGGTGCTCGCCGTGCCGAAGGCGTTCCCATTCTTGTCGAGGATCACGCCGGCATTGGGAAAACCGCCGTCGCTACCGTCGTCAAATGTGTAGAGCGGTGTCTCGCTCCAGCCGCCGCTCTTGTTCGGCGACAGCTCGAACACCACGCCGCAACCGCCGCCGACGCTGCCGCCGCATGAATCGTTTCCGCCAAAGTGCGTCGTTCCGAACGCATTGCCCGACGAATCAAAAACGAGGCCACCGTTCGGTCCCCCGCCGTCGGTTCCGTCGGTAAACGAGTAGAGCACGGTTTCGGTGGCGCGAGCGCCTGCCGCGTTTTCCGCCGCGCGCGGAGGTGATGGGGACGTGCCGTTCCCGGCGCAGCCGGCGATTAGCGCGGCGACGACACCGGCGAGCGCGATGCGTTGAACCATCGAAACCGTATGCTTAACTACAACGATGGCGGCACGCATCTGGTCCCAACGGTTTGACACGTAGCTGCCCCGACGGGTTTGGTGCCGGCCGCAAACGGTGACCCGGAAACCGTCGTGAGCGCGCCGTTGCTTCCGATGCTAAAGGCGGAAACATTGTTCGTGCCGACGTTGGCCACGTAGGCAAACTTGCCCTCGGAATCGATTCCCACGGGGCCTTGCGGCTTGGTACCCGTTCCGAATGGCGAGCCCGTCACCGGCGTCAGCCCGCCGGTGCTCCCACTGAGCGAATAGACGGAAACGTCGTGCGAGCCAATGTTGGGGACGAAGACGAAACGGTCATTGGGATCGACTGCCGCGCCGGTGGGGTTAGTGCCTGCTCCAAACGGCGAACCCGCGACCGGTGTCAGCTTGCCGCTGACTGCGTTGATCTTATAGGCGGAGACTTCGGCGGAGCCGTCGTCAGCGACATAAGCGAACGAACCCGAAGGATCGACAACGGCCAGGACCGGATCGGTTCCCGCGGCAAACGGCGATCCGGTAATCAAAGACAGCGCGCCGGTGCTCTTGATTTTATACGCATACACGCCACCGCCGCTTCGGCAGGCCACGTAGGCAAACGTTGCCCTCGGGTCGATCCCTACCCCGACGGGGTCACTGCCGGTCTTAAATGGTGACGACGCCAACTCCGTCAGCTTGCCGGTGGATGGGTTGATCGCAAAGCCGGTTAGTATAGAGGAATCATAGTTCGACACGTACGCGAACTTGCCGCTGGCGGTGATTCCCATGCCGTTGGGATCCTGGCCCGCCGAAAACGGCGACCCCGCTACCGCGGTCAGCGCGCCGGTACTCGCGTCAATGGAGTAGCCGGAGACGTTACCGGAGCCAAAGTTAGTCACGTAAAGAAACTTGCCACTCGGAGCGATGACGGGGCGAGCCGGCTCCGTACCGGCTGCAAACGGGGATCCAACCACGGCCGCGAGCGCGCCGTCGCTCTGGATTTGAAACGCGGAAATATCGCCGGAACCAGAGTTCGCCACATAGACGTACTCGACGGGGCTAGTTAACCGGCTTTGCGGCTGTAGCGGCTGCGAGCCGGGAGCTTCGCTCGAGCACGCCGCAAAAACAGCAATCCCCAGCGCCGACAATGTGTGGGTAACGAAATGTTTCTGCTGCATGAGAAACCTGTCGCATTTGAGTCCGCGAAGATTTCGATAAAGCGAGCCTAACAATCTCGTATCGAGCATGCCGCGGACCCAGAAACGTGCTCGATTCCGAGCGATCGGGATCTGTGCAATTGGCGATGAATCGGAGCCCCCCTTCAATGTGCGCCGGCAGTTCACTATGCTTCTTTGTACTGCAGCCAAGAGAGCGAAACGGGCGCGAACGATCGGCTAACTCATCGCTCACCCGCGCGCGATTTCGCGTGCTGCGCGTTCGCCCGAGATGACCGCGCCGTTGATGTATCCCATATCGTTATACGATGTCTGCTCCCCGGCAAAGAACACGTTCCCCTCCGGCACGGGTTCGACGCCGGCAAAACGGGTGTATTGCCCCACACGATAGTACGAATACGCGCCGTGGTGCCACGGGTCACGTTTCCAGTCGTCGAGGTACGCGACGCCCGTATAGAGCTTTGCCAAGCCGGGATAGAGACGGTCGAGCTGTCGGACGTACTCGTCTGCGATAGGCTTCGGTGCCGGGCCGTGCGCCGCGCCGGGCAGCACGCCGTGCCGGCCCCCGGGGAATCCGACGAGGATGCCGTATTCGCCCGGCTGTGCCGCCGAGACGTCCCACGACTCCTGATAAGCAAACTGCACGTATGAAGAGCCGTCGTAGTCTTCCTTGTTCCACAGTCGGCGCTTGAACTGCATGTGAAGTTTCGCGTTCGTGCCGAGGTCGAGGTTTTCGATGGCGATTCGCTTGAGCGCTGAGAAACCGGCGTGGCTCAGGTCCACGTTGCGCAGCGTGGTGAACGGGATCGCAAGGCAAAGGCGCTCGGCGACGACGTCGTAGGTTCGGCTGCCCGAAGCAAACGTGCAGCTCACCGATCCGTCAGAGCGCGCGCGCAGTGCAACAAGCGCGGTATCGAGCTCGATCGTCCCGTCGGGGAGCGTCGCCGCCATTCTTGCGGCGAGTTGATCGTTGCCGCCGACGATGTGAAGTGCCTCATCAGTGCCGTCGACGTTTAGCCGATGCGGCCGCTCGAAGCCCAGAAGATAGATAAGGTTCAGCGCGCTCTGTATCTCGGGATCTCCTCCGTATTCGCCGATGCAAGCGTTGGCGAGCAGCGCGCCGATTTTCGACCGGCGGCCGTCGGGCACGTTCGTTTCAATCCACTCGGCAACGCTCGTACGGTCGAGCGCACGCCCCGCTGGCGTCGAGTGGTTGTACTTCGTTGGGTAACCGGCAGCGTGAAGTGCAGCCTGAAGAGGTTTGCGCACGTACGCGAGGTAGTCGTCGCGCGCCTCTGCGACCGTGTACCGTTCGCTGTCGAAGAAGTAGATGTCGTGCCCGGGCTCCTGGCGGTTGACGTTAACGAGCTGCAGTCCGAGCTTGCGGGCGAGGCGCTGTACTTCCACCTGCCCGATGGAGATGAACTCGCCGCCGTGTTCGGCGATCTGACCCTCGGCGAAGTAGTTGCGCAGAGTCCACGTGCGCCCGCCGATGCGATCGTTTGCCTCAAAGATGCGGCTGGCAATGCCCGCTTGCCGTAAACGATAGGCGCACGTTAGACCCGCGACGCCGGCCCCGATGATGATGACGCGCCCGTCGCGAACCGGCGGAATCGCCGAAGCGGACATTCCGGCGAACGTGGAAACCCGCGCGCATCCTGCGAGAGCGCCTGCGGCACCGGCGACAAATGCGGCTCGCGTGCTGCCCATCCCGGATCTAAGTCCGCGTTCGTTCCCGGTTAGCCGGTCGAGCTTAGGCGCCACCGCAGTCGTGCTCGCTATTCATCCCCGCGAACTGTGCGTGTTGACGATAGTCGTAAACGCGAAACACCCGCCCTCTGCCGTCTTTGTCCGGATCGCAGTATGCTGTCGGCGCCGGCCTCGAGATGAAACAAACCTGTACCTTATCACCCGGATGCTCCCGCATCATAATGTCGTTCCCGGGGGTATTTTGGTAATGAGTTACGGCGCTTCGCATGTTCCGATTAGCGGGATCTGATCCTAAGGTGGTATTGAACTCTACGAAAACGCCGCTCTCTTGGAAATCCTGAGCCGTGAAAGTCTTTTGAGAGTCCCCTGTTAGCCGAGGTTCGACGGATCTGACGGTTGTGTCTACGCACGACACGGAGCGATAGTGCCATACTCCTGGAACATACCGTTCGTCTTGCGCCATGGCAATGGGCCCGTTTATCGTTGCCATGGAGAGCATCGTAGCAGCGAGCGCTAGAGTTGCGATCCTCGTGCGGGTGGTATTGGTGACCCACGGCTTGGCCATGCGTTAGAGCCCTCCCAAACGCCGAATTTCTCGCTACATGGATTTCCGCCTTCAGTCAACGAGTTTGATGGAATGTCGCTTTGGGGTGTCATTTAGATGCTCGCGTTTGGCGGCAGAGCGGCGAGTGAAGAGGATGCGGGCCGTTTCGGCACGCACCCTGACAACCTAAGGGGTTAACGTCGCGGCGATACGGAACCAAATGACGAGCCTCGTTTCGCATTCGAAGGAGGGTACCGGCCTGATTCCCACCGCAGCAAGAAGCTAAGCGTCGCGATGCAAACTGTAGAAAGAATACTCGCTGCCTGTGCTGCGCTCGCGCTTATCGGTGCAACACGGCTCGATACCGCTTACGTTAACGGCACGACAGACGGAATTGCGTGGCAAATCGCCGTGCGTTCGGACGGCGCCGCTACGGTCTATAGCGCATACGGCAATAGGTCATTTTACATGCAAGGCGACTTCGTCACTCGCTTCTTCGCGGCCGTCAAGGGCGTACACGACGACGACTGGTCCAGTTTCATATGCCCGCCGCCGCCGCCATTTATGGGATCGCCGATTCGCGTGACTTGGCACGGATGGCCCTCGCCGAACGTCATTTGCACCCCGAAGTGGACAAGCCCCGACGACGACATGTCGGGCACGATCTCGTGGCACTTCATGCAACTCAACAACACCGTCATGGCGATCGTCGTGCTGGCGGGACGGCCCGCGGCGATTCCATGCACGGAGCTTCCGCGGGAAGATCAGCCGCCGGGCTGCGGAAGATAACTGCGCGAAGCGGCCTAATCTCACCGTGGGAGCGTACGGATCTGGTGGTTCGCACGGTCTTCAAAATCGCTGAGGTCGTCGCAAGGCGACTGGTAGGTTCGATTCCTACACGCTCCCGCCATATTTGAGCACGATTCGCCATAACGCCGCATCGCTAGAGTGGGCGGGGCCGACGCTGCGGGTTTTGCCACGCGTCGCAACACGTCGAACCTGCGCATCGCCCAGCTTCGGAAAGACCTCATTTTTGCTTCGTACCAGCGCTGACCGCGACGGCGTACGGAAAAAAGTCGCGCCGCACAATGGTCTTTGTGGGATCGCCGCCCTTCGGGTACGGCCAAATATGCACGTCACCATAATAGGAGTTTCCCGAGACGATTGCGCTATCCTGAATCCAGAACTGCGACGTGTAAGTATTGTCCTGCAATTTGGTCGTATGTTGCAGGCGGCCTCGAGATCCCGAAATGCTGAACTCATAGATGTTTCCGCTGATGTGGTCGCCCACCACTAACTGCTTGCCGTCCCAGCCAAGACCACCGGCAAATGTGATACTTCGATCGATCGTTATCGGCTCGAATGCGGGCTCGCTGGGCAAAAGCGCCGCGAGCTCGAATGTTTGTCCGCTATTGCCACCTTGGCCGTCGACGAACAGATCTCCGTTGTCACCGTAGACGCAGCCGACGTAAGAGCCGAACGCGTTATCCACATAGTACGCGGCTTCGCCGGTTGCTTTCGGATAGATCGCCACGCTCGCGGGACTGCTCCCGTTGATCACCGCAAGGTTGCCCGTTACGGGGTCGACGGCGCATCCCATCGGACGCGCTGCCTTATCGGCTAGTACTTGCTCGGGCGATTTACCGCCGTGGGCGAACTCCTTTAGTTCATCATTAAACGTGTCGGCAACCCAGATGTTGCCCTTCGCGTCGGCGCAGACTCCCTTGGGAAAGTCGAATCCATGTAGAGTCTGAACGAGCTTCCCGCGTGGGTAGCTGAAGACGTCAACCGTGATGGAGTTCGTGACGTACAGGAGGTCTTGAGAAGTCGTCGCTCGTTCCAGCCCTCCGAGCTTCGATCGAGTCGCCACCTGTCCGGAAACCAAATTCTGCGAAACTGCACAGCCCGCTAGAAGCGCCGCAGCCGCCAAACGACCCCACATCGCCGTCCCTCCTTATGCTCGCCACGTTCTATCGGGCGTTCCGCGTACCATTGTGGCAGAGTAGGCGGGGGAACGGGCGGTTTCGAAGGTCGAACCAACACGGTGGATGGCGTTCCAATGACTTATACGGCAAATCGCATGCTCGCGCTGGCCCTTCTGGCAGCCGCTTCCGCGTGTTCGCACTCGTCCGAGATCGCTGTAGGCGAGACTCACACCGTCGCTAGTGCAACGACCCAACGGTCTTCAGCCGACTGGCCATGCTTTGTCGACGAATCCATGTACGAGGTTTGGCTTGAGGACGACGGCGACAGCCAAGAGCAAAATACAATCGAAGAAAACAGCTCGATTTGGCTTTCCGACGGCGACATGGTTAAGGTGCTACAGATTCGTAAGCCGGACGCGCTTCGGGTCGTGATCCTTACCGCGCCGACTTCTGATTACGTCGGGAAGAAGTGTTGGGTCTCCGGCTACAACGGCTCTTTGTTTTCGAGATAAGCGATCTGCTCCAGTAAAGGTCGCAGCTCCTAGATTCGATATCGCAGACGGATCAAGGCCGAGCGCGCCATCGGGTAAGCTTCGGGTACGTATCCGCCAACCCCGTACTGCCATGGTACCGCGGGGGACTGCCCGTTGTTGGTGGGTACGCCGTTGCCGAGTGTGTAGAGGCAGTGTTTGCAATACTGCGCGCCGTAGGCCCGCTCGTAATAGATGTCGCCGCCGGTGTATCCGGGCGGACCGATGAAGTACGGGTTGCCTTGAAGTTGCGTCGGCGTAGCGATGCCAAAGAGATTCACTACGTCGAGCATCGCCGTAACGCGCGGCGAGAGATCCTCCTCGACGTGGAGCGATGCGAGCGTTTGGGGCGTCGTACGCAGCGTATTCGGATCGGCACCCTCACCCGTTCCCAGATTCGCGATATAGGGGTTTGCCGTGGCGTTGTATGGACGCGCCGGATTCCGTAGAAAGTAATAGTTGTACCCTGGATTGACGTAGTTGTCGTTGGGAACCTGTACCGGCTTGCCGTTAACGATTTCCCAGACCATCGTGCCGTTGCCGTACGGATAGCCGCTCTCGTACGAAAGCAGCGGCGTGACGCGTAAGCGATGGCGCAAGAAGTCGAACTCATACGAGGCCGTCGCCGTGAAGTTCGGTATGTAGTTGGCCGGGAAGAGGTGCCCGGCGAGAATCGCCGGCGCGTTGAGGTCGTTGAAGGCAAACTGATAGATGCTCGACGAGAGCGTGTGATTGTAGTTGGCGTTGAGTGTAAATCCCCCGTTGTGCACCCAGAACTCCAGGCCGTGAGAGCGGAGCTGGCCGGCGTTGGTGGGAACGCCGATGGCGTTGGGATTTTCACCGGCATTGAGGGCATCGCGATAGTTGGTCGGGAGCACGTCGATGACGTTCTGCTCCAGCTCGACGAAGTAGGTAAGCCGCACCTGCGTTCGGCCGCCGCGTTCGTAGGAGAAGGCGTAGTCGTCCGAAGTCTCCGGCGCCAGCGGGAAACTCGGGCACTCACTCGCCGGCTCGCACGTGTGCTGAACCTCAAGGGGCAGCGGCGGGACCGAGTTGTGGTCGAAGGTTGCGCGCAATCCGTTAACGCCCGCGAAGGTGTACGCGAGCGCGAGGTGTGGATCGATGGCACCGTCGCCGTAGATGACCGACGGGTTGTCGCTCGTCTGGGCGTGCTGACCAACATAGCGCAGCGAACCCATTGCCGAGAAGTTCTGCGTTACACTCCACGTGTCGCTCACATAAACGAGATATTGATTCAACCGTGGTGCGGCGGTAAGGACCTGCGGGACCGTCGGCACGATCTGGTAGATATTGCTCGCATTGACGTCGTATTGCGCACCGGCTCGAAAGTCCGTCTTGTCGTTGGCTTGGTCCTCGAAGTCGTAGCCGATTCCGTCTTCGCGCTGGTTTTGCGTTGAATAGAGCGAGATTACGCCGTCGGGAAAGGAGAGGTCATCCCATTCGGGGCCGTTGGCGACCGCACCGACCTGCGACTGGAAAAGCTGAAGTCGCCCTAGTGAGTGCTGCCAATCGTGAACCCACTGGAGCTTCTCGACGCTATACGTTCCTCTCGCGATCGAAGGTGTATCCACTTGTTGGTTCGGATTCGCCGGTTCGCCGGGAAACGTCGCGGTGGGGCTGTTAAACGTCGACCATTGCAGTCCCTCATATGGCGAATCATACTGTTGGTATGCCGCCGCGCCGGTGAGAAAGACGGCCGAGAGATCGTCGATCGAAGTAGCGGCGAAATGCACGTTTCCGGCGATTGCGTACTGCGCTCGCGTCTGAAAGCCGAGACCGTACGTACCGCTCTCCGCTGGATAGAACGTGTGGCCGTCGCCGTAGGAGAAATACTCACTGCCGCTCGTTGTCGAGAGCGCATAGCGCCAGCGCAGGTCGGGCGTGGCCTCCTGCGCGGTGAACTTCACCTCGCTAAGCTGCGTACCGATTCCGTCGGCGACGTCGAGAGTTTCCGCTCCCGGATACGTGCCGGTCAGCGGCACTTCGTTGACCACCCCGCCGAGAGCGTTTTGGCTGACGTCGGTGTAACCGCCGAGCGTAACGGTTTCCGAACCAACGCCTGCCGTACCAAGTTGCGCGCCTACGATGTTGCCGCCAGGTTCGGCGATCAGGCCTTGCGGTACGGGGACGGAATCGTAGTCGTAAACGGTGTCTTGCACTTTCCCGCCGCGCACGATCACGTTCGCGAACGAGTCTTGTTGGATGCCTGGGACGTTCGAGATCGCCCCCTGGATCGAGTCGCGCGAATAGTTGGCAAGACCCGACGACGAGGCTTGCGGCGTACCGGCTTGAGCCTGTTGGCTTTGCACCGTGAAGACGTCGCTCGTGCTGCCGATCGCGAACGCTGGCCCCTTGGCTTCGACCTTTGCGATTTCTTTGAGTTTGGCGAGCAACGCCACCGCGAGCCGCGCGTGCTCGCCGGGGAGCACGACGACCGTTGCGCTGCCCGGTTCAAAACCGGCCGCTTCAACGCTGACCGCGTACGTGTCGGGTGCGACTCCGAGAATCGTGAACCGGCCACCGGCGTCGGTGATTCCCGTGTAGCGACCCGATGGCGCGAGCGCCAAGATTCGCGCGTTGACGATCGGTGCGCCAGTCGTCGTTGTAACGGTTCCCAAGATTGCGCCCGTGACGAGCTCGGCGGCGCCGGCGCGTTGAGTGGAAAGCGCTAAGGCGAAAAGAACGCAAAGAAAGCGACTGCGCTTCGGCATGGAACTCGCTCCCAAGCGGCGCGTGATAGTACACGCGTCGCGGTTTTTTTGTCGAGTAAGTTAGGCTAGGGCTGGGAGCGCAGACGGTGGAGCGCGCAGACCGCGCGACTTAACGATTTCTGGGGCGACGTGAGAACAACTCGTGTCCGGATGGGGCATCGACGCGTGCTTCGGCGTCGCCGCGTTCGAGTGCGAAAGCCGCAGGAACGACGTCAGGAGCGAAGCGGCAAACGTTCCGCTGCGCGCGGCAAAGCGAATCGCAGCGCCGAGCATCATCCGAGCGGCGACCGCGATCGTAAGAAATGCCAACACGAGAATCGGAGCGTGAGCGATGACGACCGAGTTTGCGTCGAATGGTGCTAGGCCGCCGAAGTGCGTTTCGTAGCCTTCGATCGCGACGACGGTGATGCACGCTCCGGCGAATGCGGCGACCGCATCGGCCGCGCGGGCGCGCGCATCGTCGAGCTTGCGCACCAGCGGATCGCTCGGCGCGATACGGGAGCTAATGATGTAAGCAGCAAGGCCAAGGGCCAGCGCCAACGTGATTGCGAGCGCCGGTAGGACTCCCTGTTGGTCTACGTCCTTGCCGATGCCGCCCAAAAAACCAAACATCGCGGAAAACTCGGTCCCGGCGTCGGCGAGCACACCGGCTAGGAGTCCGATCGTAATTACGGCCCAGATCCGCACCACGGAATACCGCATTACAGGTTGACCTACGACAACGATCGAGCCGGCCCTCTCAGTCATTGGCGTCACGCTGCGGAAAGGGAGCAGCTGCCTAGGACTGCGGCGGAATCAAAATCCCGATAGGGAGAAAACGGTGCCACATCCACTAGAGCAGGATCCCGAACCACCGTTATAGGTGGTGCCATAGAGCACGCCGTTCAGGTAAAGAAGCGTCGTTATCGGTGTCGCGCCGTCCGAGCCGCCCTCGAAGCTGTAGAGCATCGTTTCTTTGCCGGACGTCGTGACGCGGAAGACCACTCCGCAACCGGCCGTACCGGTGGTTCCAGTGCATGCGGTGCTCTTGCCGCCTTGTTGTGTGGTACCGTAGAGCGTTCCCTTGACGTTGGTCAGCTTTCCGAACGGACTTGCGCCATCGTTCGGAGGACCCTGGAAACTGTGAATGCCGTGGAACTTTCCGGACGTGCTTATGTCGAAGAGGGTCCCGCATCCGCCGTCACATCCTTTGCCGCCGCCCCCGCCTGCCATCCCGTACAGCGCGCCGTTCACGTCGATCAAGCCCCCGTCCGGGAATGCACCGTCCGATCCGCCGGTAAAGCTGTATAGCACCTGCTCCTTCCCGGACGTGCTCACGCTGAAGATCGTTCCGCACCCTGCGGGGCCGCCGCTGCTGTTGGTGCAGGCCGAGCCGCCACCGCCGCCGCCTATTTCAGTCGTGCCGTAAAGCTTGCCATTGCTGTAAAACAAGCTCCCTGTTGGGAAGTCGCCGTCCTGGCCCCCCGCGAAGCTGTGGAGCACGGTTTCTTTTCCGGATGGGGTCACGCTAAAGACGGTGCCGCATCCCGCCCCGCTGGTGCCGCACGTGCCGGTGCCGCCGTCGAGCGTCGTGCCGTAGAAGGTGTCATCAGACTGTACGTAGATCACTCCACCGTAGGGGTCGATGCCATCATATCCGCCTTTGACCGCGGCACCAAAACTATGCAGCACGGTTTCCTTCCCGGAAGTTGTGATCTTGAAGAACGTGCCGAAGCTGTTCTTGCCGCCACCCTGCGTCGTGCCGAAAAGAGCGCCGCTTTTCTCGACGACGCCCCCTTTCGCGTACTGGCCGTCCGGAGTACCTGTGAAGCTGTAGAGCGCGCTTTCGGCTCCTGACGTGCTCATCTTAAAGACGGTCCCGCAACCGTCACCGCTTTGGCATCCCGAATCGCCGCCTCGCTCGGTAGAGCTATAGAATGCGCCGTTCGCTGCGATTAGCGCCTCATTCAACGGGTGAGCGCCGTCCGAGCCGCCAGCGAAGCTGTAGAGCACCTTTTCCGTAACGCCGTCCGGCGCTGTGAGCGAGCGGCTTACCGATGAAGGCATAGAGGAAGAGAGACCGTTGTTGCCTCCGCCGCAGGCGGTTAGGATCCCCGCTGCAAGAAATGCGGCGACAAGAGTGCTTGTTGAAATGCGCATTGCTGCTGAACCTACTCTCTGTGGGCGTCTGGACAGGCGAATCTCAGGCCAGGATGCGCCCTCTTGCTAGCTTTGTCAACAGAACGACGTTTCCCTAATGAATCGCAACGCCGGCCGGATCCGACAGGCCGTTTTTCGAGCCAAGCGTCGTGTACGATGAACCCGACGGATACTTGTCGACGAATACCTCGGCCTTCACGACGTCCGCAACGAACAAGAGCTTGTTCATTTTGTTCAATCCGACGTGGAACGGTTCGCTGAAGCCCGTGATCGATGAGCTAACCGACGAGTAGGGTGGTTTGATGATGTCGACCACCCCGGCAGTTTGGTCGCAGGCGACCACGTCGCTCTCCTTGTCGAGGACCATCCCGCCCGCGTAGCCCAGGGTGACTCCCAAGACCGTTCCGGCGCAGTGCCCGAGGCCGCCCTTGTACTCGACGATGTTCGCCCCGCCACTGGAATTGTTGTATGACGCGAAAACGTCGCCGTGCTTGTCAACCGCAACGCCGACCACGGAACCGCCAGGTTCGCACTGGTCCTTGATCTTGTTGCTATTCTGAGCGTACTCTGTAACTGTTCCAGAGCCTGCGCCGTCGTCATAGTCGGCGACCAGTACGTCACCCTTCGTGTCGGCCGACACGTCGACTGGGTCGATCAACCCGGCCGAGTACGTGAAGCTCGGCGACGTGCCATTGGGCGCGTACTCCGCAACGTCGATGGCGGCATAGTCCGCGACGTAGAAGTTACCTTTCCCGTCGTACCAATCCCCATCGGGGCGAATCAGGCCTTTCGAGATAGTGCCCGTTGCCTTACCGGTTTTGCTTAAAATTTCAACCGCGCCCGTCCCGAAGTCGGAAACGGCCAGCTTCTTGAGCCCGAGCTGGATGGCGTCGGGGTGCAGGTTGAGTCGGGTCATGGGCTGTCTGTACTGCGTTTGCAGCGCGACCCCGCTCGCATTCTGAACGTTCGTTGAAGGCGTGCTCCGCATGTCGGCGTCGCTGCAACCGCCTAAGAGTGCGGCCAATGTGACGGCCGCGATGAGTTTAAACACCCCGGCGCTCAATGTGAAACGATCGGGATGGTCATCGTATGCTGTTTCGACACGGTATGGGATCTCCGATGGTGAGGCGTATACGAGGGCACGAGGCTGATCTGAGTTGAATAATTCAACCCCGGGAAAGAGCCGGAAAGTGTCTGTTGGTTGCCGTTGTTGTCGTAGGCAGTTATCGTGGAGCCGCTACGCCCTCCGCCCGAGTTAACTACATAGATTAACCCGTTGTTCGGATCGTACGCGATGCCAGAGGGAAAATTGATTCCCGACCAGGAGCCGGAGAGCGTCTGTGGATTGCCGTTCTCGTCGAACGCCAGAATGGATGAATAATATGATACCTGCGCCACATAGATAAAGCCATTGCTCGGGTTGTACATGATTGCGTCCGGTCCGTGCGTAAGTCCCGGGAAAGAGCCCGAGAGCGTCTGCAGGGTTCCGTACTGATCGTATACGGTGACGGGCGCTTGGCCGCAGCAACCATAATTTGTATTGTAGAGGAATCCATTATTCGGATCGTATGCGATGTCGTTCGTTTGGTACGCCCCGAAAAACGAGCCCGAGAGCGTTTGCTCGTTACCGCTCTCATCGTATACCGTAATGCCGCCGTAGTTGCCGTTTCCAAGTTGGTAGTTGGTGACGTAGAGGAGGGAGTTGCTCGGATCGTACGCGATTCCGTACGGATCGCCGAGGTTCGGGAACGCCCCCTGCTGGAGCGTCTGTTGGTTTCCGCTCGTATCATACGCGTTAATAACTTCGCTGTTGTTGCCCATACCCACGTAAAGGAGCTGATTACTGGGGTCGTACGTGAGGCTACTTGGGTAGTACAATCCGGGGAACGATCCGGAAAGCGTCTGTTGGTTCCCCTGCTCGTCATATACCGTGATCGTCGCGTTCCCGCCGTTTGCCACGTACAGCAACTGTGGGCCGTAGGAACCATGTTTCACGTGCTTAGCGTGCCTGGCCGGTATTACACCGCTCGAGGTTGGCACGCTACCGCCGCAGCCCGCGAATACGGCGACGACTGCGCAAGCGCCTAAAACGTAGCTAGCCTGTTTCGAAAATCGCATTTGCTTTAACCCGCCTCTCAAGTCGGACTGCCTATTGCAGCTTCCGCGCAGAGCTTCTCTCTACCGAGTTGCGCCTCAGGCGGCTTGCTTTCAAGCAAAAAAGCCGACAGGCCGGTTGGCTGCATGAGAGGCTGGAAGTACGACGAAAGTCTGGTTCTACCTCGACGGACAGCCAGCCACACGGCTGGGAATCTACCAGGCCAAGTTCTCAAGGGCCGTAATTCGGCCAGGGCTCGGCTGGTTGGCGCTTTCCGAACTGGCGGCCGGTCGCTCCCTTAGCGGAGGGCCGCGACCCCTACGGCGCCCGAGAGCACGATTAACAGCGGCGCATTGATTTTGGTGCGAAGCATCAAGACCACGACGGCGGCGCTGGTTAGGTAAGCTACAACCGACGATGGCGCCCCGCGACCGATCGTCCAGACGCTCGACCAGACCAGGCCAACTATTGCCGGCGCAAGCCCACGTGAGATGATTGCGCGCCAGGGTGATGCTGAAAAACGCGCCTCCAGCGAATCGAAGCCGATCATGATGAGGCTCGACGGTAGGAACATGGCCGCGGTCGCGACCGCCGCTCCCAACAACGGGTTTTGTGGCAGCGCCGCATATCCGATAAGCGCCGCGAAGATCGTCGTCGGGCCCGGCACGAGCTTGCCGATCGTATAGAACTGGGTAAACTGCTCGGAACTGACCCACCGGTACGTCGTAACGGCATCGGTATGCATCTGCGGGATGATGCCTTTCCCGCCACCGAAACCAAGAACCGAGAGCTGCGAAAAAACCGAGAGGAGATGGAGCAGCGTTCCCATTTACTGCTACGCTTCGGTTCT
>Ga0210391_10001669_pt1 | contig 19852 bp, 23 predicted proteins | sample IncBWC12OmetaG_FD_160573 | JGI IMG/M metagenome (GOLD analysis project Ga0210391, IMG submission 160573) | Forest soil microbial communities from Barre Woods Harvard Forest LTER site, Petersham, Massachusetts, United States - Inc-BW-C-12-O ...
TCCGATCTCGTACCAGGCACGGCGAAGCACCGTCGCTGATCGGATCCCTTGACTCACTATTGCGCAAATCGTCCAGCCGAACCCCGAGTCCGGCAAGGTGGCGGCATACGAGAGCACGCACCCGTGGATCGTTCTGTCCTATGCCGGCCGTGAACACGATCGCATCGATAGCCCCAAGCGCCACGCTCATGGCCGCGAGCTGTTTCGCAGCGGAATAGCAGAACATCTCGATCGCTAGGCGCGCATCGGGGTCGGAGTCGGCGGCTTTATGCAGGTTCCTCAGGTCTTCGGAAAGCCCGGAGATGCCCAGCAGACCACTGCGCCGGTCGACCAATTCCTCCAGCTGGCTCGCATCGAGGTTCTTGTGTCTAGCCAGATAAACCAGGACGCCAGGATCCAGATCGCCGCTTCGCGTCCCCATAATGATTCCGCCGGTCGGCGTCATTCCCATGCTGGTGTCAATCGACTGACCGTCCTTCACGGCGGTGATGCTCGCGCCATTGCCAAGATGGGCAATGAGCAGGTTGCTCGGCAAAGGCTCCCCAAGCTGATGCACAATCGATTCGCACGACAGCCCGTGAAACCCATAGCGTTCGATCCCTTCTGCGCGTAGCTCGCGTGGAATGGGCAACACGCGCGCAACGTCCGGCAGGCGTGCATGGAAGCTGGTATCGAAACAGGCGACCTGGGGCACACCGGGGAAATGGGACTGCGAGAAGCGAATGACCGCCAAAGCGAGCGGCATGTGCAACGGTGCATACGACACGGCCGCCTCAAGGTCATTGATGACTGAATCTTTGATGAGGCAGTGTTGCCTGAGCTTCGGGCCACCGTGGACAATGCGATGCCCGACGCACTCCGGCGCTGGCATTTTCATGTCCGCCAGCAACCGGGCGAGGCGGATGATCGCGGCTTTTTGACTGGGCAGCGCAGCACGCTCGCGCAGCAGCGAAACGCCCTGCGCATCCTGCGCATGGAAGTCGCCTTGCTTCTCGCCAATCGACTCAGCCTCCCCCGCGATCAATCGCCTGCATTCCAAAGCGTTCACGCAATAAAGGCCGAACTTCAAGGATGAGGAACCGCTGTTCAGCGCGAGCACGGTCAGACTCCGCTTCTCGCTCGCCGGGCCGCCCTCTCCGCCCTCTTTCGGGTTCACGGAGCGATCCGCTCGGCATTCCAGAGTTCAATGACGGGAATACTCGGGTGAGCGGGACCATATCCAAGGATACTGATCGATGCGGGACCCAGTGCGAGGTGTTGCGCTTCGATCACTGCCAGTTCGATCCATCGCGCGGCGAGCACTGCGCCAAATTGTCCATGCGAAAACAGCGCAATATTGCCGGATAGGACGCGCAGCCGGGTCAGCAGCCTGTCGGCGCGATCGGATACGCTCTCGGGTGATTCACCGTGCGGGCAACCGTCCCGCCACACGCTCCAACCGGGCTTCTGCCCTTGAATTTCCACGGTGCGCCGGCCCTCGTAGTCGCCGTAGTCCCATTCCGCTAACTCCGGTTCATTTTGCTTCGCAACCCCAAGGCCCGTCAGATCACAGGTCTGCCGCGCACGCCCCAACGGGCTGCTCAGGACTCGCGAGAAGTTCACGGTCCGCAGAAACGGCGCCAATTTGCGCGCCTCCTCCTCCCCGTGCGCCGTCAACGCAATGTTTGTGGAACCGGTATGTTGGCCCGTGATCGACCACGCCGTCTCCCCATGTCGAATCAGATACAGGTGCAGCAGCTCGCTCAAGTCCGCTCCATCGCGCTCGTGTATTTCCCGTGACTCGCCGCCCCACTGCAACGCGCGCGATGCTGCAGCGCGAGTTGGGCGGCATTGCGGTGCGTCTTGTCGCCACCCCAAATCCCCAGCGCCGGCTCCTGGATGGCGCGACCAAAGGAGAACGTCAGGGCCCAGGGAAGTCGCGCGGGGATCGACCCGGAGCCCACGTGCATGGCGTTCAAGCGCGCCGAGGCCAGCTCTCCGGACTGGCCACCCGATAAAAAGGCGATCCCAGGGACCGCTGCGGGCACGCACTCGAGCAGACAGCTGACGGTGGCAGCCGCGACCTGATCCACCGATTCCTGCTGAAGACAGGCCAGCCCCGGAAGCACCATATTCGGTTTGAGAATCATCCCCTCCAGCAGCACGCGCTGCGAGCGCAGTTGATCGAAGACGGCGTTCAGACACTCCGAAGTCACCTCACGGCATCGGTCCAAGGAATGCGCACCGTCCATCAGCACCTCGGGCTCAACAATGGGAACGAGGCCCGCCTCCTGGCACAGCGCGGCGTAGCGCGCGAGGGCGTGTGCATTGGCCTCAATGCAGCCCCGACTCGGCAGCCCCTCACCAACGGCCATCACGGCACGCCACTTGGCAAAGCGCGCCCCCATCTCAACATACGTCGCGAGCCGAGCGCGCAGTCCATCCAGGCCCTCGGTAACCCTCTCCCCGGAGCAGCCGGCCAATGGCTTCGCCCCGATATCCACTTTGACGCCGGCAACGATCCCGTACTGGTTCAGAACTTCGAGGAACGTCCTGCCGTCACCTGCGCGCTGGCGGAGGGTTTCGTCATAAAGGATCATTCCGCCGATGCTTGAGGCTAGCCCCGCGGTGGTGATGATCAGATCCCGGTACTCGCGCCGCGTCGCCATTGTCTGGGGAATGCCGAGCTTGGCGAACCGCTTGTCGCACGTTGGATTGCTTTCATCAATGGCTAGCAGGCCCTTGCCCGCTACGACAAGGGACTTGGCGACCTCAATTAAGGCGCGGTTATCCATTTGCGTCGTTTGCGCTAACTGGCTTTGCGCGTGATTGCAGGGTTCGGATGCCTCACGCCGGATGCCGCCGCGCTGCTTGGGGCACCGCCGAGCTTTCGTTGCTCCATGCTGCGTGAATCCCACTTCCAGTTGCGAATCTCGGGCATGTCCTGGCCATGCTCACTAATGAAATGCTTATGTTCTATCAGCTTATCCTTGAGCGTCTGTTTCAGGTACGCGCCCCGGCTGCCCAGCTGCGGCAGCCGATCAATCACATCGATCGCCAGGTGGAATCTGTCGAGGTCATTCTGCACCCGCATATCAAAAGGTGTGGTGATCGTGCCTTCCTCCTTATAGCCCCGCACGTGGAGATTGCGATTGGTGCGCCGGTAGGTGAGCCGGTGAATGAGCGATGAATATCCGTGAAAACCAAAAATGATGTGTTTGTCTTTCGTGAACAGCGAGTCGTAATCCAATTCGTTCAGTCCGTGCGGGTGCTCCGAGCTGGACTGAAGTTTCATCAGATCCACCACGTTGACCACGCGGATTCGCAAATCCGGGAAGTGCTCGCGCAGGATAGACACAGCGGCTAGGATCTCCAGTGTCGGAGTGTCTCCACAACAGCCCATCACGACATCCGGCTCACCGCCCTGATCGTTGCTGGCCCACTGCCAGATGCCGATGCCCTCCGTGCAATGAATGACCGCCTGATCCATGGTGAGCCACTGCGGAAGGGCATGCTTGCCGGCGACTACGACGTTGACGCAATTTCGACTACGTAAGCAGTGATCGAATACCGACAGCAGGCAGTTCGCATCGGGCGGGAGGTAAGCACGTACGATGTCTGCCTTCTTGTTGATGACGTGATCCAGGAATCCGGGATCCTGGTGCGTAAAGCCGTTGTGATCCTGCTGCCACACGTGAGAGGCGAGCAGATAATTCAATGAAGAAATCTCGCGGCGCCAGGGCAGGTCCAGACAAACCTTGAGCCATTTTGCATGCTGACTGAACATCGAGTCGATGATGCGAATGAAGGCTTCGTAACTGTTGAACAGCCCGTGGCGACCGGTAAGGAGGTAGCCCTCTAACCATCCCTCGCACTGGTGCTCGCTCAACATCGAGTCAAGTACCTGCCCTTGGGGCGAAAGGAACTCGTCATTTCCGAGCTGCCGGGCGTCCCATTGCCTGTGGGTCACCTCGAACACCGCGCCCAATAGGTTCGAGAGTGTTTCGTCGGGGCCGAAGATACGAAAATTTCGCTGACCTTGGTTCAGCTTCGACACGTCGCGTAGGAAAGTCCCCAACACCTGGGTATCTTGGCCTTCGACTGCGCCGGGAGACGCCACATGGACTGCGTGATCGTGAAAATCCGGCATCTTCAGGTCATACAAGAGCAGGCCGCCGTTGGCGTGCGGGTTAGAGCCCATCCGCCGATCGCCCTTCGGAGCCAGTTCCGCGAGTTCTGGAATCAGGCGGCCGCTTTGGTCGAACAATTCCTCCGGTTTATAGCTGCGCATCCAGCTCTCGAGCAGCGGCACGTGTTCGGGATGCTCCGGATCCACGAGCATCGGCACCTGATGCGCGCGAAATGTGCCCTCGATCTGCAGCCCGTCGACGACCTTCGGTCCCGTCCACCCTTTCGGCGATCTCAAAACGATCATCGGCCATCGCGGGCGGGACGGATCTTGCTTGTCGCGTGCCGAAGTTTGAATTCGCCGGATCTCTTCAATCGCGCAATCCACTGCCGTGGCCATACACTCATGCATGGTGTCCGGGTCATCCCCCTCGACGAACTGCGGCGCCCAACCGCAGCCGCGCAGAAACTGCTCCAGCTCCTCACTCTCGATGCGCGCCAGAACCGTGGGATTGCTGATCTTATAGCCGTTCAAGTGCAGGACCGGCAACACGGCACCATCCGTGACTGGATCGAGGAATTTGTTCGATTGCCACGATGTTGCCAGGGGGCCGGTTTCCGCCTCCCCGTCGCCGATCACGCAGGCAACGATCAGGCCGGGGTTGTCGAAGGCAGCGCCGAATGCGTGGCTCAGGGAATACCCCAATTCCCCGCCTTCGTGAATCGACCCCGGCGTTGTCGGTGCGACGTGGCTGGATATGCCGCCCGGAAAGGAGAATTGCTTGAACAGCTTCTTGAGCCCGTCCTCGTCCTGGGTGACATCGGGATAAACCTCACTCCACGTGCCTTCCAGGTACACATTGCCCACGATGGCGGGGCCCCCGTGGCCGGGACCGGCCACGTAGAACATGTCCAGATCGTACTTGTTGATCGCACGATTCAGGTGCACATAGATGAAATTCTGGCCCGGTGTCGTACCCCAATGACTGACGACGAGGGGCTTGACGTCGGACAGCTGCAAGGGTCGCTTAAGCAGAGGATTGTCATAAAGATAGATCTCTCCGACCGATACGTAATTGGCCGCTCGCCAGTAGGCATTGATCTTGCGGAGGTGTTCGGGTGTCAGCGTCTCGGTATTCATGGTTCAGGGATTTCCGGTTTCAAGCGCGTGAACCTTAGCCAAGCGACGCTCGTGGCGAGCGGCTCCGCTAAAGTGAGCATGTAGAAAGGTTTCGATCAGTTCCAAGGCAAGCCCGGATCCGATGACCTTTCCGCCTAGACAAATAACATTCATGTCATCGTCCTCGACGCCCTGATGGGCGGAGAACACATCGTGGATCAGCCCGGCCCGCACACCAGGAACTTTATTTGCGGCGACGGAGGCGCCCACTCCGCTGCCACACAGCGCCACGGCGCGTTGCACCTGCGCCGCGGCAACCGCCCTCGCCAGCGGAATAATGAAATCGGGATAATCATCTGCAGCATCGAGTCGGTGGGCGCCGAAGTCTTCAACCTCATACCCTGCGTTGCGCAGCGACTCGGACAGTTCCGCCTTCAATTCAAAACCGCCATGGTCCGCGGCGATCCCGACGCGCTTCACACGCGCCATGCCCACCCCTTCACCGTGATTAAGCATAAAGCGGCGCAGCCCTGACAATGGCTTCAAAGTCCGCCGGCTTGAGGCTCGCGCCGCCGACCAGCGCACCGCCGACTTCCGGCACGGCAAGGACCGCGCGGGCGTTCGCCGGATCCACGGACCCTCCGTAGAGAATGCGAATCTCTCTGCCCTGCGCGCCAAAGCGCGCGACCAGACACTCCCTGATATGAGAATGCGCCTTGGCAATCTCCTCGAGCGCCGGAATATGGCCGGATCCGATGGCCCACAGTGGTTCATACCCAATGGCATTGCCGATCTCGGCCATGCCTTCAGGCACGCTCCCCTTAATTTGATCCGCGCAGACGCTCATTGCATTGCCGGCGCGCCGCTGTGCGTCGCTCTCCCCTATGCAGATGATCGCCAGAAGCCCAGCGCGCCACGCGGCTTGTTCTGTGGCTGCTACCATCGAATCAGTCTCGCCGTGGTGTTGGCGTCGCTCCGAGTGTCCGAGGATGACCCAGGCTGCGCCTGCGTCCTTGAGCATCTCCGCGCTCAGATCCCCCGTGAACGCGCCGGCGCTTTCACTCACACAGTTCTGTCCACCGATGGCGATCTGCCCCGCCGCTGCCACCATTGCACGTGAAATCAATGTCGCGGGCGGGCAGATCAGGACGTCGGCGGCAGGGTGCGTCTTGCCGACTAGGGCGGCCACGCCGGCAATATCGCTCAGTTGCGGTGCCATTCCATGCATCTTCCAGTTCCCGGCGATCAAGGGCCGCATTTTCTATGTACCTAAAGAAGACGCAGGACGCGCCGCGCTGGTTCGAAGACACGCTAACTGTTCCATACTGCTAGGTCCGTTCGGCACCGCACCCAAACCCTGTTGGCGCCATCACCTGCTTGGGTGTGGCTAGCGAACGCATCAATAGACACGAGACGCTCATACCGCAGCCCCACCTGCCACTGGAGACCCCCAGTAAGCCAGCCTCGTCATGCGCTTTGTTGGATGGATATGTGGAAGCACGGGTGTACCGCTATGGAGCAACCTCCCAGTCACTCAGCCGATTCCACCGGTTTTACCACCAGCTTAGGGCGCTACCGTGCATGATCAACAAGCCGCCCCAGCTCGCGATCGGAGAGACGAAGGTGGTCTTGGTCACGCGAGAGGAGCTATTGCATCAACTCAGTGCGCAAGGCATCGCGAAGTCAATGGCGTGATCTTGGAGTTGAGGGAGTTCATCCAACCCGTGCCGGGTCACTTCGGCCTGCCGCCGGCACGGCGCCGTTCGCCGCCGACTACCATCTTCAAGCCAACGCGAAGCATCGGCTCCTTAATACCGCGAAGGCTCTCCCCGCCGCTGGACCCGGCGGCGTGGCAGCGTCCCCTGTGTTCAGGCCAGAGCTTTCTATGGATGCTCGCGGAACGGAAGGGCTCTCATCTTGCAGGGCCGCCGTATATAACGCGAGCTGCAAGTTCACCCGGGTCGCAGAACCTTGTTCTGAATCGAGATCTTGAAGCCGCGGCCCCGGACGCTGGGGATTTGCGCGCATGCCTAACGCGTGAATCGTAGACGAAGCGCGTTGCTTATCACGGACACCGAACTCAAACTCATCGCCGCCGCGGCAATGATGGGACTCAAGAGAAGCCCAAATGCAGGGTATAGCGCACCCGCCGCTATCGGAATACCGACCGTGTTATAAACGAATGCCAACGCGAGATTCTCGCGGATGTTGCGCATCGTGGCGCGGCTCAAAGCGCGGCCCCGTGCGATCCCGGCGAGATCTCCCTTAACGAGGGTGATGCCGGCGCTTTGCATCGCAACGTCAGTTCCCGTCCCCATCGCGATGCCGACATCCGCCTCAGCGAGCGCTGGGGCATCATTGACGCCATCACCGGCCATCGCGACCACTCGACCCTCGCTTTTGAGGCGCCGCACAATGGCGTTCTTTTTATCTGGCAGAACTTCGGCTTCGACTTCGGTGATCCCAAGCTTCGCGGCAACCGCCTGCGCCGTGGTCCTATTGTCGCCCGTCAGCATGACGATTCGCAGGCCTTCTTTGCGTAGAGCGTTTAGCGCCGCAGGAGTGGTCGTCTTGATCGGATCAGCGACCGCGATGATGCCGGCAGGCTTTTCATCAATAGCCAAGAAGAGAGCCGTGGCGCCGTCCTTGCGAAGTGCTTCGGCGCGAGCCTCAAGATCGGCAGCAGCCACCCCAGAGTCCTTGAGTAGCGCAACATTGCCTACGAGCACACGCTTGCCTGCGATGGTCCCGGTCACTCCCTTGCCTGTGATGGAAGCAAATGCCGAAACTTCCTGCAGGGCAATCTTGCGCTGCGTGGCCGCATCCAGAATCGCAGCGGCGAGCGGATGCTCGCTCGATTTTTCGAGGCTTGCGCCGAACGAGAGGACGGTGGCCTCGTCGAAGCCTGCTGCTGGCACAATATTTGTAACACGCGGTTTACCCTCGGTCAGCGTCCCGGTCTTATCCACTACAAGGGTATCGACCTTCTCGAAGCGCTCCAGGGCTTCCGCATTCTTGATGAGCACTCCGGCACTGGCACCTTTCCCCACGCCGACCATGATGGACATCGGGGTGGCGAGGCCGAGCGCGCAGGGACACGCAATGATGAGCACGGACACGGCGGCAACCACCGCTGAACCCAGTGCCGGTGTTGGTGCCCAGATCATCCAGGCCGCAAAGGCGAGTACCGCGCAGATCATCACCGCCGGTACGAACCATGCGGCGACCGAGTCGGCCACCCGCTGAATCGGCGCGCGGCTGCGTTGCGCGTCGGACACCATATGCACGATCCGGGAGAGCATGGTGTCTGTGCCGACTTTCTTCGCCGTCATTACGACAGCCCCAGTCCCGTTGATTGTCCCGCCGATCACATTTGCGCCGACCGTCTTTTCAACGGGCAACGATTCGCCGGTGACCATTGATTCATCGACAGAGCTCTTGCCTTCCGCCACGACCCCATCCACAGGCACCGCTTCACCGGGGCGCACTCGCAGTCGATCACCCACGTGAACTTGATCGAGTGACACCTCCTCATCAGTGCCGTCGGCCTGAAGGCGCCGCGCCGCCTTGGGCGCCGACTTCAGCAATGCCCGAATAGCACCGCCGGTCTTCTCCCTCGCACGCAGTTCAAGCACCTGACCCAGCAGAACCAGGACTGTCACCACTGCTGCCGCCTCGTAATAGACCGCGACCATGCCACCCTGCTGATGCAGGCCTGGCGGAAAGAGCCCTGGAGCAAAGGTCGCGACCAAACTGTACCCGTAGGACGTACCTACTCCCAAAGCGATTAACGTGAACATGTTGGGCGATCGATGCAGAACCGACGCCCAAGCCCTTTGAAAGAAGGGCCACGCGCACCACAGTACGATGGGCGTGACAAGAGCGAGCTGAATCCGCTGCGACGCCGCCATCGGCAAAAACCGATTTACCTTCAGCAATCCGAGGTGACCGCCCATTTCCAAGACAAAAACAGGTGCGGCAAGTACCGCGCCTATCATAAGGCGTCGGGTCATATCCTTGAGTTCAGGATTCGTGCCTTCGGCTTGAGGAACGCCGGCAGGCTCCAGCGCCATCCCGCAGATCGGACAGCTTCCCGGTGCATTGCTCCTGATCTGCGAATGCATCGGGCAGGTGAAAATCGTGTCCCCGGTAGGGGAAGGCGTAAGTGCATCCGGGGCGGCCGTACCGCTCTGTCCGGCGGGCTTCAGGAATCGAACGGGATCCGCGAGAAACTTGGCCTTACAACCACCGCAACAGAAATAGAGTGTTTGGCCATTGTGCTCCGCCCGATCCTTGGTGTTGATAGGATCCACAACCATGCCGCACACAGGATCTCGGGTTTGGTTTGTCGCACCCGACACCGCGGCTCCCTCTGTCGTAACAGTGTCATCAGTTAGGGGTGCACAGCAACTGGCCTTTTGGGCTGTCGGCGTCATAGATTCTTCCTGGGGTGGTCGGTGTACAGGATGGCTGGTGGGCCCGGCGCAGAACTCCCTCGGCGGGACTGTGCGATATAACCGGTGAAGTAGTCTGTTGGGTAACCCACCGAGCGCTAGCGGCGGGCGTGGCGCGTGCGGGTCCCACTCGCTTCTCGTTCCGGCAGTAGCCGGTTCTAAACGCTCGCGCGGGAGAAAGTCGCGTTGGATGCTGAGCACAGGCCGCCTCCGGCTTTGCTAGCGTTTCGTCACACGCACCCATGAAGATCGTCTTAGGGGTTTGTGACGTGCGAGCTCGACCCATACCACCTTCGTGCATCGTGAGGTGTAGGCGCATGCCTGCCCCGAACGTTGGGATTCCTCCCCTGCATTGCAATGCAATGCACAGTACGCTACCGTACTGAGGGCGCAAAGTGTCGATACCGCGAAGCTTGCCACTCAGTCAGCCCGAACTGCGGTACCAGATATGCCCAATCCCGTCCAAGGTCCATTGCACAATCACCTGTTAGCGGCATTCCCAGTCGTTCAACAGGAACGACTCCTCTCGAAGCTGGAGCCCGTGGAGATGCCGCTGGGCAAAGTCCTGTACGAATCAGGGCGCGTGTTGCGTCACGTCTATTTTCCGGTCGACTGCATCGTATCGCTGCTGTACGTTCTCGCGGACGGTGATTCAGCTGAGATTTCCGTGGTCGGGAATGAAGGCTTGATAGGAATCGCTCTATTTATGGGCGGTGAAACGACTCCAAGCAGAGCTGTCGTCCAAAGTGCCGGCCGCGCATACCGACTCGCAGGAGAGGAGCTCAAGGATACTTTTCATCATGACAATGATGTGCAACTTTTGCTGCTTCGGTACACACAGGCTCTGATCACGCAAATGGCGCAAACGGCGGTTTGCAATCGCCACCACTCAGTGGATCAGCAGCTGTGCCGCTGGCTGTTGCTCTCCCTTGACCGCTTGGCGTCCAATCAGTTGGTCATGACGCAAGAACTCATCGCGAATATGCTCGGCGTCCGTCGTGAAGGTGTTACTGAGGCGGCAGGAAAACTCGTCAAGCTCGGAGTCATCCGGTATGCCAGGGGACGCATTACCGTCTTGGACAGACCGAAGCTCGAGCAGCTGTGCTGTGAGTGCTACGCGGTCGTCAAGACGGAGAGTGATCGACTGCTGCCAAAGGTCGCCCCGCGACCTCAGACCGCCTCTTAGAACTCGGCACAGCGCGCACCTAGGGCGGCACCCCGGATTTGGAAAACCCTGAAGAAAGCGCCCTCATAAGGGCGACCGCGGATAGCAGCAAGCGATCCGTCCTCACCGAGATCCTGGGGCAAAGCGAGCATGTGCGGGACCTCATCCAGCAGTCCGCCAGTGCGGTAATCGCAGCGAGTGACGGGATGCAACACGCGTTCGTAAACATCGAAACGCTGTCGGCTGTCGGCCAGATTCTCGAGCACCATGCGAGCGCCACCCGGCACCTGCACGAAGCCGTTGAAAGACTCATGGCGCTCAACCATCTGCTGCAGGGTGCAATTAGAGAACGTACTCTCATCGATCATCAACTGGCCGCGGCGTTCGAGCAGGAAGAAGGCTCGCGAAAGGCCGCCTTGTATGACCAGTTGACAGGGCTCTCGAACCGCGTGCTCTTCCATGATCGGTTGGATCATGGGATCGCCCGGGCGACTCGGCATGGGTGGATGCTTGCCGTGTTGTTCGTGGATCTGAATGAGTTCAAAGGTATTAACGATACCTACGGGCATCAGGCGGGCGATGCTGTGCTCAAGTCGGTTGCACTTCAACTCACGCATGCGACGCGCCACGAGGACACCGTCAGCCGTCATGGCGGGGATGAGTTCTTATGCCTGATCACGCCCCTGCACGAGCATAAGCACATCGCGATGATTGCCGCCAAGATCTTGGCGGCGATCCAGGCGCCCTGTGAGGTGAGCGGGCGGGATGGGCTCGTCAAGCTCAGGGTGGGCGGCAGCATCGGAATCTCGGTGTTTCCGAAAGACGGTTCGAACGCGGCCAAACTGATCCGACGCGCGGATGATGCCATGTACGTGGCCAAAAGGAGCAAATCCGGTTTTGCATTTGCGCAATAGAACTTTGCACCGATGTGCGGTGGCGAACAGACCGCCGAACCGGTGCGGGCCATGTTGTAAGGATGCTCCACGAGTTTGTGACCGAGAATCGTCAGCTTTTGATCGACCGTTGTCGAGAGAAAGTGGCCAAGCGGTTTGAGCCCACCGAGGCCGCCTCATCGATTGAGAACGGCGTGCCGCTATTTCTCGAGCAGTTGTCAGCGACCCTTGCGCTCGAGCAGACCACTAGCGCTCGCGCTGGCGATCCAGAACCCACGCCTGCGTCGACGGAAATCGGCCGCTCGGCCGCGCTCCATGGCGCCGAGCTGTTGCGGCGCGGTTTTACAGTCGATCAAGTAGTGCACGACTATGGGGATGTGTGCCAGTGCGTGACGGCGTTGGCGGTGGAACGGGCCGCCCCTATCTCCACAGATGAGTTTCGGACGCTCAACCGCTGTCTCGACAACGCGATCGCGGACGCCGTCGCCGCCTTCGGGGCAGTCACTAAAGTATCGGCCGACGCCCGAGCGCAAACCTTGCAACAACGCCTCGTGGACTATATCGCCGACCACCGACGGCTCAGCGCCATCGCCCGTCAGGCATTCATAGCAATCAAAACGGGCAATATCGGCCCAGGGGGAGCCACGGGCGATCTGCTAGTGCTCACCTTGAAAGAACTCGACGAACTCACCGACCGCCTCCCGCTGCCCCACTGAAGTAGGATTAACGCATCACGCCGGCCACCCCCGGCTTGCACGCCAACGCGGCGAAGTCGCGAAGCCCACTCCATCGTGCGGCTACCCCATGCCGAAGAGCAATATGATATTGGTAGCTGTTCTGCTGCACCCCTACGGTAGCGTGCGCAGTGCTAATGTCTGTGAGGCACTATGACATCGAGGCGAGTCACCGGCGGAATCTCGCGCCGTGGATTCCGCACCAGAAGCGGACACCAACGTCGTAGCGAGTTCCGTCGTCGCAAGCATTCGGCGCTGCATTATGGAGCGCACCAGGACTGCCACTGGTCAGTGCAGGTGTTTCGCGATGCGCAAAGATGTCGGCGCCTATCCGTTATGATCGGATATTCCGAGGAAGGCTAGCCAACATGGCAGTCACACCAATCACTTCGCCGCGGGTGCCGGTGATGCCTGTAAAGAGGCGGAACTTGAGTGTGGCGCCCCTTGGGAGTCGGAGTGGGTGGGCGAAAGGTGTGTCCAGACAAACTGGCTGGCCACCATAACGATTAAATAGACAGCCAGGAAGGCAACGTTCGCATGCGGGTGCGGACGAGGCGTCCCGGCAGAGGCGGCGGACAACACTCCTAGTGGCGCGGAACGGCTACGAACCCGATGCGGCAACATTGCCACAAGGCGCGTGGCGATTATGAGGATATCCGGCGACCTCAGAGGCCGGTTCGGCAAGGCGCCAAGTATCGAGACCATCTTCTGTGCAGCAGATTCCGGGGACAGCGTGGCAAGCTGGGCCGCTTCCTGCCATGGATCTAGATCCAGCCGCGCGAGCATGGAGAGTACGCTGAGGGGAATCTCGCCGTCATCCGCGCTGATCGATGCGAACAAGAAGGCGTCGAACTCGGGGTTGCAACGTAAAGAGCGAGCGGAGGAATTCATTTGGAGGCGCCTGGTTTCAATCTGAGGAGTGGTGCGACCGTACCGCGATGATCGACGCAGTCTCGCTCTGATCCCGATCGGGTAATGATCGCCAAGCCCATCCGGACCGTCTGTTCGTTACCGCACAAATTGGCGTGCACTACCATATCCGGCGAGGCCAGGTCCCTCATTGCATACTCTGCAGCGAGACACGAAGTCCCCGGACTAGGCGGGTCGAGATATGGCACATTCATGTGACGGCGATTTTCGCCTCCGCTGACGAAATGCTGATCGGTGAGACGTCCAGGCGACTCTCGACCTGACCATCAATACCCGCAATTGATAGCTCGGAAGCCAAGTGCTGGAGGCGGAAACGCCGGATCACGGATGTGTGCGCCGAGGAGCGTCTTGTACTCCTCCTCGGAGTTAAAACACGGTTCCACAACTGTCGGCCACTCCGCGAGGTCGGTCTTTTTGTGGGACGGCCCTAGGAAATCCGTCGAAGTGATTTTCAATTTAGTCCTGTTTGCTAAAAAGTCACCGGCGCCGTTACAGTGACGGTTGCACCGCTTGCGGTCGTTGCCGTGTAATGCATGTCAACGTGCATTCCCTTTAGGAAAAACGGAACTCCGGTGACTCGCCCTTGTGCGGTAAAGACGCCGTTAGATACCATCCGTAGAGTTCCGCCGTGACCTAGTTCATGATTGCTCACCTTCACAACGTCGCTACTCGTGAGCACCTTCATCAGAATCTCATCGTGGGAAGAGAAGTGTCGCTTGTTGAGAGCAACGAGCCGAATGACGGGACTGCCGGGCAGCGCCGAGGCATTAGGTCTTGGGGTGACGATGTAATGATACAGGGTGCTCGCCGTCGCAACCCGCACGCCGAGTGCAAGTGCGGCTATCAACGCGTATGGAACGAAAGCGAATTTGCCAAGGGGTGATCTGCGGAATCGCATCTCAAAACCCCGACACTGCACTTTCCTACCTATTGCCACGGAGAGCTCATTCGGAGGCAGCATCGATTCATGACTACATTCCAGGGCAGTGCCCCACTGGGCAATACTCTCAACCTTTCTATGCCGATTGCCAGGAGTGAGGTCCTATGCAAGTTCTTGGGTGTCGATTCGAGCCATCGGTGCCACTTGGCCGTTTTCCGCTGGGGTATATTCATAAGCCATCCGTTTATTCGCCTTGAGTTGCACCCAGGCGTCGGATAATTCGACCCAGCGTGCCCATCTGAAGGCGGCGCCTACGCGGCGCCGCTCACGCATCGACCCCGGCCAACTTCAGTTACAAGTGTGCTTTCAGCTTCTGCCAGAAAGAGGACTTCGGCTCGCTCCTACACTCCTCAATCACTACGGGGACCAACGTGTTGATTCTGTCTAAGTCCACCACCGCGTCCTTCGATTTCCCCTTGCCCTGTAAGCCTTCCGATAGGAAGATTAACTGCGGCTGCGTGACTTCATCGTAAGAAAGGAACTCCTCGCAAGTCATCTTTGCTGGTTTCACAGCTTTGGTGGACTTGGCCGGCATTGTCATGCCAGTTGTCTTCGCAGTCATTGCGGTCGGCTCAGACTTGGCGGGCGCATCCGCGAATACTGGCGCCGACGCGGCAGCGCCAATCGCTACAACGGCCAACAGTGATAGCTTTTCCATAGTGTTTCCGAATCTTTAATTACTGTTTATAGGGACATCACAGGATCCGAACGGTACGCCGCGTTGCTAATCACGTCAGTACGTTGCCGCACTGAGTCAGTGGGCACGGCCTCTCCAATACTGTTCCTCATCCCTTTGCTATCGCAGCCTGCGGCGGACGTGGCTCGAGAGCGCCGTTGCCATGCCCCGCGGGCACACCCTTGCTCATAAGCCCACCGATGTTCATCGGGGCAGCACTACTTGCTAGCGACCCGTTTCCAGCGAGCGCAAACGCCAGGGTCGCCGCGGAAGGATTGAGGCTATCGACCATTGAACTTGGCATCAGGATTGTCGCCCCGCGCTCCTTCGTTGTCTCATAAATGATATTCATCGCCCGAAGCTGTAAGGCCCAGGGGTGACCAGCGTAAACTGCCGCGGCCTCAACGAACTGCCCGGCGATCGCAGCTTCCGCTGAGCCGAGAATCACGCGCGCCTGCTTTTCACGCTCGGCCTGAGCTTGGCGCGACATGGCGTCCTGCAAAGCTTCTGGAATGGCGACGTCGCGAATCTCCACCGAAGACACCGAGATACCCCATGGGGCCGTCTTCTGCCCAATCTCGATCTTCAACTGCTCGTCCGCATCCTTGCGATCCGATAACAATGCCGCCAGCATTGAGGAACCTATCATCTCGCGCAACGACGTTTGCGCAACCCGATCGATGGCCTCGCGATAGTTAGTAATCGCCAGTGCCGCCTTCTCAGCGTCCTGCACATGCCAGAAGATGATCGCGTCTACGTTGACCGGAACCGTATCCTTGGTCAGCGCCTGCTCCGCGTTAAAGGCTGTGGTCTGGATGCGTTGGTCGATCACCGCGACCACCGTATCGAGCACGGGGATGATGGCAAACATTCCTGCTCCCTTGACGCTCTGGAGCTTTCCCATTCTCAGGATCACGAACTTCTGCCAGACATTCGCCATCTTGAGCGACGCGGCGATCAAAGCTCCGACAGCAAACAATACGACGCCTAAATAGATGTTTCCCCAGTACCCAGCGGCGAAGGCGCCGATCACGAATACAAACACTAGAAACGCAGTAACGGGATTCATATCATCAACTCCGTGGAGGCTATAGGGGATGCAAAATGACTTGCATGCTGAGCGTGAGCGCTGTCGTGGCTTCACTACGTGGCGAACGCCGAGCGTGCCGAATGACGTTACCTCACGGCCACCCACGACTCAGTGCGGTGGCAGACATGGCAGGTTCGCCTGTCTGGAAGGCGGTTTTGTTGGCGACGATGGCGTCGTGGGAAATTCGTCAGTGCTCGGTAGCTCGGAGGAGCTAATGCGCCCCGGGTGCAGGACGCCGGACCCGCCTGGTGAATGGACACTGCGCATTTATTCTGCAGTTCAAGCCCAATGGTCGAGGGTGCCAATCCGGCGGCGAGCTGGCGCTTGCGCCATCCCTCGATGAGCCAGGAATTGATGTCCACGAGTGGCTTGGCCATCCAGTCAGCGAAATCCGCCTGGATGCGCTCGACCTGGAACTCCCCGGACTTCAGGTAAGTTAGGGCCCAGGGCTCGTAACGTTGTGTGATAAACGTCGTCAATGTGCTGTGCCGGGCGCGCTCGCCCTCGGCCCGCACCTAGCGCTTGCGCACGAGCACATCGACACCCCGGGCTACATCACCAGCCGCCTGGAGCGCCAACTGGCGTGCCGCGGCGGCACCCACGCCCGGGTATCGCCCAAGCACCAGCCGGCGCTGGGGGCCGCCTGCAGTCCGGTAGCGGAAGTACCAGATCTTGGTGCCTGTCGGCCGGATGCGCAGCACAAACCCCGGCAAGGCATTGTCGACGACGATGACGTCCCGGGCCGCGGCCTGCAGATTCGCTACGATGCTTTGGGTGATCTTTGTCTTCACAATTTCCCCGGTGCCTCATCTGGTGCCTCAGCCTCGGATACTGCCGGTGCCTCACCAGTGCCTCAAGTCACCGAAAAGTGGGGCGGATCCGGTCGTAGTCAGTCGCAAACCAGCGTAATCACATTTTCTGCCGTTTCAATGACTTATCGGGAATTTTGAGGCACCGCAGGCACTTGCAAAATATAGGCCGGGCCTTTTCTCTGCGGTGTTCGAATCCGAATGGCCCGCGACCCCTCTGGCACGAATCACAATCGATGGTAACCGCGTATTGCAGGCGATCCGCCGCGCGAACCGGCGCGAAGCCGTGTATGAGGCGGTTGGAATCTTCGAAAGTGCGATCGTCAAGTACTTGGAGCGCGATGAACTCCGCCCCGATTTCTGGTTCGTGGTAATTGACGAAGAAGTCTGGAAGCTCGGAAGGCCGGAGCAAGTTGTGTCCGTGGCTTTGAGAACTGAATCGAATCTCCCCATGACGACAAAGGCGGCGCGCACCGCCATCGATGGCGGTAATCGACTTCTATTCCCGGATTGGCAGGAGGCTGCGGAACGCACGCTGGAAGTCGAAGGCTACGAGGTCAATTTCCATAATCAGCTAAAAGCGCGACTCATCGCGCACCATACGGTGGTGCAGATTCTGCGCGAGACTACGATTGCGCCACAGGAGTTTCTTGATCGAAATGGCAATCCCAAGCGGCGCGTGGATGATCCTGCCACCATAGCGTGGAACATATGCACTACAGCCTTTTTCAAGGCACAAGGAAAGCCGTGGCAGCTTGAGGGAGTGCGGCCCGGCGTTTGCTATGTGGGCTTGGTGTTCAAGCAGCTGCCGCAAGCCGATTCTGCATCCAACGCTTGTTGCGGAGCCCAGATGTTTCTAAATTCCGGCGACGGCGTGGTCTTCAAGGGTGTCGAAGGAAACTGGTACGAGTCGGAGACTAAGGAATACCACTTGTCCGAAGACAAGGCATTCGAGCTGATGTCTCTGGTGATGGAGAACTACGGCCAGTCCCATGACGAGCCTCCAACAGAGCTGTTCATTCACGGACAGACCCGCTTTAATGATTCAGAATGGCGCGGGTTTCAAAAGGCCGTTCCCGCGTCAACCAAGCTGTCCGAGATCCGGATCCGCAAGTCCTTTGACTCGAGGCTTTACCAGGCTGAAGAACCTACTCCCATGCTCCGCGGCATTGCACTGGTGCTAGCCACGAACAAGGGCCTTCTTTGGTCGCGTGGCTACATTCCGAGACTCCAGACGTATCCAGGGTGGGAAGTTCCTACGCCAATAGAAGTCGAAATATCCCGCGGGACAGCGGTTATCGATCAAGTGCTTGCCGACGTCTTTGGCTTGACGAAGCTCAACTACAACGCGTGCATATATGCCGACGGCATGCCGGTCACACTACGCTTTGCACACGCCGTCGGTGAGATCCTCACTTCTATTCCACGAAAGGAAGACCGGGAAAGGCAGGCCGCATATCGGCCGCTTCCATTCCGATTTTATATATGAAGCAGTGCTGACGCACTTGCACGCCAGCACCGCTGACCCTTAGTGAGGCCGGACCGAACTAGAAGTCGCCGCCAAAGTCCGAGGATGAACCGCAACCGGAGCCCCAAGTATCGGACGTGGATTGAAAGCTGGCCACGATAGCGCCGCTCTCAGACTCACACTGGCAGAATCCTGCCGCAGTTCCAAAAGCATCACTGGCTGAGGGCTGCGATTCAGGCCGCCATGACGAACCAGCGCCGGCGGATTCCGAGTCCAGCGTCACCGACGGCGTGACGTCGATTCCGCCTGGCGGCCCCGCGCTGATCGACGGCAGCTCCGCAGAAAAGGGTGTATGGAAGATATTCTCTACGAACGACAACGCACTCTCAAAAAGATTCATGCTTGCTCCTGCTAAAACCCAGAACTCCTGGGCGTCAATAAGTAATCGCCGATTGGAGGCGGAGCAAGTGCATTCATTTTATCAGAATTGATTTATCGGCGGATCGCCCCTACGTTCGGGGGTCAACAATTCAGCCTCGGAAAGATTCCGCGCGATACGGCAGGCGTTGCACATACCGAAGCCGGGGCAATCCGGGAAATGGCTGCTGCCCACCACGTCGACGCCGCCATTCACGCCTGTACAGGGCACAGACGTGTCCGACCTGCGATCGAACCCCCGCGAAGCCGGGTTCCCGGTACAACGCGCCGAGCACCAGGTGCGGGACTTCAGCTGGGTCTCCCCGCGCCGAGCGGATGACCCGTTCCCGCCACGCCTCGCAGTACGCTCGGGACATCCGATACGACCAGGCCGGCGCCAATTGGCCCGACCGACTCAGGCGCACTAGCTCGTACGGACCAATCGTCAGTCGGCTGGCGGGATCAAGTGCATCGCGAAGTACCTCCCTGTGGCGGGCAGTGCACTCACCGTCGGACACTAGCAGGGTCCACCCGATGCGCGGTAGGTGTTCCTCCGGACCCGTCTGGTTCCCCACGGACATCACCATCGGCAGGCGGTAGAACAGCAACAGTGGCACACCCACTCCCCGCTTCCGCTGGCGCGCACGCACGTTTCGGTGCAGGTTCACTTCGTAGAGCGCTTCGAAGCGCCGCTGCAGGCGCAGCGCTTTCCCAACCTCAATGATGCCGCCCGTCCACCAGTGGTACCCCCGGCGGACGAAATCCGAGTGACGCTGCATGGCGAACAAAGTTTCAAGGATCTGTACATCTTGGCGCATTAGGTGTGTCTCGGGGCAGTGCGTGAACAAAAGGAACGCACGAGGAATCCGTGGCATTTCCATCTGTCTAGCGATCGCACGCAGTGCGCAAACAAAAAGAGGTTACGGCCGACGACACGACTCTTTGCTACACGATCCAAGGTACTTCCGTGTTGCCACCGCGGGGATGCCAGCCACCGATACAGAACGTTGATGGGGGCTGCCAACCCCTCATTGCCAACATCGCGCGCC
>Ga0210391_10001671_pt1 | contig 19845 bp, 16 predicted proteins | sample IncBWC12OmetaG_FD_160573 | JGI IMG/M metagenome (GOLD analysis project Ga0210391, IMG submission 160573) | Forest soil microbial communities from Barre Woods Harvard Forest LTER site, Petersham, Massachusetts, United States - Inc-BW-C-12-O ...
GCGGCAGAAGCAAAAATTCAAAGAGACCACGGAAATCGATATGGCCTACGGTGTAGCCGGCCTGGGACGCTTCCGTGTGAACATTTTCCAGCAGCGCGGCAACGTCGGCCTGGTGCTGCGCGTCATCCCCACAAAGATTCGCGCGCTGGACGAATTGTTCTTGCCCAAGGTGGTCGAGCAGATTTGCGAAATGCCGCGCGGGCTGGTGCTCGTGACGGGTGTTACCGGTTCCGGTAAGTCGACTACGCTGGCGGCGATGGTTGATCGCGTCAACTCCAGCCGGGCCGAGCATATTATTACGATCGAAGATCCTATCGAATTTCTGCACCGCGATAAGAAGGGCTACGTGAACCAGCGCGAGATCGGCGTGGACACACCTTCGTTCAGTTCGGCGCTGCGAGCTTCTTTGCGTCAGGATCCTGACGTCATTCTGGTCGGCGAAATGCGCGACTTGGAAACGATTTCAACCGCGCTTCACGCCGCCGAAACCGGCCACATGGTTTTCTCGACGCTGCACACGCTCGACGCGGTAGAAACCATCAACCGCGTCATTTCAATTTTCCCTCCACCGGAGCAGAAGCAGATTCGCCTTCAGTTGGCCGCCGTTCTGCGAGCCATTGTCAGCCAGCGGTTGGTTCGGCGCTGTGACTCTGAGGGCCGCGTACCTGCAGTCGAGGTGATGATCAACACGGCTTTCATTCGGGAGTGCATCCTTGTCCCGGAAAAAACGCGCTCGGTTCGCGACGCCATCGCGGCCGGCACGTCGCAATACGGCATGCAGACCTTCGACCAGTCGTTATGGGATCTGTTCCAGGCGGGATTGGTCAACTACGAGACGGCACTCGAAAACGCTTCGAACGCGGACGACTTCAAACTGCGCATGCAGGGCATCGCCTCGACAGCGGACATTTCACGGCAATCGATGCAGTCGGCCGGATTCGGGCGGTAAGAAAACCGGCTTTCGGCACTCGGCGTCTGAAGTCGGAGCTTCGTCCTGTTCACCCCTGTCCGTACTATCATCTTCCCCCCGCTCGGTCTATCGTTAGCGGATGCCGTTTCCGCGCCCCAAGAGAAAATTCTATTCTGAAGAAGAGTTGTACGAATATGCCGTCGGCGCTCTGGCGCGCCGCATGCGTACGGTCGCGGAACTGAAAAGGCTGTTGCGTTTGCGAGTCGAAACTGAAACTGAATACGGACAAACCCTGGTTGAGCTGATCATTCGACGGTTAAAGGACAACGGCTATCTCAACGATTCGCAATATGCCGCCTACTTCTCCTCCCTGCGGCGGGATAATCAGAAGTTCGGAAAGCGCCGCATAATTACCGACTTGAAGTCCAAAGGCATGCATGCCGACGTCATCGATAAAGCTGTGGACAAAGCCTTCGAAGACGTCAACGAAGAACAACAGGCTCGCGAATATCTGCGGCGCAAGCGGCTGTCAAAACCGAAAGATCAGAAAGAAACGGCACGCGTCTTCCGCCAATTGGCACGTGGCGGCTTCGGCACAAGAACCATCTTCGCAATTCTGAAAAAGTGGGATGTGGATGACGAAGTTTTGAGCCAGTTGGAGGGCGAAACCGGTTGAATGGGAGCCGAGGGGCGTAAAGAACAGCAAAATAGAAGACGACTGCTATCCTGCCTTGCGCTCCCCAGCCAGTACTGCATCGAGCGCTTCGCATAACAGATGCGCCCGCTTCTGATAATCCACAGCGCCATTTTCCTGCGTGCGCTTCAGAAGATGATATTCATCGGCAATATTCAGCGCCGCGAGCACGGCCAATCGCACCGTATCGATCGTATTCGTAGCTTCGGCTACAGCACGCATCTTCGAGTCAACGTATTCGGCCAGCTTCAGAATGTATTCTGAATCGGACCCGCGCAGATTGTAGGCCTGGTCGAAGATCTCCACGCGGACACTGGCGTTCTGGGCATCCTTCACCGGCGATTCCTTCGTGGCAGTGGCCATAGCTTTGAACTCCTCGACGTATCCGCGCTCTCAAACTCGCGTTCCCTGTTAACTCGCCCGTTGCTCTTCAATCGAGTCAATCTGCTCCAGCATCTTCTCCACGCGGCCGCGAATCTCCTCGCGTTCCTTTTTCAACTGCACGCTCTCGCGGCGCAACGTAATCAGTTGCTGGTCTCGCTCTTCGAGTTGCTGCCTTAACTTCTGGGCCTCGCGCTCGGCTGAGATTTGCGCAGTGCGCGCCGTCTTGTATAGGGAGATGGTGCGATAAACCTTCTCTTCCAGAATCTGGAAATCATCGACGGGAATCTGTTCGGTAACTTGCCCAGCAGCTGCGTCCAAAGCCATGATTGCGCTCGTCCCCAAGAAAAGATTTGTAACTTTGTCGCAGTATACTCCACGAAGTTGCGGGCCGAGGATGGCCCATTCGTGTAGATGGAGCGGCACCGCTGGGTGAGTCTGGATTATGCGGGTGGCCGTCTCGGTCGCCGAGTACTCCGGGATTCCTGGTCAGGTTCGCAGTCGCAATTTTTCTAACTTCTGAGCGGCGGCATCCAGCGTTTCCAACTTCTTGCAGAACGCAAACCGCACCTGCTGCGCGCCATCGGGTGGGTCTCGATAAAAACTCGAGCCGGGCACGGCTGCCACGCCGATCTCTTTCACGAGATAGTTTACGAACTGAACGTCGCCGGCAAACCGGAACGACGAAATATCCGTCATTACGTAATAAGCGCCGCGCGGACGAAAGCATTTGAACCCGGCCGTTTCAAGAGCCGGAATCAGGTGGTCGCGCCGCACGCGGTAGTTTTCGGCGACCCCAGCATAATATTCCGCGGGCAAGCTTAAAGCTGCAGCACCCGCTTCCTGCAGCGGAGCCGGTGCACCGACCGTCAGAAAATCGTGCACTTTTCGGATGGCGTTGGTGATCTTCTCAGGCGCAACCGCCCACCCCACGCGCCAGCCGGTGACACTGTAGGTTTTTGACATCCCGTTGATCGTCACCGTTCGCTCGCGCATTCCTTCAAGAGTGGCGATGGAAATGTGTTTGGTGCCGTCGTACAAAATGTGCTCGTAGATTTCGTCCGTGATTGCCAGGACGTCGAATTCGACACAAAGATCGCGAATCAGTTCCAGTTCCGTACGCGTGAAGACCTTGCCGGTCGGGTTGTTCGGCGTATTGAGAATGATGGCTTTGGTGTGCTTATCGAACGCCTGCCGCAATTCTTTCTCTTCAAACGTCCACTCTCCATTTCCTTGCGCCGGCGGGCGCAACTTCACAAATCGCGGACGCGCCCCGCTCAGCACTGAATCGGGCCCATAGTTTTCATAAAATGGCTCAAAGATCACCACGTCGTCGCCGGCATTGCACACCGCCAGCAGCGTTGAGATCATTGCCTCGGTCGAGCCACAACAGACGGTAATTTCCTTTTCCGGGTCAACCGCAATTCCCTGCCATACGCCTGTCTGCCGCGCGATTGCGTCGCGCAGAGTTTTCGCACCCCAGGTGATCGCGTACTGGTTGACATCGCGTTCGATGGCGGCGCGCGCCGCTTGCTTGATCTCTTCCGGTGCGCCAAAATCCGGAAAACCCTGCGCAAGATTAACCGCGCCATGGAGCATGGCTTGACGAGTCATTTCGCGAATCACCGACTCGGTGAAGTGCTCCACCTTGTCACTAAGAAAGTGCTTGCCCCGCGCAGCCGCGCGGCTTGTATCGGAGGAAATTGCGTTCGCCATAGCGGGAGAGTAGCACACGCACGATCAGGGGCAAATTCCGCGTGAATGTTAAAATCGAAGCTAACCATATCAATGCTGACGGGTTCGCAAATTCGCCGCAAGTTTCTCGACTACTTTGTGCAGAAGGGACATAAAGAGGTGCATTCTTCGTCGCTCGTCCCGGCGAACGATCCGACGTTGCTCTTCACAAATGCCGGGATGAACCAGTTCAAAGACGTCTTCCTGGGCCTCGAGAAGCGCGACTACAACCGCGCCACCACGTCGCAGAAGTGCGTGCGCGCCGGCGGCAAGCACAACGATCTCGAAAACGTCGGGTTCACTAATCGCCATCACACGTTCTTTGAGATGCTGGGCAATTTTTCCTTCGGCGACTACTTCAAGAAGGACGCAATCGCCTACGCATGGGAGCTGATCACGTCGAAAGACTGGTTCGGCATCGATGAGAACAAGCTCTACGTGACCGTTTTCAACGGCGAAGGCGGCGTGCCTCGCGATACCGAGGCCTACGATCTCTGGGCGCAGTTCGTGCCGAAAGAACGCATCTTCGAACTTGGCGCGAAAGACAATTTCTGGCAGATGGGCGATACCGGCCCCTGCGGCCCGTGCAGCGAGATTCACTACGACATGGGCGTAGCCGCGTCTGATTCCGGACATACGGATTGCGCGTTCACCTGCGATTGCGGACGCTTTGTCGAGATTTGGAATTTGGTGTTCATGCAGTTCGACCGCGATTCGAGTGGGAAGCTGAATCCGCTGCCGAAGCCTTCGATTGATACGGGCATGGGCCTGGAGCGCGTAACAGCGGTGCTGCAAGGCGTGATTTCGAACTACGAGACGGATTTGTTTACGCCGCTGATAAAGAGGGCGGCAGAGTTGACGGGCGTCTCTTTGAGAAAAGAGGAAGAGAAAGAAGCACACACAAAGTCGGCCGCATCATTGCGAGTCGTCGCGGACCACTCCCGCGCCGCAACGTTTTTGATTTCAGATGGAGTTCTACCTGCCAATGAAGGTCGCGGTTATGTACTGCGGAAGATAATTCGTCGTGCGATAACTCATGGACGATTGCTGGGGCAAACAAAGCCGTTCTTGCATGAGATGGTTTTTGCAGTCCACGATCTGATGCAGGATGCATACCCGGAATTGAACGACACGGCGGAGCGAGTTTCGAAGGCCGTGCTGGCGGAGGAAACGCGTTTTTCGCATGCTCTAGGTCCCGGCTTGCAAAAACTCGAACAATACATTGATGAGGCGATCGAGCGGGTTCGAAAAGCAGAAGGCATTGTGTCCAGGGCCGAATCGAAAAATGCCCCCATCGGCTTTCTTGTGGTGGAGACTGCTCGACAACACGCCGCTGGACGGCCCAAGCTTTTGGGTGAGCTCGCCTTTAAGCTCTATGACACATTCGGTGTTCCATTGGACTTCATCGAAGATGCTGCGCGAGATCGAGGCGTTGATTTTGATCGGGCTGGTTTCGATCATGAAATGGATGAGCAACGTCAGAAAGCCCGTGCCTCCTGGAAAGGCGCAGCCAAGCAAACGGCCAATCCCACCTACCAGCAGCTTCCAAAATCCGTCTTTGAAGGGTATTTCCAAACCCGCTCCGACGGATGCGAAGTGCTGGCGATCATTTCTAAGGCAGACGGGAAGAACGGCCAAGGCGCACAGGAACTCAAAGCGGGCGAAGCGGGCGAGGTCATCCTCGATCACACGCCGTTCTACGCCGACTCCGGCGGCCAAGTTGGCGACAAGGGATGGTTCTACGCCGACGATCACAACACGATCGTCGCCGATGTGACCGGCACCTACGCGCCGATTCAGGGTGTGCGCGCGCATCAAATAATTGCCAAGCGGGCGATTCGCGTTGGTGACAAAGTGGATGCCGCGGTCAATGCCGACATTCGCAAGTCCACCATGCGCAACCACACGGCTACGCATTTGCTTCATGCTGGGCTGCGTGAGGTGTTGGGCAAGCACGTAAAGCAGGCGGGATCGCTGGTCGCGCCCGATCATCTGCGCTTCGACTTCTCGCACTTCACCGCGGTCGAGGACGAAGAGTTGCAGGATATCGAGGACATCATCAATAAAGAGGTGCTGCGCAACCAGATTGTCGAGACCATTACCGACGTCCCCATTGAAGAAGCGATCAATCAGTATCATGCGATGGCGCTGTTCGGCGAAAAGTACGGAGACAAAGTGCGCGTAGTGCGCATCGGCGATTTTTCGACTGAGCTCTGCGGCGGCACGCACACGGGCGCAACCGGCGAGATCGGGTTGATCAAGATTTTGAAAGAAGGAAGTGTTTCGTCGGGCGTGCGCCGCGTGGAGGCTGTTACCGGCTTGGGATCGCTGGCACACTTCAGGAAAGACCACGAGTTGGAAGCGGTAGTATCGACGTTCGCCTCTCCCACTTTTGCGCACAAAACGCGCAAAGATGGGGCACCCTCTTCCGAGGAGATTTCCGCCCCCGCCGAGATGGTTTCTCCCGCCGCTGCGCTTAAATTTGAATTAGAAAAGAAGGACTTAGAGATCAAGCGACTGGCGCGCGAACTGGATCAGGCGCGGATGAAGTCGGCTTCCTCTTCTACTGCGAACATCAGCGACAGAGTCAAAGACATTAAGGGCGTAAAAGTGCTAACACACCGCGTCGACAATCTCGAGCGCGCACAAATGCGCACGCTGATCGATCAACTGCGCGACAAGATCGGCTCCGGCGTGGTGGTGCTGGGCTCGGCTTCAAATGGAAATGTTTCTCTGATCGTCGGCGTCACCAAAGATCTCACCAGCAAAGTGCAGGCGGGCAAAATCATCGGCCCGGTTGCGCAGAAAGTCGGCGGTAAAGGCGGAGGCCGTCCGGATCTCGCCGAGGCCGGAGGAAAAGATTCGGCGTCGCTGGATTCTGCTCTCGACAGCGCCTATTCCGTAGTGGAGTCGATGTTGGCATGAGCGATACCGGCGGCTCCACCAACGAGCGCTTGCGATTTATCAAGCACAAAGGCCACGCCGTCTACGCCGTCGATTTCAGCCACTGCACGGCGAAGGAAGTGTTGCTGCTGCTCGATCAGATTCGTGCAGATGTATCCAGGCACGCTCCCAATTCCGTGCTGATTTTCGCCGACTTCACCGGCGCGGAAATCGATCGCAATGTAGCCACCAGAATGAAGGAAGTCCTCGTGCTCGACCGGCCATTCGTGAAGCGGTCGGCATGGATCGGAACCGATACCTTGCCGCATGTGTTTTACGAACACTTCAAAACTTTTTCCCAGCGCGATTTTCCCATCTTCAAAAGCCGTGAACAGGCGCTCGACTGGCTCGTGGAAGGCTGATCACTGAACGGTACTTCCTGCACAACCGTGCATGCCCTACGCTAACTCCTCCATTTCAATGTAACCGGTCCGGCCATGGGATGTTTCATTTCTACCCCACTGCGTCTTGCTTCCAGATGCGCGGCCTTGAGCTGGAAATACCACTTCGCCGGTCGGTCGGCATCGTCGATCAGCATGAGATGCGGATTTTGTTTCAGCCCCTCCGCCTGCAACTCCATCGTCCGCCGATCTTGTTCAACGAATTTTGCGAAGACGAATTTCAAAAGCTCGGCACTGAAGGGCACCCAGCGAAAGAGGTTCCACGCCGCGACCACATCGATGCGGGATTGATTGCGTGTAATGGGGGTGACAGTCGTTAAGGATGAGAACCAGTATTTCCCCGCGCGAATAACCTCCCGGCGCAGGTTTGGCAGCACGAAATCGATCGTCGTCGTGATGGCATCGGCGTCGGCATACATGCGCAGGAGCTTGTAGGGCGCGGAGTTCGAACTGGGCGTGTGCGCACTCATGCGGAAGCCGTTTGGAATTGGCTCAAAATCCTTCGTCTTCTCGTGAATGCTGTGGCGGCTGCGCCACCACCAGGCCTGATGTACGAACGGCCCGTGTGCGGGATCCATAAGCCCGATAATGCCATGATCGATACTCACCGGCATATCGGCTGTGAGATAGGCCGTCCTGTACTTATCAGAAAACTTCTCGACCTGCGGGGCATCCTCAGGTGCTTCCGCAGGCTTGCTGAATCCTGCGCCTTGAGGACCGGGGCCGGAAATAAAAACCCAGACGAAGCCATCCTGCTCTTCGCAAGGATAGCTGCCGGCATAAATGCGATCGACCTTGAGATTCTGGTCGCTGGTCAGCGACGGGATGAGCTGGCATTGCCCGTTATGCGCATCGAACTGCCAGCCGTGGTAGGAGCACTCGACATTTTCTCCATCAAATTTTCCGCAGTGCAGCGGCATCCCGCGATGCGGGCAGGCGTCGCGCAGTGCAAAGACGTGGCCAGCGCGGTCGCGTCCGATGACCAGCGGAATCTCAAGCAGCATGGCCTTGTGCATTCGGCTGCGGTGGAGGCAGTCGGCAGGTAGAGCGCGATACCAGAAGCCGGTAAGCATCAGCGAATCGGTCGCGTGGCGCCGAGGTGAGTCGAGTTCGGGCATGGATGGATGAAAGCTGCTTGCCGATTTTTGGTGGTGAATCGAACTCAATATGCTAGCATTCGCACGACTTTCCAGGGCACATCGAACTTCTGGGAGGAACGGCCGTGGAATTTATCGGACATTTTCGCCGGCTCACACCGGTGCAGCGCAATACCTTCATCGCATGTTTTCTTGGCTGGTCGTTGGATGCTTTTGATTTCTTTATCCTCACTTTTTGCGTCAGCGCCATCGCCACGCAATTTCAGGCAAAAGTTTCTGCCGTGGCAGAGGCAATTTTCCTCACGCTCGCCATGCGTCCAGTCGGCGCATTCTTATTCGGGGTGATGGCCGACAAATATGGCCGGCGCATCACCTTGATGGTCGACATCATTGCGTATTCAGTGTTCGAGCTGGCTTCGGCTTTTGCCCCTTCGCTGAAGGTTCTGCTGATAACCCGCGCGTTGTTCGGCATCGCCATGGGCGGAGAATGGGGGGTGGGAGCGGCGTTGGCATTTGAAACTCTCCCTGCCGAGGGTCGCGGATTTTTTTCCGGACTTTTGCAGGAAGGTTACGCAGCCGGCTATCTTTTCGCCGCTCTGATCTACCGGACTGTGTTCCCGCTAGTCGGATGGCGCGGGATGTTTATCGTGGGCGCGCTGCCGGCATTTCTGGTGATCTACATCCGCACCAAGGTCGATGAATCTCCGGCCTGGTTACAGGGGCGCGGCGCGAAAGATTCACAGAGCCACTTGAGTAAGGACATTCTCACCTATGTAGGAACCTTCGTCTTTTTAGTTATTCTGATGTTCGCCTTCAACTCCTTCAGCCACGGCACGCAGGATCTCTATCCCACGTTTTTGCAGAAAGACCATCACTTTACTCCGCAAACTGTCGGATTGATCGCGATCATCGCCAACATTGGCGCACTGCTCGGCGGAGTTTTTTTTGGAACGTGGTCGGAAAAAATCGGTCGTCGCCGCGCCATCGTCATCGCTGCGCTGCTGGCCATTCCTGTAACCCGCCTGTGGGCTTACTCTCATACCGTTCCGATGCTGGCGCTCGGCGGTTTCGTGATGCAATTCATGGTGCAGGGAGCATGGGGAGTGATTCCAGCTCATCTGAACGAACTTTCACCCGCCAAGGTGCGCGGCACTTTCCCTGGGTTCGCATATCAAATTGGGAATCTGCTGTCTTCGAGAAATGCAGTGATTCAGGCCAAACTGGCCGAGCAGCGCTATGGCGGAGTTTTCGCACCCGTAATGGCATGGACCGTGGTGATCGTCGCCGCACTGGTCGCGGTGGTCACATGGATCGGGCAGGAGCGCCGGGGCGTGGACTTATCCAAGACATAGAAAAACGTTTTAGTGAGCACTTTTTGGCCCTCCGCATAGCACGACAGTATCATTGTCAGCACTTCGATCCTGTGGTACGGTAGTGGAAATTTCACGCCTTTGTACTTACTTTCAGGGCCCTCTAATAGCGTAAGCCAGAATGCGTGTGCAGGAGCAGCGCCACTATGAAAGAAGCAATAGATATGACTCCGGTTCAGACATCGGTTGAAGACGAGAACTTCGCCAACCGTAAGCTGATCCGCCCAGCGCTGCCGCGCACCGATCATAACCATGGCAATCACAATTCGAACCACCTGAACGCCAGCCATCTGCCGAACGGCGACCGCCGCGAACGCCATGGCAACGACCGGCACGACCGTCCGGAGCGATCCTTCGATAGAGGTGACAGAAACGATCGCGGCGACCGCGGCCCCGGCGGAGGGCGCAAGCCAGCGCCTCCGGAACAAACTAACGCCGAGAATTTTTATTATCAAAAGCAGATGCAGTCGCGCACGCCCATGGTTATCGTGCTGCAAGACGGCGAAGAAGTGCACGGCATCATCGAGTGGTACGACAAAAACTGCATCAAAGTCCTGCGTAACGACAGCCGCCCGAACCTGATGATCTATAAGCCGGCGATCAAGTACATGTACAAGGAAGACGAGGGGCGGTAGAACTCGAGTTTCTGTGTCCCATTCGGCCAGAAATACCACGCTAAGGCTTTTGGCTTACAGTTTCGGCAGCACAATCCCCTGCTGCGATTGATATTTCCCTTTGCGATCGGCATAGCTCGTCTCGCACACCTCATCCGATTGGAAGAAAATAATCTGGCACAATCCCTCGTTGGCGTAGATGCGCGCCGGAAGCGGGGTGGTGTTGGAGATTTCAAGCGTCACGAAGCCTTGCCACTCCGGCTCAAAGGGAGTGACGTTGACGATGATGCCGCATCGAGCATAGGTGCTCTTGCCCACGCAGATAGTCAGAATGTCGCGTGGAATCTTGAAGTACTCGACCGAGCGCGCCAGCGCGAACGAATTCGGCGGCACGATGCAGATATTGGTTTGAATAGTGACGAAGGACTTCTCATCGAAGTGCTTGGGGTCGACGATGGTGCTGTTCACATTCGTGAAAATTTTGAACTCGTCGGCCACGCGCAAGTCGTATCCGTAAGAAGACAGGCCGTAAGAAATCACGCCATCGCGCACCTGCTTCTCGGAAAAAGGATTGATCATGTCATGTTCGCGGGCCATCTTGCGTATCCACCGGTCACTCTTCAGCATGAAGCTCCCTTAAAAAGAATTTAGTAATTGTGTAATTTGGTAATCGAACAATAGAGAATGCGGGAATGTGTTGTGGATTTGTAGGCCTTCCAATTTCTCAATTACCAAATTCCCCAATTTACTCAAATTTTTCTTGGGCCAGTTTACGGGAGAGATGCTCATATTGACAATCTCCGTTATCTCCCCTAGCATCAATCACTTGAAGATTTATCCTCACACCGCGTCCGGGAGCCGCTCGTGATCAAGCTCGATATCATCAACGAAGTGGTGGCCAGAACCGGCATCACCAAGACCAAGGCCGAACTGGCGGTGGAAACCGTCTTTGAAAGCATGAAGAAGGCGCTTGCCGGCGGCAACCGCATTGAGCTGCGCGGTTTTGGCGTCTTCAACGTGCGCCCGCGCAAAACCGGCATCGGCCGCAACCCGCGCACCGGAGCCGAGGTTTCGATTCCGCCAGGCAAGGCCGTTCGCTTCAAGCCGGGAAAAGAATTGCAATCGATTGATTAGCGTCGCGGTTTCTCGTTCTGTCGGATCTGGATTTGATCGCCCCGGCCGCGACAGATCTCATGCGCTTCTTACGTATCCTGACCGCGACTCCTGACCACAATAGCTCTCGCCCCACTCGTGTAGCATCTTAGGAGAAGAGGCTCCGTCTCAAAATACAGAGCCAGGAATCGCGATCGCATGTCGGAACCTACACCCCCCCTAGCTTCTCCGGCGGTTGAATATTTTCGACCCGCTCCGGAGCGGCTTACCCATCCTCCGCGGCCGCGCTATTGGCTGCATATTCTCTTGTTGCTCGCGACCTGTTTCACAACGCTCGTCATGGGCGCGCGCATGCAATACAACTTCGATCATGGCCTGCCTGCGCTCACATTCAGCGACCTTCCGGTAGGCGGCGAAGTAATTCCTTTCTTCCCTGCGGTGTGGTTTCGCACCCATCCCGAGCGATTGATCGGGGGCTTGCCTTTCATGTTTTCTCTCATGCTTTTTTTCCTCGCGCATGAGATGGGCCACTACTTGTACTGCCGCCGCTATGGGGTTTACGCGACGTTGCCTTTCTTCATACCGGCACCTACACCGATCGGCACCATGGGCGCGGTCATCATCATCCGTTCGCGAATTCGTTCGCGCACGGCCCTGTTCGATATCGGAATCGCCGGCCCGATCGCAGGTTTCGTCGTCGCCCTGGCCATCCTCGTTGTTTCTCTCGCGTGGTCGAAGCCAGTGCATCCAGGGTTGATCGGCGATGACTATCAATTCGGCTTCCCCTTAATATTCGACCTCGTGCATCGATTGCTCATTTCGACAGGTGCGTTGAGGGGGCCAGCCGCTTTGCCGTTGAATCGAGTGGTGTTGCATCCCACCGCAGTCGCAGCGTGGGTCGGAATGTTGGCTACCTCGCTTAACCTATTGCCTGGCGGCCAACTCGACGGTGGCCACATCGTATTTTCAATTGTCCCGGGAGTTCACAAGATCATCTCCCGGCTCACGATCCTGGTTCTTCTGGTGATGTCCTACTATCTCTGGACAGGATGGTTTATCTGGGCAATTCTGTTGCAGATCAGCAGCCTCCGGCACCCGCACGTCGCAGACTGGCCAACCATTTCAGGCAAGCGGGTCTTGCTGGCCGCGCTGGCTGTCATTATGCTCGCTCTTACGCTAATGCCTGCCCCATTTCTTCATTCCTCTCTGCCGGAAGTCATCCGCGACTTTAGAGGACAGTAGGAGTTTCCCGCGATTCTGCCGTATACTCCCCTATTCAATCGTTTTAATTGAAGCGAGGTGGTAGCCTTGAAACATCCCTTCGCCACTCTCTTGTGCTCAATCAGCGTGATGGCCCTGTTACGTTCCGCCGCTGGGCAGACAATCTCGATCGATATTTCCCATCCCACGAATCATTTCATTCCCAGCCAAACTCTCGGCGCGGGCGTCGATCGAATTGCGGTCGAGGCCATCGACAAAGATTTGCAGCAGCCGACATTGGAAAAGACGCTAGCGTCCGGTTGGCAGCCGGTCACCTATCGCCAGAACACAGAGCTTGCAGTTGAGGCATGGCACTGGAATCCGCAGGGCATCTGGAGTGATGCGGGCGGCAAAGGATACTTCACGGGATCGTCAACTCCTACGGAAATGATCCGATACTCCTACGGCTACAGTCTGCCCCGCCGCGGATTCACCCGCAATGACGGCACAGACAACGTTGGCTTTTCGCGGCTCGACGATGGCGATCTGAATACTTTCTGGAAGAGCAATCCTTATCTCACGCAACATTTCACTGGCGAAAGCGACGCCTTGCATCCGCAGTGGGTCGTAATGGACCTGGCGCAGGTTCAGCAAGTCGATGGCATCCGCATCGCATGGGCCGAGCCTTATGCCCGGCAATTCGTCGTGCAGTATTGGACTGGCGATGATCCGATCAAGGCGCCGACAAAGGGCGTGTGGCAGACGTTTCCGCAGGGCACAGTCACCGGGGGGAAAGGCAAAACCGAGATGATTCGCCTGAGCGGCACACCGATGCCAGTCAAGTTCGTGCGCATCTGGATGACCGAATCCTCGAACGCATGCCCAGCCGACGCCTCGTCCGAAACGAAGGCCGATCCAAGAACTTGCTCGGGCTACGCGATTCGTGAACTTTATCTCGGAACGATCACCGGCGACGGCGAGTTCCACGACATCGTTCGCCACACTCCGGATCAAGAGCAGACCACGACATACTGTTCGTCAGTCGATCCCTGGCATCAGGCATCCGACTTGGGATCGACCAAACAGGCGCAAATGGGATTTGATCTGTTCTTCACCAGCGGGGTGACTCGCGGCCTCCCCGCGATGGTTCCGGTCGCCATGTTGTACGACACCCCCGACAATGCTGCTGCCGAGATTTCATACCTGAAAAATCGTGGCTATCCAGTCTCCTATGTCGAGATGGGCGAGGAAGCCGATGGACAGTACATGCTGCCGGAAGATTATGCGGCGCTATATTTACAGTGGGCAACCGCGATTCATCGCGTCGATCCTGCACTGAGGTTGGGTGGGCCGTCGTTTCAGGGCGTGAATAGAGACATCGAGGTCTGGCCGGATATAAACGGAAAAGTCTCATGGACCGCCCGTTTCGTCGACTACCTGAAGCAGCACGGAGGCATGAACGATCTCGCGTTCTTCTCCTTCGAACATTATCCCTTCGATCCCTGCAAAACACCGTGGGGCATGCTCTACGACGAGCCCGAACTCGTGAGCCACATTATGCAGGTCTGGCATGAAGATGGAATTCCAGCCGACATACCGATGTTCATCACCGAAGGAAATCTTTCTTCCGGCGCCAGCGAAACTTACCAGGACATTTTTTCTGGGATCTGGCTCGCCGATTATATCGGCTCGTTCCTGAACTCCGGCGGGAAAGGAGTTTACTTCTTTCACTATTTGCCGCTGCAGATGGAGCCGGGTTGCAACAACTCTCCGGGAACATTTGGAATGTTTGCAGTCGACGCAAACTATCAGATTCAGCAGCCGCTGGCGCAGTTTTTCGTAGCACAGTTGATCAATCAGGAGTGGGTGCAGCCCGGCAGCGCTGAGCATCAGGTGTTTGAAGCACGCAGCGATATCAGCGACGGCGCCGATCATGAATTGGTGACGGCCTATGCTGTGAAGCGACCAGACGGAAAATGGTCAGTAATGGCGGTGAATCGGGATCAGCAGAACGCGCACAAAGTGCGGATCGCATTCGAAGGGCAAGCAAAGAAAGAATCAAACCTCGCCGGCCCAGTAGAGATTTCAACGCTTGGGAGCGCGCAATACCAATGGCATCCAGCACAAACGCGCTTCATGGCTCACGCCGAGGAAAGCAGCAAGCCCACGATCGCCACCACCTCAAAAGGCTGGGCCGATCCCGACGGGCCAATTGTTCACTCGAAGATAACCGCGGAGAAGAACACCGAATTTGAGCTGCCCGCGGCATCCGTCACCGTGATTCGGGGAGCCGTCAAAGCAGAGTAACTCCCGGCGACGTTTCAGGGTGAGACCTACTTCTTACCGTTCGGTCGGCTAAGCTGCGCGATTGACCGTTGCGCGGCAGAGTCTTCGATTAGCTTCGCGAGCCGCCTTAGTTGCGTTTCCTCTTTTTTCGCGCTAATCACCCAGTAAGTGCTTGTCCGCCGAGGGACTGAAGTTTACATCAGCCACAACGCGTCCACATCGACAATCACTTGTGTGCGCGGTATCTTCTGCGCCACGGCATGCGCCAGCATTGCCCGCAGCACCGAATTCAGCTTCTCCCGGCTGGGCGACTTGAGCACGAAATGGAACGATAATCGCGCTTCAGCCGCATAATTGGCGCGCTGGCCGGCCCCAAAACGCGAACACCTTCGTGGCGTGTACTCTCAAACCACTTGCCGAGGATCCGCGACCACTGTAAAGCTTCGTCGAGTTTGTCGCTGCGGATTAGGACGTTGGCCAGCGCAGAATATGGCGGATAGTGCATCCAGCTGCGAAAGCGCAATTCCTTTTCGTAGAATGCCATAAAGTCATGACGCCCGGCGTACTGCACCGCGTAATGATCCTGAAAATAAGTCTGCAAGATCACTTTGCCCGGAGACTGTCCCCGTCCTGCCCGTCCAGCAACCTGAGTAAGTAACTGAAAGGTGCGCTCTGCAGCGCGGAAGTCCGGCAAGCCAAGGGCGGAATCCGCGCCGATCACCCCGACCAAAGTCACGCCGTGAATATCGTGGCCCTTGGCGATCATCTGCGTGCCAACCAGCAGATCGAGTTCTCCCTCGCTCAGCGCGTTGAGAGTTCTCTCGAAATCTTCGTGGCCGCGAACCGTATCACGATCGAGCCGCGCGATGCGTGCTTGGGGGAAGATTCCGTGCAACAACTCTTCCAACTTTTCCGAACCAGTTCCGAGAAAATAAATGTACTCGCTTCCACAATGCACGCAAGCCTTTGGCACAGGCGCGGCATAGCCGCAGTAGTGGCAAATCATTTTATGCTCGCGCTTGTGATGCGTGAGAGCGATGGCGCAATTCCGGCATTCGAGAGTCTTGCCGCAGGTGCGGCACAGCGCGACTGGAGAATACCCTCGGCGGTTGAGCAGCACCATCACCTGCTCTTTGCGGTCGAATCGTTCCGTAATTTCAGCTATCAGCTTGCGCGAGATAACCTGCTCCTGGCCGGTTTCCTGAAATTCCTGTCGCATATCGATAATTTCGACTTCGGGCAGCGGCCGCTGCTCCACCCGATCGGGCAACTCAACCAACGCATACTTGTTTTTAGTCGCGTTGAAATACGATTCCAGCGAAGGCGTGGCCGAACCCAAGACAACGGTCGCATTTGCCATCTTTGCGCGCATTACCGCAACGTCGCGGGCGTGATAGCGGGGCGTCTCCTCTTGTTTGTACGAGGCATCGTGCTCTTCATCGACGATGATCAAGGCGAGATCTTTGACCGGAGCGAATACTGCCGAGCGGGTGCCCACAACCATTCGCGCTTCGCCGTTCCTGATGCGGTGCCATTGCTGCGCTCGCTCTTTGTTCGATAAAGCTGAGTGAAGGATGGCAACCTCGCTGCCAAAAATCTGGTGTAGATCGGCAGCAACCGCAGGCGTAAGACCAATTTCCGGAACCAGGAGAATCGCCGAATGGCCCGCTTCAAGCACCGAGCGCATGCCTGCAAGATAGACGGCCGTCTTGCCCGACCCGGTAACGCCATGCAGAAGCAGACCGGAAAACTTTCGCTCGTCGACTGCTTGTCGCAGCCGGTTCAGTGCAGATTGCTGCGCCGGGTTGAATTGGAAGGCAAACGGCGCAGCGCGCGGTTTACTTCGCGTGAGTGCAAGCTGGGCCGGAACTTCGACAATTTCGACGACGCCTCTCTTCACAAGCGTGCGAAGCGTCGTTCGTGGCACTTCAATCCCACGCAGCGTCTCTATCGGAACTCGTCCGCCGGATGCAGCGAGCGCTTCCACGATAGTCCGCTGATTTTGATTTAACTTTCCTACCGCTGACTGAAACACCGCGACCTTGATTGTGGGCGTCGCATCGCGAGCGGCAGAAACATCTTCCCGCGCAATCCATTTCTTTCGCACCATCCCGGAGAGAACTGCGTTGGAAATTTTGCTTGCGGAACGGAGCGCTTGCTCGTGCACTTGAGTAGTTTCGTTATCAGCAGAGTCTTGCGTGGCTAAGTAATCGAGCACTCGAACTTCGGCCGCCTGTTCCTCAGGAGCGCGTTGTGAACGCTTCGACGTGCCTGACATCCCTGCCAGATGAAGAGCCAGGCGACCCTCAGCCGTTATCCGATAAACAACCGCATGTTTAAACTCGGCGCCGAGAGGCAGCATGGTGCGAAAGACCTCTCCGATTGGGGCAAGATAGTAATCGGCGACCCAACGGCCCAGGCGAAGAAGTTGTTCATCAAGAACGCGAGTCGCGTCGAGAATGCCGAAGATCGATTTCGTTTTGACCGAGGGTTCGCGATCATGCACCTCGACCACGATGCCGCTCATGCGCTGCTGGCGAAAAGGCACAAGCACGCGCCCGCCCACCACTGGAGTCACTTCGGCAGGGACACGGTAGGTGAAAACCATATCCAGGGGCACGGGCAGCGCTACGTCGCAAAAGGCGGGCATTGGTTCTTGAAAGGTGAAGAATAAAGTGAAGAATCAAGAATAGCAGCGCTCAAGAGAAAAACAGCCAGACAGGAGGCCGGATATCTATTCGGCGGATTTCTTGGGCGGTTCGATGCCGAGATACTTCATCACCATCTGCAAGTCTTTCCAGGCCTCGCCCTTCTGCCGCGGATCACGCAAAAGAAACGCAGGATGATAGGTCACCGCAAGCCGAGCGCCCGGCCACGAAGGATCGCTGCCCGAGGGCTTGAAGTCATACCAGCGCCCGCGTAGCTCGGACATAGGCGCATTGATCGCAAGCAGATTCTTCGCGGCCACAGCACCGAGTGCCACAATTGCTTTGGGTTGGATTACTGAAATCTGCCGCATAAGAAACGGCGAGCAGGTTTCGCACTCGTCACGCTCGGGAGTGCGGTTACCGGGAGGACGGCATTTGACAATGTTCGCGATGTAAACATCTTCGCGCCGGAGTCCCATCGCTTTAATCATGTTGTTGAGTAAGTGTCCGGCACGGCCAACGAACGGCTCACCCTGCGCATCTTCGTCAGCGCCCGGGCCTTCACCCACAAACATCAATTCCGCGCGCGGATTTCCCACGCCAAAAACAATCTGCTTCCGGCCTTGCTGGTGCAGTTTGCAGCGGGTGCAGTCGCCCAGGTCTTCGCGAATCAGTTTGAGCGCTGAAAGAGGATTGGCCACGCCTTGTTCGGATCTGGGCTCCACAATTTCCAAAATAGGTTCGCCGGCGATGACAGGCACAACAGCGGATTTTCTTGAAGCCATTTCCTCTCGCAATTCGGCTTGCAGTGTCTGAGATGGTTGTGTGGGCAATGGCAAGACGCCGGCATCGGTGTTCCGCGCCGCTAATGGCGAAATGCGACGGTAGAAATCGTAGATTCCGAGTTCGTTGAAGAAACTGATACGATCGGTGAGGGCGCGCCTCATCTCAGGAGCCAGCACCGCAGCCAATTATTTCTCCACGTCGAAATAAATCTTGGTAGTGGCGCGATACCGGACGACTTTTGCGCCGTCCAGCTCCATGTCCAGTGAGTCGACATGCGCCCATTTGATTCCGCGCACGGTTTTCGCCGCTTCGGTTACGGCCGCCTGAGCAGCCTTGGCGAAACTATCTTTCGACGTTCCTACGACTTCGATTACTTTTTGCGTCATTGCTTGCTCCTGAATTTTCCGGCGAAATTGTACGCCAGTGCTGGGGCAACCGGCCGGAAATTTTACATTTCGTTCGGTGAACGCCCGGGCTAAGTTGTCACCCGCGTTCTCCGCCGATCGCGCAATCGCACGACCTGGTCGAGCACACGCTGCGCGACCTCCCACTTGGTATTTTCGGGAACTTCGACGACTTCGTCGTGAGTAATGATGGTTACTTGATTGCGATCAGCGTCAAAACCAACACCTTCGCGCGAAACATCATTGACTACGATGGCATCGACTTGCTTCGACGAGAGCTTCTGCCGGGCATTTTCGAGAACGTTTTCCGTCTCCGCGGCAAACCCGACAACGATCTGCGACTGCTTGCGCAAAGAAATCTCTTTCAGAATGTCAGCCGTGGGCTCCAGCTCCAGATTTATCGGCCCGCGGCGTTTAATTTTCTGATCAGACACTGACCTTACCCGGTAGTCGGCGACGGCGGCAGTTTTGATAACGACTGTCGCCTTGGGCAAAAGATCGAGCACTGCGTGGCGCATCTCCTCAGCCGACTCCACGCGCATGACTTCGGCTGCTTCCGGCGGCGTCAGCGAGGTTGGCCCGCTCACCAGAAGCACACGAGCCCCGCGGTGAAGCGCCGCTTCCGCAATGGCGTATCCCATACGCCCGCTTGACCGGTTGGTGAAATAGCGCACCGGATCGACCTTCTCGCGCGTCGGCCCCGCGGTCACTAAAATGGTTTCTCCGGCGAGATCCTGCGAAACGCCAAGAGCTTCCAAAACGGCGGCAACAATAGTGTCGTTCTCCGCAAGCCGCCCAGCGCCAATCATGCCGCAAGCGAGATATCCCGATTCGGGCTCTACGAACTTCACGCCGCGCGCTCGAAGAATGTCCAGGTTCGCTTGTGTCGCGGCGTGATTCCACATATTCACGTTCATGGCGGGTGCGACGATAACCGGAGCGGTGGTTGCGAGATAGAGAGTCGTAAGAAAATCGCTGGCGATTCCCTGGGCAAAATGCGCGAGAACATCGGCGGTCGCAGGCGCGACAACCAAAGCATCAATCGATTGTGCGACCGCAATGTGTTCAATTGCCGAATCGATGTTAGGCGCCTGCTCTTCGCCCGCCGAGAACATTCCGGTAATCACTTTTTCGCCTGAGAGAGCGGCAAAGGTAAGAGGGCGGACAAACTCTTGAGCCGCGCGCGTCATGATCACCTGCACGCGGATACCGCGATCCTGCAGCAATCGTACAATTTCCGCGGCTTTATAAGCCGCAATGCCGC
>Ga0210391_10001672_pt1 | contig 19843 bp, 18 predicted proteins | sample IncBWC12OmetaG_FD_160573 | JGI IMG/M metagenome (GOLD analysis project Ga0210391, IMG submission 160573) | Forest soil microbial communities from Barre Woods Harvard Forest LTER site, Petersham, Massachusetts, United States - Inc-BW-C-12-O ...
GAAAGCTCTTTCCACCCGCAATGACGATCCCGCTCACGCCAGCCGCCCGTTCGACTCCGGCCGCGACGGATTCGTCGTCGGCGAAGGTGCCGGCATTCTGATTCTCGAATCGCTTGAGCACGCGCAAAAACGCAATGCGCCTATCCTCGCCGAAATTGTTGGCTACGGCATGGCCGGCGACGCCTATCACATCACTCAGCCCGCCTCCGACGGCGACGGCGCCTACCGCGTAATGAAGGCCGCCATCAAGGACGCCAAGCTCGCGCCGGAAGATATCGGCTACGTAAACGCGCATGGCACATCCACCCCGCTCGGTGACTTGATCGAAACTCGTGCCCTCAAAAGGGTCTTCGGTGAAAACGCGAAAAATGTCCCCGTTAGCTCCACGAAATCCATGACTGGCCACCTTCTCGGCGGCGCCGGCGGCCTCGAAGCCGGCATCAGTGTCCTCGCGCTTCGCGACCAAATTCTGCCGCCCACCATCAATCTCGATACGCCCGACCCCGAGTGCGACCTCGACTACGTTCCAAACGTTGCCCGCAAAGCCTCTGTCGAATACGCGCTCTCCAACTCTTTCGGCTTCGGCGGCACAAACGCCGCCCTGATTTTCAAACGCTGGTCCGGGAAGTAAGTAGCACAGACTTCAGTCTGTGCAGCAGTTGTAGGTGCCGGTCTTTAGACCGGCGATTTTTTTCGAGGGTGCCCCACCCTCGTTTTTTGAGGGTGGGTCTTCGTTGGTCGAAACTGTTAGTAACTAACAATCGTATGTTGTTATAATGATTCCACGAAATTCAAGCGTGAACTGCCGGGTGCCCCACCCTCGTCTTGTGAGGGTGGGCCTTCGTAAAATTTCGAGCAACAAGGACTAAACCAGTGAACATCATCGTCTGCATCAAACAAGTCCCCGCCAAAGACGCTCCACTCTCCATCGCCGGAAACTGGATCAAAGAATCCGACATCGGCTTCGAAATGAACGAGCCCGACAGCTACGCCCTCGAAGAAGCCCTTCGCCTGAAAGAGAAACACGGTGGGGAAGTGATCGCCCTTTCCATGGGCCCCGAACGCGTAAAACAAACCATCAAAGAAGCTCTAGCCAAAGGCGCCGACCGTGGCATCCACATCTCCGACGGCAATTTCGCCCAACTCGACCCGCTAGGCTCCGCAAAAGCGTTAGCCGCCGCCATCGCAAAAGAAAAAGCCGATCTAGTCCTCACCGGCCTGCAGAGCGACGACCACGGCTTCGGTCAAACCGGCGTCCTTCTCGCAGCCCTCCTCGATCGCCCCCACGCCACGCTCATCATGGCCATCGAAGTCGCCGGCGACAAAATGAAGCTCAAACGCGAACTCGAAGCCGGCTGGTTCCAACACATCGAGTGCCCGCTTCCCGCCGTCCTCTCCATTCAGTCCGGCATCAACAAAGTCCGCTACGCCACGCTAAAAGGCATCATGGCCGCCAAGAAAAAAGAAATCGCCACCATCACCCGCGAATCCCTAGGCATTCAGCACGAACCCACGCAAAAAATCGAAAAAATCTACGTCCCCACAAAAACAAAAAAAACCGAGTTCCTAACAGGTACAGCAAAAGAAGTAGCCACCAAGCTAGTCGAAAAACTGAAATTCGAAGCACGGGTCATTTAAAGATCGTTCGCGAGGAAACGTTTTGTTGTCGAAACTCATGATTTCGTTAGCCTTTATAGCGCTACTGGTTATGCCGCGCGAAGCGGGAGCGCAGCAGTCGAACGCAAATTCCGACGCGACTGCGAAGCGGACCTTTACTGCTAAGACGGCCCCAAATCTCCAACCAAATCCAATTTTTGACGAAATACTCTCCGACCTTAATCAGAAAACACGCGTTCCCCTTCTCCTGCCCGCCTATTGGCCCTTCAGCGAGCGTACTCCGGACGACCAACTGAAGAAAGATCAGGGCGAAGAGAATCTCTACGCCACTATTGTTGACGCGAGTGACCGTCATTACGCGATCCAGATGGCCTTTGGCAGAGATTGTCAGGGACAACACGTTTGTCGGGACGGTGGTCTCACTGGCAGCAATGTATTTCATGACGACTATCCGCTGCGCCCGAAGGTGAAGGTGAAACTTCGAGGTGATATTTCTGGAAGGTTTGCCGCTGCAGAGTGCGCTGTCTACTGCGACGAATCCGTTCTTTATTGGACCGAATACGGATACCACTATTCCGTTTCCGGCAAAGCGGCCACTAAGGAAGACCTGATGAAGATCGCCAACTCTGCGATTGAGGTAGCGCAAGCTGAGTCAAGGATGTCGCATAAGCCCGGCTCACAAACAGGAAACTCCACACAATCGAAGCAAGAAAAGGCAAATCCATGAAAATCCTAGTCATCACCGAACTTCGCCAAGGCAAGTGGAACAACGCCAGCTTCGAAACTCTAGCCGCCGCCCAGCAAATCGCCGCGGACACCTCCAGCACCATCAGTGCCCTGGTAATCGGCAAAGGCATCTCAGCTTTCGCCGACGAACTCGCCACAAAAAACGTCGCCGAAGTTCTCACCGTCGAACACGACCTCCTCGAAGCCTACACGCCAGATGGTTTTTGCATCGCCCTAAAGCAAGTCATCGACTCCGCTAAACCCGACCTAGTCCTCTTCCCCCACACCTACCAAGTCCGCGACTTCGCCCCCAAACTAGCCGCCACTCTTGGCAAAGGCATGATCGGCGACTGTATCGGCTGTCGCAACGAATCCGGCAAACTCATTTTCGTCCGCCAAATGTTTCAAGGCAAAACCTCTGCCGACGTCACCTTTCAAGGCGCTGCCCCGTGGTTCGCCTCCTTCCAATCCGGAGCCTTCCGCGCCGATCTCCTAGCCGCTCATCCGTCCGGCAAAGCCCCCATCAACGCAATCGCCGTCACGCTCGCCCCCGATCAAATCCGCACCAAGCCGCTCGACCTCTTCAAAGAAGCCAGATCCGCCGTCGACCTCACGCAAGCCCCCATCATCGTCTCCATCGGCCGCGGCATCAAAGCTCCCGAAAATATTCCCCAAGCCGAAGCCCTCGCCAAAGCCCTCGGCGGAGAAATCGCCGCCTCCCGCCCCATCTGCGATGAAGGCTGGCTCCCCATGGAGCGCCAAATCGGCAGCTCCGGCCAGACCGTCGCCCCCAAGCTCTACCTCGCTCTCGGCATCAGCGGCGCCATCCAGCACGTCGTCGGCATGAAAGGCGCACGCACTATCGTCGCCATCAACAAAGACGCCAACGCCCCCATCTTCGAAATCGCCGACTACGGTGCCGTAGCCGACATCTTCGAAATCATGCCCGCCCTAACCGAAGCCCTAGAAAAATCCAAATCCTCCTAACCGCGCCTCGCACTTCCCCAAACACTCGCACTCACTCCCAAACGTGTCATTCCGAGCGAAGCGAGGAATCTGCTTTTTCTTCTCTGTGACCTCTGTGTCCCTGTGCCCTTTGTGTAAAATCTTTTCTTCTGCCTTTAACTTTTGAACCTTAAACTTTTCAACTCGGCTTTCCGGGAGCAACAATGAAAACGGACATCTTGCGATTCAACGGCGCGGTCGAGCGCGATCCCGCCATCGACGGCTGGATGAAACAACACACAAGCGAATTGGGGGCCACCGCGAAAAAATGGTTTGAGGCGATGCGCAACTGCGGCGACGAAGTCCGCGAGCTCCTCCATGACGGCTGCCCGACCGCCTGCCTGGGAGACGCCCCCTTCGCCTACGTAAACATTTTCACCTCGCACGTAAACGTAGGCTTCTTTCAAGGCGCATCCCTACCCGATCCCGCTCGCCTGCTGCAAGGCACCGGCAAGTTCATGCGCCACGTGAAACTGAAACCGGGCACACCCACAAACGCCGCGGCCCTAAACACGCTAATCGACGCGGCCTATTCCGATATAAAAGCCCGCGTCGAAAACGGCTAGATACCGAAAGCCAAGTGCGCCTCTCCTCAGCCGGGCGGGCTCCGCTTCCCGCCTAATGGTTTCCTACTATAGATGCCCCCCACCAGAGATGGTACGTTTCCCGCCAAGTTGGGGCCAATTTAACTAAGCAATAACCAGTTTCGCAGCTACTTAGCCATGCCCGATCAGCGGCCTGTCACAACCTGCGACGTTACCGTTATCGGGGGCGGCTTGGCCGGAAAGGCAGCTTCCTTGCACTTGGCAAAAGCGGGCCTGAAAACCATCTGCATCGACCCGGCCGACACCTCGCGCCAGCCAGTAGGCGAGTCTCTGGATTGGTCCACACCCGACCTGCTCGCAAATCTTGGCCTGCCTCTGGACGACGTACTCACAAACCGTATCGGAACCCTGAAGCGCCGCGTAATCGTAAAATCCCGCGAAGGCCAAACCGCGGAATACTTCCCATTCTCCTGGTTTTCACGTCCGCCCTTTAACCTCGAAATTCGCACTTTGCATGTCGATCGCGTAAAGATGGACGGGGAACTTTGCAAAAAGGCCGTTGATTCCGGCGTCACACTGGTTCGAGACAAAGTCGTTCGCGTCGAGAGAACCGGCAAGCACATCTCTTCCGTGCACACAGCCACCGGTGAGCAATTCTCCTCGCCCTGGTTTATCGACGCCTCGGGATTCGCTACATCTCTGCTGGCTCGCGAATTCCAGCTTCGCGCCGTTGAATACGGCCCCGCCAAAGTCGCGGTGTGGGCCTACTTCCCAGTCTCTGACCCGATCGAAGGAACGACGGTGTACGCGGAACCCGAATCTCGCGAATACCTCGACTGGATTTGGGAAATTCCTATCAGCGCTGGTGTTGTGAGCGTAGGCTACATCGCGTCGGGCGCCGCCGTGAAAGCCCAACGCGAGCGGGGACTTACAGTAGAGGATATCTTCCGCCAGAAGCTAATGAAATTCCCCCGTTTCGAATCACTGCTACAAACGGCCACTCTCGACGATCTCAACGTTACTTCCTTTCGCTCCCGAGTCCACCTCGGAGCTGCAGGCCTCAACTGGCTGATCACGGGAGAAGCCGCATGCATGATGGACCCTATCACCGCCAACGGAGTCACGGCCGCTTTGCGCCATGCCGAAGAATCTTCGAGCTTAATTCTGAAATACCGCAAGGGTGGCAAGCTACCGCTCCGCGCCAGAATTTCCTATAGCAAACGCGTCGCTCAGTTGGCCTGCTTTTTCAATAGCGGAGTCGAGAACCTCGTCTATCAGCCGCAAGTTAGAAATCGGCTTGGCATGGCAGGCGCCGCCGGCACGTATATCAGTCCCGCTTGGGGCATGAACGTCTTGTACGCACGTTGCAAACCCAACGGACTCTTCTCAACGATGTTGCTCGGATTTTTGATGGAATTTTCTCGGGCCTGTCAGTGGATTCTTTACCGGTGCTGCAAATTGTTTTCGCAGTCTTCGGTAAAAGTGAGCTAGCCGAATTTAGCGGTAAAGGGGTGTTTCATGCATCTTTTCTCATCAGGGTCAGGCTACCCCGTTCTGTTCATACACGGCATGCCCACCAGCGGCCGGCTCTGGGACGGCGTCATCAGCAAGCTGCGCCGTCGTTTCCATTGTCTCGCCGTGGATCTGCCTGGTCTTGGCGAGTCCCCCCAAATCCCCTATGGCCCCAAACAGCTGGCGATTCTTGCGGAACAGATTGAGCAAATCCGCATCGAGCGTGGCATCGAGAAGTGGCACGTGGTCGGTCATGATGCAGGCTCCGCCGTTGCCGTGCACTACGCCTATACCTATCAAGAGCGTGTCGACCATCTCGTGCTCCTTTCCCCCGCCATGTTTCCGGAATTGAAACCGTTTCACCTTTTCCGTTACATGCGCATTCCAGTCCTCGGCGAAATCCTCGCACCCCTCGTGAGCGCGATTTTCTGGAACGTTGTTAAGCGTATTGCGCTGAAGTCGCGCCAACCGGAGTCCGCCAATGCGGTCAAAGAGTTTCGCGCTCCCTTTTCCGGCCTGCGAGGCGCTTGGCGTTTCATGTCCGTGATGCGCTATGGCAATCCCGCCGTGCTTCTCGAGGCCGTTCCAGGCATGTTGCCCCATCTTGCGGTTCCCACTCTAATTTTCCACGGCGCTCAGGACACCGCTGTGCCGCAATCCTTCGCACAGCGCGCTTCCGCTCTGATTCCTCAATCGAAAGTTCTAGTCGTTGACTCCGGCCACTTCATTCCACTGACCAGGCCCGAGATTGTCGCCAGCGAACTCCACCGTTTCTTCCAACCATCCGCCGCAGCCTAAAGCCGTCTCCGCGCCTCCCAGCTATCGAGGCTCCGTTCCGCTTTCATGCTCCCTTAGCTTTTGGAATGAAACCCGGAACGCCGGTGGTCACGACTGGATTCAGCCTCTGTCTGATCTGAATTCGATTGATTTCCTCCAGCGCGTCCGCAGGAAGCGCCGAAATGTCGAAATTCTCTCGCGCGCGCGCCGCGCTCCTCGGCGTAGTAAGCAAAGCCGTGCCGCGCTGGACCGCCCAAGCCAGCAACACCTGCGCCGCAGTCTTTCCCACACGCGCCGCGATCCCCGCAATAACTGGATCTTCAAGCAGCCCCGGCTTCATCCCGTGACCCAATGGCGCAAAAGCCAAAAGCGCCACGCCCTTCTCCTTGCAAAATTCCAATAGCTCCCATTCCGGCAAATACGGATGTGATTCCACTTGCACCACGGTTGGCTTGATTCTCGCCGCTTCATAAATGGCCTTCACTTCGTCCAAACCGATGTCAGACAGTCCGATGGCCCGGCATTTGCCACCATCCACGAGACTTTCCAACGCCCGCCAGGTATCGAGCAAAGTCACTCCGCGGTCGTAAAGCACGTTGCCATCTTTGTCCCGCGGATCTTGCTCATCCCCGGGCTGAAACGCAAACGGCGTGTGAATGAGGTAAAGATCCAGATAGTCGAGCCCCAGTCTTTCGAGACTCGCCTCGAAAGCCGGTTCTACGCGCTCAGGCCGGTGATTGGTGTTCCACACCTTCGTGGTAACAAAAATGTCCCCACGTGCAATCCCCCCAGCAGCAAGTCCTTCCCGCAAAGCCTTGCCCACCTCGCGCTCATTCCCATATCGTTCCGCGCAATCGAAGTGTCGAAATCCTGCGTCCAGTGCGTCTCTGGTGGCAGTTATCGTCAAGGCCGGTTCGGGAATCAAGGTGCCAAAGCCGAGTGCCGGCATACGCCCGGCTCCGTTGCTAAGTGGAATTCTCGTCATCCGCAATTCAGAAGATTCAGTCATGGTTACACCTTCAAACTATCTTGTGTCCGCCATCACCACAGATTAGAAAGTTTGATGCCGGGTGGCGCAGACTGGGCGCTAACTATTGATGAGCTGAACGCAGAGTATAGGCGCGAACATCGTCGCCATCAACAAAGACGCCAACGGCCCACCTTCGAAATCACGCCCAACCGAACCCCCAGAAAAATCCAAACCCCTTAGCCACTCCGCCGCGTTCCCCATAGAGGAGATCACTTCTCTTCTTCTTGAGTAATAGATCAGTTTCCGGTTACGGCGCTACTCAGGCGGTTCAAGTCCAGCATAAACCGAAAGAGAGGTTAACCAGATTTTTCTGGCGACGATGCATATAATCGACGCATGGCATCCACGTCCCAACAAAAAGGAAATGCGCTTGAGAATGCCGTGCGCGGTATTGAAAACCTGCTCCTATCGCTGTCTCCTTCGTTGCGGCAGCAGACCTACAAAATAGAATGCAAGAAAATCATCTCGGTTGGGGAAGTTCGCCACGAAATAGACGTCTTCGTCTCCGTCGATCTGGGGAGTGACTACAAATCCATCTTCATTTTCGAATGCAAGAATTGGAAGGACCCAGTTGGCAAGAACGAGGTCATCGTCTTTAGTGAAAAGATTGATGCTTGTCAGGCACAGTGGGGCTGTGTCGTTGCTAAGACGTTCACCTCAGATGCGGAAAATCAGGCGAAGAGAGACGCTAGAATCAAACTGTTTCATGCAACGGAACACGATGTTTCGCTGCCAGCGCCGTTCGAATTCTTCATTCGAATTCCTCGATTCACGAAAGTTGCGATCGGACTGAAGCCGCGAGGGAGCACAGCAACCAACTTTACATCCGTGAAGTTCGAAGATGCCCGAGTGCTCCTGATGGGGCTGTCACTGACCATGAGAGAGTTCTTCGATTTGCTTTGCAAGCCCACCTGTACCGAAGATTTACTCGCTTCCATGCGTAATGCTGTCCCCGAAGGCACGTACAACCGGTCCGTGCGACACGAAAAGGCATTTAATCCAGCTGATCTGTACGTCAACGAGCTAGACATTGCTGTGACCGTCTTCGATGTTGAATACGAAGTCCTCGTGAAGAGGCGTGCGATTATTTCCCACTTTGAAGTTGAAACGCGAGGGCGGTTCTTAGAGTTCGAACCGATGCAAGTTGGTGAAGACTTTATCGGATGGCAAGTTGCAATAGTCAGATCACAGGGCAGGTAGGGGGGCTGTGTTTTATCTAATCGGAGTCCAGCATAGCGTTCAAAGTATTCCAGTAAAGGGCCTGGAAACACCCTATCACACGGAATATCGAGCGTGCCTTGAGCAGGCAATTCGCACTTACAAACCTGCTGTTGTCGGGGAGGAATACAGTCAGGATTCTTTGAACAGGGCAGCCTATCGAGAGCCGCAGGAGTTTTTCACGAAGGAGATTGCGGAGAAGGCCGGAGTGAAACATATGCTTTGCGACCCAGACTTTGAGACCAGAAAAACGATGAGCTATCAAAGTCAATATTGTTGGTCTCTACTGATCGCGGAACTGTGGCATCGAATCCCTGATTCTGAGCGTGATTTACTCAGCCGGGGTCTGGAAATTGTGAAAGATATCCCACTGCGAGAACAGTACTGGTTGAACGAACTTAAACCAGTTCTCCAAAACGACATCATTTTTGTTTGTGGCGATAGCCATATCGATAGCTTCGCGGAGCTTTTGGGTTCTCAGAAAATTGTGCCTAGGGTCATCAAGCGAAAGATCGGCATGACACCGGAGCTAATTCAGCAAGCTGATGAGCAAATTCAGTTTGCCAAAGCAAACCGCGACCGGATAGAGGAAATCTATAAGAAAATCGAAGAAGAGAACGGCGGCACCATCCCATCGCCATGCTATGCGAGTCTCTTGGGGTGAGTAGGTCAAAGGAATGGTGGAGTCGATGAACAGTATTTCAGCCGATGACATCCGAAATTACATAAAACAAGGCGAAGGTCCCCACGTTGAATTCAAAACGCGATTTACCGCCGATAATCTAATTGCGAGACATCTTTCGGCTTTTGCTAACTCCGGTGGCGGAATAATCATTTTCGGCGTCGGCTCTCATAATGAAATTCTAGGGTTGTCTGATGAAGAGCTCACAAACACTAAAGACAGGCTTGAACGCCTTGCCAAGTCTCTTCTTCCGATTTACGCATATGAGTTGGATGCAGTTTCAATAGATGGAAAGCCCGTGGTTTACCTGAATATTGAGGAAGTCAACAAAGCCGACAGACCAATACGGCTCGCAACTGGTGACGCTCTGACTCTGAGAGACGGTGCCGTGGTTCAGCTCGGCGAAGCTGTACGGGCTGTTAAGCCTTCGCGCAAGGTTAGAGCTTTCGTTGCTATGTCTTTTCGAACAGAAGAACACGCCGCTCTCGTGGATTACTTTGAAGCAATGAAACGAGCGACGAACGCCACGGGTTTGCCAATAGATTTAATCAGGATCGATCTTCTGGAGGGAGACTATGAGATATCGCAAAAAATTATGGATGAGATCGACAAATCGGAAATCGTCATTGCGGATTTCACTCTGAATCCTGCCAACGTGTATTTCGAATTGGGTTACGCTAGGAGCCGCAAATGTCAGATCATTCAAACAGCCCTGCAGGGCACACTCCTACAATTCGATACGCGAAATTGGCGAACACTCTTTTATAAAAACGCAACGGAACTCGAAACAAGACTCGGATCAGCATTAAGTAATGCATACGCAGAAGTTGTCGAGGCTGGTGCGGTGAAATGATTCACTCAGGCCCGTCTTGCGAAAAACCCGGGAAAACCCGGGGACAGACGGGACGTTTTCCAATCCTCAGTCGGCTCTCTTTACCTAACCACACGGCGTTGTGGCTCAGCCTTACGCCACCCCTTTCGCTTGCCCCGCGGCCGCACGTAGTGGAACCGGATCAAATAAATATTCTCGCCTCGGCCATGTTTCGCCACCTTGAGCAGGTCCAGAACGCCAAGGAATCCAGACTCGCGCGCCAGTTCAGGAGTGATATCCGGAAACCCGATCGGCTCAATCGAATCGACTTCAATCTCGCCTTCCTCCATCCGGTATCGCGCCCCCACTCGCACTCGCGCACTCATCCAGATCCGCACACTGCAAGTGATCTCCCCGCACCGTATTCCCTCGCGAAGCCGTTTAGTGAACACCATGAAGCGAGTTTACGTCCAACAGAGCAGCGCGCCTAGTTTGCAAAAAAAGCGCGTTATCAACCGCAACCGGCGGTCGCGCCGGAAGACAACTCGTCTGGCAGGAACTTACCCCGCTTGTAGTACCCCAAGATTCTCAGACTTCTGGTTGCATTCTTTTTCATGGAGGGATCCTCGGCCTTCTCGCGCATCCGGCTAACGTAGCGGATTGCCGTATCTAATGTAATCAGAGGCTCGAATGAAGAATCGTCAATCCGCCACGCAAGCGGGCGTTCAAATTGATCTGCCGCTCCGCTTTGAGTAACTGCCCGCTGTTTACCGGAGAGCAGAAGACTGAACCCAAAATAATCGTCGCCATAGCACGCGCTGGTACTGGGCACGCCGAGCGGCAGCCTCATCGGGGGATAATCCGAAAGTCGCAGCGATGAATCAAGATCGCCTAACGAATTCGTGGAGAGGGAAACGTGGCTCGAATTTCCCCTCGTGTCGATGCCTATATGAACGACATCCACAATATGAACTTTGTCCCACTGCGGTCTGGGAACCCGCGCAAAAAAGTCCGAGAGTTGGCTCCATTGGTCAGGCAGCAGACCACTTTCCAAGCGGAGGAATCGGTGGGCAACTTCCGAAGGAGATTTCTGGTTTACCTGCTTGGAAGATATCTGCGGGTCAGTCGGCACTTGCGCGTCCACAAAAATCACCGAGATGCCGAGGACTATAGCCAAGATGAGCAACCGGCGCATCGTTTCGCGTCCTTCCGCTAGTACGCAAGCGGTCGATTTCCACCGTAGGTTCACTGCGGAGTCTTTACATGTCGGTTGATTCCATAATATGGCAAGCGGATTCCAAGAGGCGGCTATCCCTCCTCGCTGTGCGCAAGAATTCAATGACCCATAACTGGTCCATTACCTCCTTTTTTTCCTTGACAGGAGGTTGCACTTGATATATGATACTGGCCGGTAATACTACGAATTGCCTATGGAACGCCAACGACTCTTCGGTTGGCGTTTTTGCTTTCTGGGTAGCACAGGCACTCTTGCCTGTGTGCGTTCTACGCCGCCAGGACCCTAAACCGTTTGCTCAAAACACTTGCAAGACATGCACCATTGTGGTGCAAATAAGCCTATCTAACCCCCTGTAGAATAAGCACTTTTTCTTTTCACACAAAATAAACAGTTTGATCCTCTTTAGAATGAGCATTTCTGAGAAAACGCCAGAAGGGAGGTAATTATGGTTAACCACAATTCAAGGGAGACATAACACAGGACGAATTCTGGAAGCTCCGGGAAGCACAGTAGAACCCCCCACACGCACCCGCAAAGTCTTTCCGAGCGGAGCGAGGAATCTGCTTTTCGCGGGTGATTAGAATCACGCCAAACGCAGGGCTTTTGACTTATAATGACCCGGTCATGAAATTTGAAGACTACAAGATCGTTCTCTATCGTCAGGACGACCGGTCGGGTTGGGTCGCCGAAATCCCTGCGATTCCGAGCTGCTACGCTCTAATGACCACCCGCGAGGCCGCTCTGTCCGAACTCGCCAATGTTTTTGATATGATTGCGGAGACCCATCGTGAAAGAGGCGTTCCCCTTCCAGCCGACACCACCGAGATTGTGAATGCCTAGCGCGAAAGCGCGGGACTTCCAGAGAGTGGCAACCTTCCTCGGGTTCTTTCTCAAGCGAACCTCGGGAGGCCATCAACACTGGGAGCATCCAGACGGCGCCTCCTGACAATTCCGATTCATGGTGGGAGAGAAATTGGGCCGCCGTTGTTCAATCAAATCCTAAAGCAGCTCGGCATTAGCCTCGATCAATTTCAGAAACTCCGCTAACAGCAAGACAGCTTTGCTAAGATCACCCAAGAGTATGACCGTCCAACGCGAACAACTCGAAGCAGACGTCCTGATTGTCGGTGCAGGCCCTGCCGGCCTCTCCTGTGCGCTGCATCTCGCGAATCTCATCAAGAAACACAACGACTCAGGCGCCAAGCCGCAACTCTCCGCCGAAAATATTTACGTCCTAGAAAAAGGCCGAGAAATCGGCGCTCACCAACTCTCCGGCGCCGTCATGAACCCCAAAGCCCTCGCCGAACTTGTCCCCGGCTTCGAGAAATCCGCGCCCCTCGACACTCCCGTTACTGACTCCGCTGCTCTCCTCTTCACCAAAGGTTCCTCCTTCCGCCTTCCCATCACTCCGCCGCCATTCCAGAACAAAGGCAACTTCGTCATCTCTCTCAACAAGCTCACCAAATGGCTAGGCGGCCTGGTCGAAGCCGCCGGCGTAAACGTCTTCAAAGAATTCGGCGGCGCATCTCTTATTTACGAAGGCGACTCCATCGCCGGCGTCATTACCGAAGACAAAGGCCTCGACAAAAACGGCAAGCCCAAAGACAACTACACCCCCGGCTACGAACTCCGCGCCAAAGTCACTGTCCTAGCCGAAGGCCCGCGCGGTTCGCTCACAAAAAATCTGGTCGCCACAAAAAAACTCGACAACATCAACCCGCAAATCTATAGCCTCGGCATAAAAGAATTGTGGGACGTCCAGTCCGGCAAGATCGCTCCCGGTTACGTTGCCCACACGCTAGGCTGGCCTGTCACCACCGACATGTACGGCGGCGGCTGGATCTATGGTCTCTCCAACAACCGCGTCTCCATCGGCCTCGTCATCGGACTCGAATACGCCAATCCCCAATTCGATCCTCACGCCGCCTTCCAAACCTGGAAGACGCACCCGTTCCTCAAAAATATTCTCGAAGGCGGCAAACTCGTCCGCTACGGCGCAAAAACTCTCCCCGCCGGCGGCTGGTATTCCATGCCCCGCAATTACGTCGACGGCGCCCTCATCATCGGCGATTCCGGCAGCTTCCTCGATTCCCAGCGCCTCAAAGGCATTCACATGGCGATGAAGAGCGGCATGCTCGCCGCCGAAACAATTTTCGAATCTCTAAAATCCGGCGACGCCTCCGCAAAAACGCTCAGCGCCTTCCCCCAAAAAGTCGAGCAAAGCTATATAAAAAAAGAACTCCGCGCCGTTCGCAATTTTCATCAATCCTTCAAATACGGCCTCTACGGCGGACTCTTCCTCGGCGCTCTTCAACAAATTTCCGGCGGCCGCGGCCTGATCGATCCCATGCACGTCCACGCCGGCTACGAAGACTACAAAAAAATCAACGGCCGTCCCGCCCCCGAGCGCTTCAAAGGCGACGGCAAACTCACCTTCGATCGCCTAACCGACGTCTACCACTCCGGCACGCGCCACGAAGAAGATCAACCCTGCCATCTCCACGTCGCCGACACAAATATCTGCTCCACGAAATGCGTCGTCGAGTACGGCAACCCCTGCCAGTATTTTTGTCCCGCGGCAGTTTACGAGATGGCGAAAGACCCGAGCGGCACTCTAAAACTGAAGATCAACGCAGCCAACTGCGTCCACTGCAAAACCTGCGACATAGCCGACCCCTACCAAATCATCGATTGGGTCGTCCCCGAAGGCGGCGGTGGCCCCAACTACGAAGGCATGTAGTTTTCTCTATCTGAAAAAAGCGAAAGACTCCGTCATTGCGCTTCGCCTACAATCAATTTGGAAGTAGTCCATAGACGTCAATCTCTCCAAAGACGGTACCACTCCCGTTCGTGGAGTCATTCCCGCGAGTACCGATGTACACCTTGCCATTCGCCACCGTCGGAACCGTGAATTTCACGGCGTTCCCTGCCTGATCGCTGTTTCCAATTGCCAAGGAACTATTCCACAACTCCGTTCCAATATTCGCTGCATCATACGCGTGCAAAATTGTCGGTCCCGCGCTGCGAACGCTGTTGCCCGTACCGAAGCTGCTGGAGTCCATCGCCCACACGATTCCATTATTCGTGCCAGACGCCGATACCGATGGGGACGCTCCTGGAAACGGAAACCCGAGCGTCGACAATGCTGTTGGTACTGTATTAAATAGTTCCGTCGTCGTGTTGAAGGCAAATGATTGTAAGTATCCGCCTGACACGCCCACATAGAGCGTATTGTTGAAGAACGCGGCCGTGGACATGATGGCACTACCCACGGAGAATTTTTGCAGAGCGTTTGAGTCAGCCGGATTGTAGTTAGCCCCGTATCCGCCCATGTTGTCACGGTCAAGCAGGAAGAGATTACCTTCTTTCCCGCCTCCAATTAATAAGTGCGGATGTACCGCTGTCGAGGGTAGATCCACCAGAACGGTGGCTCCGCCGGCCCCGTGATCTGTATCGTTGCCCTCCAAGCTCTGCTGATCTGCTGGTGTGAAATACCCCGCAACGGAAAGGCTGCCCGCCGTGCTCAATTTCAGAGTGCTATCTCCGTAGTCGGATCCTCCAGAATCAGCGTCGAACGTTCCGTTGCCTGTCAAGAAATACAAATTACCCGCGGCATCCGCCGCAGGAGCGCCCCCAGACATCCAGATCCCAGCAGCGCCTCCGTTAGGGTTGGCGTTGAATGTTGCCGCTTGCTGTAAAGTCAAATTGTTATAGCCGACTACCCATCCGTGGTAAGGCCGGATATCACCGTGCGAGGCCCACGCGATATACACCACGCCGTTCACCAGCGCCAGGCCCGGACGCTGGAGTTGGCGCAGTGCGTTGAACGTTACCTTGCCTCCAGAGGTTCCGTCTCCAGTCCCGACAACGCTTACCGCCGATGCAATCTCCACTGGGCCGCCGAACTTTTCACTGCCGTCTATCAGGCTCAGCGCGTGTAGCCGTTGATGGCAAGAAGTGGAAGGCGTGCAGTTCGTGCCCACGTTCTTGCTCTTGCTTACTACGTATAGCGTGTTGGACTGAGGGTCGATTACGGGTGTCCCGATGATGCCCATGTCTGGGAAAATGTTATTCGCGCCGACATCCGAATTCGTCAAAAATGTTTCGTCGCTGCCCAATAGCGAGGCGCTCCAATACATCACGCATGGACTTGTGTCCGCGTCGAACGCGGAGACCGTGTTGTGAACGGTAGCCGCGTAGATCACATTGTGCGTGCCGCCCTGAATATTCAATTTTGCTACCCATAGAGGCTGGGCATAGATCGCTGCATCTGTTGCACAGGAAAAGAGCTTTCCAAATGTCGTCGTTGCAACATTTGCAGTCGTCAGCGCGTACTCCTGCGAATTGACTCCGTCTCGTGAGAGATCATTATGGTAGGTGAACATTCCCGTAAGATCGGTTATTCCGATGGTTGCCGTTGCGCTTACTGACCCGTCAGCCACGCTCGTTGCAGTCACCGTCACTGTTCCCGCCAAACTTGGTGCTATATAGGTTGCTGACGATGATCCCATCGCGCTGAAATTCCCGCCCGACGCGGTCCATGTTACGCCCGCATTTCCTGCATCATTCGCTACCGTTGCTGTAAGTGTGATCGTCTGTGAAGTGGCCAGGCCCCCGCGTTTTGGGCTGATGGTAACCATGATGCTGCCCGCTTCAGGGGTCGAGGCAAGCACCGTATTGGAATACGCGCTATTGTTTGCCGCCGCGTCGTTCGCCAGAATACGGTACGAGTACGAAGTCAAAGCTACTAAACCGGTGTCGCTAAACGTCGTTACATTAGATGTTCCAACCTGCGCGAAGCTGGAGCATCCAGCTCCGGCGCATCGTTCAACTGCGTATCCTGTAACTCCTACGTTGTCCGTCGATGCGTTCCACGCCAAATTGATCTGGGTGCTCGATATCGCAGCCGCAGCTAAATTTGTCGGAGCGGTTGGTGGGGTCGTATCCTGCAAGGTCGATGTGATCGTTGTGGAAACGTTGGAATAGGGGCTGTTATCACCCGCAGCGTCCGCTGCACGAACGCGGTAGCAGTAGGTTGTCGATGCTGTCAGCCCCGAATCATTAAACGTAGTTGCAGTCGAAGTCGCAACCTGTACAAAGTTGGAGCATCCAGCTCCAGTGCATCGCTCTATTTTATATTCGGCAACTCTCTTATTGTCCGTCGATGCGTTCCATGCCAAATGTGTTTGCGTGCCGGATACTGCGGCCGCTACTAAATTAGTTGGCGCTGAGGGAGTATTCGCGTCAGATGTCCTTAGCATAGTACTGTCGTTGTCGGCGCCTCCACAGCCTGCTTCGAATTCGATCAACAACAACGCACAGGCTCCTACGAAAATGCTCCACAGCAATCGCTTGAACACAGCCCTGTGCACGATTCCCGTTTTCATTGTGGAACCCTTGGTCAATCTTCTATTTTTTAAACACTTCCAGAATGTTCCCTGGAGGGGAAACAAATCACCATCCCATGTCTGGTGCCGAACCGCGAAAAACTATCACGAACGCATTACTCGTGCAAGCTAATCAAAATCAAATCCGATGGTGAACAAGATTCAAACAAGACCTTTATTCATCACAGTGCTTTGCTACTTTACTGGCATAGGCCGACATCAATCTCACACGCCTCGCGTCCACAATTTCCGGAAGAACGATCGTACACGATCGACAACCGAGCCCTGCGGCGCGGGCACCACTGAATTCGCCGGAGCGCTGGCGACCGGCGGTTGCGGCGGCGTTGCGGCCGCCGTTGCTACCGGCTGTTCTTCCACGCGTCCCTGAAACACCAGTGACGGCCTCACTCGCACCCGTCGCACAATCACCATCAACCTCGGATCCGGCTCCGCCTGCACTTTCGCTTTCGCATCAAACAGCAGCGGCGGCATAATTACGGTGTAAATCGGTTCTTCTTTCTTCTCAGGCTTCTCATCAGATGCCGCCGCGTCGCTCGGATTCGGAGCGGCTTCGCTGTTTCCGGTTTCTCCAGCGCGCACTGCTGCTGTACTCCCCGGCGCCGGAATCGTCCTGGACTTTGCGATCTGCAATTCGCATCTACACTGGCCCGTGCCATTGCGCATCGCGTCGATCTGCGCGTTCGCCAGCATCACGTCCACACCCTGCGGGACGATCACACTCCGCCCGCTCAACTGCTGCTCCACGCGTAGCGCGCCACGATATGTGTGAATGCACATCATCCCCGGACTCTCGAAGCCCACCAGAATCTCTCTTGGCTCCTCGCCAATCGCCAACGTCTGTGCTTGAATCTCCGCCGTATAAACAGTCAACGCCGGTTCCCGCTCCACCAGCGCGTGTATCGAACCGCTCTCCAGCGCCACCGTCAGTGCTCCTGCGGATTTCAGCACAGAAAAATGCGCAGGCCCGCAAATCGAAATCTGCCCGCCTTCCACCAGACTAATCCGAGCTTGCCCGGACTTCACCCGAACGTCACTCCCGCTTAGCAAAATTGTTTTCGTCTGTCCACCGACCACTTCCACACTCATCGGCCCAGTCACAGCAATGTCTTCGCCTTCGATCAATCCCACAGAATCGCCAGCTGGCTGGTCCGGAGTCGCCACAGCCGCGGTCTCGGCCGCAATCGAAGTCCTCGCCTCCGCCGCAACAAAAAATCCCGCGCACAGCACTGCGCACACCGCGGCCAAAAGCGGCGCCCGCCGTACCGATCCACGCAAATTAACTCCAAGCAACACTGTTATTTGGTCTCCAACAAGCCGGGCAAGAAACTCTCGCCTATACTATACGTCACGTCGCCTTCGCAGCAGGCGCATCCATAAACCATGAACCAGCCCGACGCCAACGCCTCCCCCTCATCCGATCCCGCGAACGATACCGTCCAAAAAATCCCCGCCGAACCAATCGGCCCTCACTACGACACTCGCCTCCCTGACCTCCCGTGGTCTCGCCGCATTCAAATCCCCATCATCGCCGCGGCCGTCTACAGTGTGATTCGCATTCTCGGCCCCACGTTGCGTTACGAAGTTCTCGGCTGGCAAAACGCCGAGCGCGTCCACGCCTCAGGCAAACGCTGCATCTGGGCTTTCTGGCACCGCATCATCATTCCGATTGTCTGGTGGCACCGCAATCACGGAGTGGTAGTGATGAACACCACGGCCTTCGACGGTCAGTGGACTCGCAAAGTAATCGAATGGCTAGGTTTTGGAACAGCGCAAGGAAGTTCTTCACGCGGTGGCCTTCGCGGGCTAGCGGTGATGGCTCGCCGCCTCGAAGAAGGCGTCGACTGCGCCTTCACAATCGATGGCCCGCGCGGCCCGCGTTACGTCGCCAAGCCCGGCCCGGTCATGCTAGCCAGAAAAACGGGGTGCCCCGTCCTCGTGTTCCACATCGGCGTGAGTCGCGGCAGAACCTTCGAGAAAACCTGGGACCACTTCCTGCTTCCCGCGCCCTTTGCTCGCGCTGTAATTCTTTTCGCCGCGCCTATTTACGTTCCACCCGACGCTAACGCGGAAGTCCTTGAGGCCAAACACGCCGAAATGCAGCGCGAACTAGAGCGCGTCCGCGATATCGCTGAATCCTGGTTTTCTCTGAGCGAATCCGACCGTCAAAAATACCGCGCCGAATTCTCGCGCTGAAATAATTACTCGAGGATCCTGTAGGGGCGGGGCTTACCCCGCCCAAGCACACTAACTTCGCTAGCTGATGACTCTTTTCGCCGCTCTAAACTTTTCAATTCCCATTCCCAACGCGCTCACCCAATTTCACTGGGACATCCAGCTTCTTCCCGCCTCTATACACGGTCACGCTCACCGTGTCTCCAGGCCGCTTCCGGTTGAGAACCAAATTCATGTCCGACTGACTCCCAATTTTCTGACCGTCAATCGCCACGATCACATCGCCGCCAATCATGATGCGCTGCATTCCCGCCTGTGCTGCACGGTCTCCGCCATGTAACCCTGCAGTCGCAGCAGGCCCGCCCTTCGTCACTTCTTCGATCAGCAATCCCTCTTGCACCGGAAGATCGAGCGCCTCCGAAAGCCATCCACCCACAGACAAAGTTTGCGCTCCAAGAAAAGCCTGCCGCACGCGGCCTTCTGTCATCAAATCGTGCGCAATCCTCTTCGCCGTGTTCACGGGAATCGCAAAACCAATTCCCGCCGTCGTTCCGCTCGGCGTATAAATGGCCGAATTGATCCCAATCACTTCTCCATGCGAATTGATCAGTGGGCCGCCGGAATTTCCCCGATTGATCGCTGCATCTGTTTGAATCGCCTCGTCGATCAACGTCGTCTGACTAGTCTGCACCGTGCGACCCAACGCGCTTACCACTCCCGTCGTCAACGTGCTCTGAAACCCAAATGGGTTTCCGATGGCCAGAACTTTCTGTCCCACTTGCAGTTTTGAAGAATCGCCCAGCGGCAGCGCCGCCAGCGTCTTGCCCTTCGGATCGATCTTTATCAGCGCCACGTCGTTGCGCTGGTCCGCTCCAATAAACTTCGCCACATACCGCGTCTGGTCGCCGAGCACCACTTCGATGGACTGCGCTTCCTGCACCACATGAAAGTTCGTCAAAATATATCCGCGAGGATCAATCAAGAAACCCGACCCCGCGCCTTCAACCGGCACCGGGTCCATAAAAAAATCATATTCCGTCGCCTTCGTCAAAACGTTCGCCACCGCCGCCGATGCCTGCCGGTAAACGCGCACATTGATCGAT
>Ga0210391_10001673_pt1 | contig 19824 bp, 22 predicted proteins | sample IncBWC12OmetaG_FD_160573 | JGI IMG/M metagenome (GOLD analysis project Ga0210391, IMG submission 160573) | Forest soil microbial communities from Barre Woods Harvard Forest LTER site, Petersham, Massachusetts, United States - Inc-BW-C-12-O ...
GAATACGCGACCCCGCGATCGCTCGAACCGATTGTTAGACTCTACTGCAAATGCGTCGCAGTAGGAAAAGCGCCGAGTAGGACGCTGACCAGGGCAATTACGAATGGCGAGCAGAACCACATGATCGCGGCGGTGACCCAAAATGAGTACGGAGCGTCAAAAAATAACCAAGGCACCATCGCAGCAAACGCGCTAACGAAGAACATCATGGCGATGAGCTGGAAATGATCCCTCGTGCTGGGGAGCGCAAAGATCACCACAGACGTTACAAGAAGCGGTAGCAACCAGGGCCAGTACGACCGAAGCGCCGCCGCGAGCGGCAGTCGTAATCTGTGCGGCGCGATGGACATGAGTCTAACGATGAGGTTGAGCGACGCGGGGCTTCACCAGCGTCAAACGAAGGCAATTTATCCCAATCATCGACTTCCCTCCTTAGCCTACCGAAGACGCGACCCGCGATCGCTCCAACCGATTGTTAGGTCTGGCGCCAACACAAAAAGCACCAATAGAGCGGCACTATAAACAAGCCCGCCTGCGGCCAGGGTAGAAAGATTGCGGCCGCAGCGGCCTGGGCAGCCGAGATGCCCAACAACGTGAGTGACCCACATTTGGAGTTTGCGAGGCGGCTGACATATCCGATACATAGCGCGACGCTAGTTAGCACCAGCGCCGCCAGCAGCATGAAGAACCAACGAGATGAGTTTTCCGCGGATCGCAGTGCGTACGCCAGATTGTCGGCCGGTGAGACGTTCTTGGGGTTGCCCACAAACAGAAAGATGACCCAGATCCCCAAGACCATGACCGCCAGCAGCGCATTTAGCGCGGCGGCAACGAACTTGGGATCTCGTCGAACAAGCGCTGACATACCGCGGACCTAACGATGAGGTTGAGCGACGCGGGGCTTCGCCAGCATCAAACGAAGGCACTTTATCCCAAGCATCGACTTGCTCCTTGGCTCACCGAAGACGCGACCCGCGATCGCTCGAACCGATTGTTAGGCGTCATTTGCCACCGCCGTCGGGCGACGCAGTGCACTGATGATAAGTGCGACAGCACCCAGAGCTACCAACGTAGGCGCGGCACCAGCCTTCAGCCCCAACATAAGCAAAAAGGAAACGGCTACCGCGGCGCAACTGGCAAGCGACCGCCACCACATTGGCGTTGGGTCGTCATCGTGTGACATTTCGATCCGACGAATTGTTGCACCGAAGACTATGGAGGCCGAGATAAAGATCAAGAAGCCGACTAGATGCACTAGACCGCGGAGGAGCGCGGTAGAGACGTATCCGGTCGCGACTACCCCGATGCCAATGGCGCACGCGCCAATGTGCAGTCGCATGGCCCACCGTGCAAGGGAGCGACTTCGGGCGGTAGACAAGAGCGCTGCGTTCATGATGCCTAACGATGAGGTTGAGCGGCCGCGCGATGACCTGTGGCGCGCGGCTGAAATAGTGGTAGCAGATAAACTCGATATCGTGCGACTGGCACTTTATGCATCACGGACCGCTCCAACCGATTGTTAGATTACCGCGCCACGCCCGCATCGAAGCTGCCTCTCAACAGCCCTGATGAGCTTACCCCCGGGCCTCGCGCTGCGCAAAGACTCCGCCGCTGAGATCCTCCGAGCGCAACGCTCAGCGGAGCCTGCTCAATACTGCGCCGACGCCCAATGCCACCGGGTCCGCGGTCCCCAACAGCACCCGCATCCGTCCGTGCTACCCAACCCACTTGTATCAGCACGCTGACCGTCAATGGCGCGGACCGCATCCGCAATCGAAGGGTGCTTCGAGTCGAGCGCGAACGATGAATCAACGATGCGTCCCGATCCCAACAAACAGGGTGATCTAACGATGAGGTTGAGCGACGCGGGGCCTCACCAGCGTCAAACGAAGGCACTTTATCCCAATCATCGATCCCCTCCTTGGCTCACCGAAGACGCGACCCGCGATCGCTCGAACCGATTGTTAGACGTTTCGCAACGTGTCGAGCTTGAGCCTTTGATCGAAGTGATACAACAAGAGGTAGTTATCCCAACCGCGCGTGCCCTCGCAAGTAACTATACACGAGCGACGGAGCGAAGGCCCCAACGCGCGATGCCCAAACGCGCCAGTAAGAATGGACGCCAAGGTCTGAGCCAATTTCCCGGCGGGCACCTCAAACTGAAAGTTGACGTATGGACCGCGATCGTTCCCTTTCCGATAAGCGAAGCCGCAAAGCGAGACGTTTCTACCGGCGATTCGGGTCATCAGCGAAACCACCGCCGCCACTTTTGCGGAGGTGGCGCGGCGAGGTTGGAACTGAACAGCGAGGCTACGCATATTTCGTCTAACGATCAGGCTGAGCGACGCGCGGGCGCGAAACGGATGACCGGCCGGAAATTGCTTTGCTCATCAGATCCTCCCTGTTCTTATCAACCGCTTCCGCGTGATCGCTCGAGCCGATGGTTAGATTGCCGCGCGACGCCCGCTCCGAAGCTGCCGCCCAACGGCGCTGCTGAGCTTAACCCTGCGTTTGGTAGTTCGCCAGGGAGCAATCCCCCAGGGTGAATGACGCCCAACGTAGCCTGCTCCATACTGCGCCGCCTTCAAAGAGCGCTGCGCTGACGCGGCGGCCCCCAACAGCACCCCTCTGCGTCCGTGCTACCCAACCCACTTGCATCAGCACGCTGACCCACGATGCTCAGAGCCGCGGATCGAAGGGAGACCTCAATCGAGTGCTGTCCGTGAATTCGAGATTCCTTCAATCCTTCGATCAAGGACAATCTAACGATCAATTCGACGAAAGATTCGCCGACCGAAGCGGCTTAATAAACGCGTCGAAGGCGGGATATATTGCGGTGGACCTTCACACATCTTCCTGATTTCCTTGACGTCAGTTCGCGCAGATGTCGCGTAGCACTTTGAGGAGGATTATATGCCGGAAGGTCGTGGCCTGTTCGAGGTGGCGCGTGAGAAGATTCGCACTCGGCACTTGGCGCTTCGTACGGAACAGGCCTACCTGCAATGGATGCGGCGGTATGTCAAATTCCATGGCCGGAGACATCCGCGTGAAATGGGGCCGGCGCACGTTGAAGCTTTCCTGACCCATTTGGCGGTCGAGGCCAAAGTATCGGCGTCCACTCAGAATCAAGCGCTTCAGGCACTGCTGTTTCTATACCGGCAGGTGCTCGATGTCGATCTGCCCTGGCTCGAGAACGTGACCCGAGCCTCGCGTCCCAAGCGACTTCCGGTGGTGCTGACCCCGATTGAAGTGCGAGCGGTGTTGGCGCAACTCGAGGGTACCTGCTGGCTGATCGCGAACCTGCTCTATGGCAGCGGCTTGCGTTTAATGGAAGCGCACCGCCTGCGCATTAAAGATCTCGTCATCGAGCGTGGCGAGCTCATCGTGCGCGATGCCAAGGGAGGGAAGGATCGGGTGACGGTGTTGCCGGGGGCCATCGTGGCTCCTCTTCGCGTACATCTAGCGAAGCTGTTCGATCGATTTGAACATCAGCGCAGAGTGAGGGAGCCCGGCGTATCGTTGCCTGAAGCGTTGGCGCGGAAATTTCCAAACGCGGCAACTCAATGGGCCTGGCAGTGGGTGTTTCCGGCGGCGAAGCTGTGTCGAGATGCGTACACCGGCAAACCGACCCGCCACCATCAGCACGAGAAGATCGTGCAGCGGGCGGTCCAAACTGCGGTTCACAAAGCAGGCATCCTGCAACCCGCAAGTTGTCATACCTTCCGGCATTGCTTCGCGACGCACTTGCTCGAGGCCGGACAGGACATACGCACGGTGCAGGAGCTGCTGGGGCACGCCGATCTGGCAACCACCATGATTTACACCCATGTGCTGGGTAAGGGGGCGATGGGGGTCAAGAGTCCCTTGGACCGGCAGCTTTGACGTCGCTGGCGCGTGCCCGGGTATCGGTGGCTATTTCGTGATTCGCCCGCTATGGCTATACTAGCGCCGCTCCCGGGATGTTTTTTCATCGAATTTCAGCGAGTTACCGTGTCCAACCCCGAATCTTCAGATACCCATTTCTTCAATTCCTTCAGTGTGGTGCTGGGCATCCTCATCGTCTTCGCGATCATCTTGTTCGGTGTCGCGCGCTCGATCGGCGCGGATACCCAGGGGGAGGCGGTGCTGCTGGAGCCTCTGCACCTCAAGGAAGTTGATAGCAACATCGCGCCCTTCGCGCATGAGGCCATCGCGGGGAAGGATAATTCGGCGCTGGCCGTGGTGAGCGCGCCGACTGTGGCGGCGGACGTGCCGACCACCGGCGAGCAGGCCTTCAACAAAGTCTGTTCGGCCTGTCATTCGACGGGCGTCAACGGTGCGCCGAAAATCGGCGACCATGCAGCGTGGGGCCCGCGTATCGCTCAGGGCAAGGACACCCTCTACAAGGACGCGATCTCGGGTAAGGGCAATATGCCGCCCAAGGGTGGCACGACCTGGCCGGACGCGACCATCCGCATGACCGTCGACTACATGGTGTCGCTCAACAAGTAATCTTGTCGAGCACGCGAAGCTGCACGGCTTCGGCGACGTCGATCCTGCGTATTTCGAGCTGCCCCGCCAAATCGGCGCAGGTGCGGGCGAGCTTGAGCACCCGGTGACAGGCCCTACCCGACAGGCCCATGCGCGCGATCGCCGTGCCGAGCAGTACTCGCGACTCCCGGGTCAGGCCGCACAGTCTCGACACCTCGGCCGGCGTGAGCCGCGCGTTGAGCTTGCCCTGGCGCCGCATCTGCGCGTCGCGCGCGGCGGCGACTCGCAGGGCGACCGTGGCTGAATCTTCCGTTTCCGCGGGTACGTCGCCGAGCAGGTGTTCGACCGGCAATGCCGTCAATTCGACGTGCATGTCGATGCGGTCGATGAGCGGTCCAGAGAGTCGGTGGCGATAGCGGGAGACTTGTTCGGCCGTGCAATGGCATCGACCGCTTGCGTCGCCGGCGTAACCGCAGGGACAGGGATTCATCGCCGCGACCAGCTGAAATCTCGCGGGGAACTCGCAGCTGCGCTTGAGCCGAGTGAGATTGACCACGCCGCTCTCCAGCGGCTCGCGCAGCGCCTCCAGGGCGTTGCGCGCGAATTCCGGCAGCTCATCCAGGAACAGCACTCCGAGATGCGCCAACGAGAGTTCGCCGGGTCTCATGGTGCCGCCGCCGATCAGCGCCGCGACCGAGGCGGTATGCTGCGGACTGCGAAACGGCCGCCGGCCGCCGAGGCTCGGTCTGCGCCCCGCGGCCGATTCCAGGCATGCGACTTCCAGGGACTCGAGCGGCGCCATCGGTGGCAAGAGCCCGGGCAATCGTTGCGCGAGCAGTGTCTTGCCGGCACCGGGAGGCCCTATCATCAAAAGCCCATGCTCGCCGGCCGCGGCAATCTCGAGCGCGCGCTTGGCGGCGAATTGGCCGCGCACCTCGCAGAGGTCCGGGGCATCCGTGTGCGCGGCGGCCGCGGCCTTCGCGAGATCGGCGCACGCTGCGCCGGCAGCGGGACTCGCCTCCGACCATGCCACCTTGCCCCTGAGTGCGTCGCAGACCTGCCGCAAATGGCCGGCGAGCCGCACCTTGGCATCGGGCACCAAGGCTGCCTCGAGCGCATTGGCGAAGGGCAGGATCAATTCTCTGCCGGTGCGCGACCCTTCGATCAGTGCCGGCAAGAGCTTCGGCGTCTGACGCAGTGCGCCTCCCAAAGAGAGTTCGCCGTAAAACTCGCGTCCCCTGAGCAGGTGCGCGGGCAATTCTCCGCTGGCGGCCAGGATGCCGACGGCGATCGGCAAATCGAATCGCCCGCCCTCTTTCGGCAAGTCGGCGGGCGACAGATTGACCGTAATCCGACCTGCGGGAAATTCGAAGCCGGTGGTGAGCAGGGCGGAGCGCACCCTCTCCCTACTCTCCCGGACCACGGCCTCGGGCAGGCCGACCAGGGCGAACGCGGGCAGCCCGGGGCCCAAATGGACCTCCGTTCGAACTTGGGGCGCCGCGAGCCCCAGGGGTGCCCGGCTCAACGCCGTACTCACGTCCTTGTGAGTCAACGCGGTTGACCCTTCTCGCTTGCGGGTGGGTGGGTTACTGCGGTGTGAGCTTGGCTTCGATCTCTTTCAGCCGCGCTTCCATGGCCGTCAGATTCGCTTGGGTACGTGCCAGAAGGGCGGCTTGAACGTCGAATTCCTGGCGGCTGACCAGGTCGAGCTTGCTGAGTTGGGCCTGCAGGACAGCTTTGAAATTGCCCTCCAAGTCGCGCCCGAACGCCCGCACCGACTCAGGCACCGAATCCGCGAGGCGGCGCGCCAGTTCATCCAACCCGCTCGAATTGATAAAGCTCATGAGACCCTCCTCAAGATCCGCACGCTGCTCGCACTTCCATAACGCACCGTGCCCTCAAGGTCGCGCCATGTCGGTGCATCGAAGCGCCCCGGATTTACGCAACTCATTGATTGCACGCACCATTCCCCGCTGGCACGGAAGCTGCAAAAGCTTAGGCACATAGTACGCGGAAGCAAGATCGGAGGCGCAAGTCTTAACGGGTGAAAGCGGGGACAAATGCATGAAGCTGATCACCGCTGTCATCAAACCTTTCAAGTTAGATGAGGTACGCCAGGCGGTGGCAGATATCGGTATTCAGGGGGTCACGGTCACCGAAGTTCATGGCTATGGCCGGCAGCACGGACACACGGAGATCTACCGGGGCGCTGAATACAGCGTCGATTTCTTGCCCAAGGCCAAGATTGAGCTCGCGGTGGACGATTCAATCGCAGAGCAGGTGATGGAAGCGGTTTGCAACGTGGCGAGGACCGGGAAAACAGGCGACGGCAAGGTATGGATACTGGAATTGGAGCAAGCCTTGCGTGTTCGCACCGGAGAGACGGGACCGGACGCCATTTAACAGTCTTCGGCCTCGCCCGATATCGAGCGAGGCCCGTCATTCCAACGTTTTAGGAGCATCTCGCGCCGGCAAGCCAGCCAACTCCCCCGTCGGTGCGATATCCCCGCGGCGCGGGTCCCGAAAAGGACCCGTGCCGTTTTTTTAATCGCGCGCCCGGCGCAAGACGCCCTGGGTTTATACAATAGGTTTGCGCAATACTCTATGCTGTGGCGCAACAATTTCGCGCCAATTCCGCTGCTAGACTGCGTCATTACTCGAATCGAGGAGTTTGCCTGCATGAAATTGGTCATCGCCATCATCAAACCATTCAAACTTGACGATGTCCGCGCCGCCTTGGCCGATGTGGGGGTGCAAGGCATTACCGTGACAGAGGTCAAAGGCTTTGGCCGCCAAAAAGGCCACACTGAGCTGTATCGAGGAGCTGAATACGTCGTCGACTTCCTGCCGAAAGTAAAGCTCGAGCTGGCGGTGGACGACGAGCAAGTGGACCGGGTCGTGGAAGCCATCATTGAGACGGCGCGCACGGGTAAGATCGGCGACGGTAAGATATTCGTTGCGGAGCTTGGGCAGGCGGTGCGTATCCGCACCGGTGAAGCCGGATCGCGCGCCTTATAGTGATGCACAGTTTTTTAGCGAGGATCGGACAATGAAACGCCTTCTGTTGTTCGTCGCCTTGGTCGCCTGGTCGGGCATGGCCGGGGCCGTCGTGTACAAGTGGGTCGACGCGCAAGGCAAGGTGCAATACGGTGACCGCCCGCCGGACGGAGTCCATGCGGAAGTCGTCGAGCTGCTCGGCACTCATGTCGCCCGCACCGTGTCGACTCGAACCGCCGACTCGTCGCCGTCGCCGCGTAACCCGGGCACGCCGGAAGATGCCAGCGACAAGAAAGCCGTCGACAGCGACGTCGAACAGACCCGCCAGAAGCAGTGCGCCGATGCGCAGGATCACTACAAGAAAATGATCGAAGGCCGCAAGATCTACAAGACCGGCGCCGATGGCGAACGGCAGTACCTCACCTCCGATGAAATCGACACCGAGCGCCTCAACGCGAAGCGTGAAGTCGACGCCACCTGCAATAGCCCGACGTAAGGCCGCCGACGATTGTTCACGCGCTTTGCTGCGCGAGGCGCAAAGCCGCAGAATACGCCACTGACACAACATCGGTCGGGAGCGCGTATGCAAACAGGATTCGTCGGATTGGGCGCCATGGGCGCTCACATGGCGCGCAGTCTTCACCGCGCGGGGCTGCTGACGGGTGTTTGGAATCGAACCGCCGCGAAGGCTGCGGCGCTCGCCGGGGAACTTCACTGCATCGCCTTCGCGAACCTCGCCGAATTGGCCGGCAACTGCGAAGCCGTGGTGATCTGTGTGTCCGCCGACGAAGACTTGCGCGCGGTGATAGCGGACCTCGAGCCCGGATTGAATCCCAACATGGTCGTGATGGATTGCTCCACCGTGAGCGCGGCGACGGCGCGCCAGGTCCACTCAAGGCTTGACGCGCTCGGGGTCGGCTTTCTCGACTGCCCCGTGAGCGGCGGCGTGGAAGGCGCGCGCACGGCATCGCTCGCCATCATGGTGGGCGGCGACGAGCCGGTATTCTCGCGGGCGCGGCCCATCCTGGAAGCGATGGGAAAGAACGTCGCCTATCTCGGCCCGAGCGGCGCCGGTCAGGCCGCGAAGGCCACCAATCAAATCATGTGCGCGGGCATCATCCAAGCAGTCGGCGAAGCCATGGCCTTCGCACACGCCGAAGGGCTGCCGCTCGATCGTCTCATCGATCTGCTGGGCAAGGGCGCGGGCTCGAGCTGGTACTTCGTCAACCGCGCTCCGTACATGGCGCACAATTCCTATCCGGCGGGCTTTCGCGTGCGGCTGCACGCCAAGGATTTGCGCATCTGCCGCGAGATGGCGGCGCGGCACGGCGCCCACCTGCCGGTGGTCGAATCCACGCTGGCCCAGTACGCGCAGCTCATCATTCAAGGCTTCGGCGACGAGGACATCTCCGCCATCTATCGGCTGAAGTCGGCGCTGTTTCCCGCCAAACCCGACACGACGTGAACACGACGTCCATTGCGCCGCTGCGTATCGCCACGCGCAAGAGCTTGCTTGCCCTCTGGCAGGCGCAGCATGTCGCGATGCTGCTGCGCCAGGCGCACTCCGGACTCGAGGTCGAGCTCGTGCCCATGGTGACCCAGGGCGATCGAATTCAGGACCGCACTCTGGCCGCAATCGGCGGCAAAGGCCTGTTCATCAAAGAACTCGAGACGGCGCTCGTGGAACATCGGGCCGATATCGCCGTGCATTCGATGAAGGATCTGCCCGGCGAGTTGGCGCAAGGGCTCACCATCGCGGCGGTACTCGAGCGGGCGGATGCCCGCGACGCGCTCGTCACGGCCAAAGCCGCCGACCTCGACGGTCTGCCGCTTAGGTGCCGCGTAGGTACCTCGAGCCTGCGGCGGCAGGCGCAATTGCTCGCCGCTCGACCCGACCTGAGGATCGAAACCCTGCGCGGCAATGTGGATACGCGCCTGCGCCGGCACGATGCCGGTGAAATGGATGCCATCGTGTTGGCCTGCGCGGGCCTGACTCGTTTGGGTTTGGAATCGCGCATCACTGCACGCCTCGATCCGAAGATCTGCCTGCCGGCCGTGGCCCAGGGCGTTATCGGAATCGAGTGCCGCGGCACCGACGAGCGCACGCGGGGGCTCGTATCGGTGCTGGAATGTGCGCCCACGCGCACCGCCATGGACGCGGAGCGGGCTTTTGCGCATCGGCTGGGCGGCAGCTGTCAATCGCCCATCGCGGCGCATGCGCGGCTCGAGGGACCGCTGTTGATCCTCGACGGACTGGTGGCGGAACCCGACGGCTCACGGTTGCTGCGCGACACCGCCACGGGACGCGCCGACGATCCGGTCGCGCTCGGCGTGCTGTTGGCCGAGCGCATTCTTGCCGCAGGCGCGGATTCGCTGCTCGAGCGCCTGCGCTCTCCTTAACCGTATGCGCGCATTGCACGGTGTCGGTGTCCTGGTCACTCGGCCCGAGCAGCAAGCGATGCCGCTGTGCAGATTGTTGGAAGCACAGGGCGCGAGCACTCATCGCCTGGCCGCAATCGAGATCCAGCCCTTGGGCAACCGGCGCGAGATCGCGGCGCGCCTCGGATCCTTGACGGATTTCGACGTCATCATCTTCACCAGCACCAATGCCGTGCGGTTCGGGGCTTCGTTGCTGGATCAGAAACGCGACCTATGCCTCGCGGCGCAGGGTCCCGCGACGGCGCGCGCGCTCAATCAAGCGGGCTATCGGGTGGCGATACAACCAAGCGAAACCTTCGACTCCGAGAGCCTGCTGCGGCATCCTCGGCTCGAACATCCGGTGGGGCGCCGCATCCTCATCATCAAGGGCGTGAGCGGCCGGCCTTTCCTCGAGCAGGAACTCGCACGTCGCGGCGCCCAAGTGGTGGCGGTCGATGTGTACCGGCGCGTGCCGGCGGCTCCGAGCGATGCCGTGCTCGCGGATCTTTTGGGCCGCTTCACCGCGGGCGCGATCCAGGTCGTCACCGCGACCAGCTTGGAGAGCGCGGGCAATCTGTTGAAAATTGCGACTCCCGCTCTGCGCAGTGAGTTCGAGCGTGCGCACTGGCTGGTGCCCGGCGAGCGCATGGCGGCCGGTGTGCGGGAACTCGGGCTATCGGCGCCGCTATTGCGGGCCGACTCGGCCGAGGATCAGGATTTGGTGACCGCGCTCATCCGCTGGCGGTCGAGCGTGTCCGGCGCGTAGTCGAAGGAATCGAAATACAATCGGTCGGGCGCCGCTCCATGCCGGCTGAAATCGCGCCGCACAGCCTCGATCATCGCCGGCGGTCCCGCCGTATACACCTCGTACCCTTCGAGGTCGTCGATATCCTCGATCACCGCCTCGTGCACCAAGCCGCGGCGCCCCTGCCATTCGGGCGAGCCCTCCGACAGCACCGGCACGTAACGCAAGAAACCTGCGCGGGTGCGTTTCATCAGATCTTCGAGCGCGGCGCGCGCATACAGGTCGCGCTCGGCGCGCACGCCCCAATACACCGTGATGTCGCGTTCGATGCCGTTCTCGACCACATGCCGCATCATGCCGAGCAGGGGCGCGAGTCCCGTGCCGCCGCCGACCAGCAGCATGGGCGACTCGCCGTCTCGATAGGCGAACTGTCCCAACGGACCCTCGATCGTGAGCAGCGTGCCGCGCCTCTCATCATCGAACAGGGGCGCCGAGAACTCGCCGCCCTCGACCCGCCTCACGTGCAGCTCGAGCGGCCGCGAGTCGTGCGGCGGCGAGGCGATCGAAAAGCTGCGCCGGCGCCCGCCGGGCAGCATGACATCGATGTATTGACCGGCCCGGAACTCGAACGCTTCAGCGGCCGGAAGCTTGAGGTAGAGGCCCATGACGTCGTGGGACAGCGGTACCGCGCGCTCGATCCGCGCCGGCAGGCGCTTGGTGAGAATCTGATCGGGCGTGCTGATTCGGAGGATCTCAACGGAGAGGTCGGTGCGCGCTCGTGCCTGACACAGGAGCACGTACCCCTCGGCGACTTCCGTCTCGGACAGGCCGAGCGGTGGGCCGTTGGGGTAGTCGATCTCGCCCTGGAGCAGCCGCGCACGGCAGGCGCCGCAATTGCCGCCCTTGCAACTGTGCGGCAAATTCAAGGAGGCGCCGAGCGCCGCATCCAGCAGCGATTGGCCGGGCGCGGCGCTGAAGCTCAAATCGGACCCGGATAATCTGATGCGCACGAGAATTCCAGCTGCGCCCCTGCGCGAGGCGCGTGAGACCTGTTTCGCGTGAGGCCTGGTTGAGGCTCAAGCCACCGGCTGGCTGCGTTTGCTATCCAGCCATTCGCCGATTGGTTTCCACTGCTTCCAGTCCGGCCACGCCAGATATTCGGGCAGCTCCAGCACGCCCATACCGCGCGCGTAGGCGCGCACGTAATTCTGCGCCTCGCGCAATGACCCAAGATAGGGCACCTTGAGCTTGCCCAGGTACTCATCCAACTCCTCGTAGATCAGCGTGTATTCGCGGACGCGGTTGGCGACGACCGCCAGGCGCGCCTGGCGGCGGGACACCTTGCCGATCTCGAGCAATTCCGTCATGAAGCGGTTACAGGCCTTGATGTCGATGCTCGAAGGCAGCACCGGGACGATGATGGTTTCGGCGCGCCGCACCAGCTCGTTGAGCTCCGTGCCGTGCGCGCGGGCCGGCGCGTCGATCACCAGGATCTCGGTGGCGCGCGGCACATTGCGCAGACCCTCCTCGAACGCCGCGACGCCGCTGATGGCCGGCAAATCGGCGGGGCGCTGCGCCAGCCAATCGAGACTGGAACGCTGCGGGTCGTAGTCCGCAATGCACACTTGATTCCCGTCGCGGGCGAAGAACACGGCGATGTTGGTGGCCAGAGTGCTCTTGCCGCATCCGCCCTTCGCGTTCAATACCATTACGTGACGCATAGTTCCCCGGTGTTGTTGTTTTCACCGTAAGGTAAAACTCGAGGATGGATTGCGCAACCCCTGCTCGCGACAAATTGACGCATCGGCTATGCTCTGTCCGTATGCGCATCGACTTTTTGAAGATGCAGGGGCTGGGTAACGACTTCTTGGTGTTCGACGCACCCGCCGCTGATTCTCGGTTGGACGCAAGCATGCTGCGCGCCCTCGCGGACCGGCACACCGGCGTCGGTTTCGATCAAGCCTTGATGCTGGAAAATCCCCGCGATGCATCGAGCCGCGTGTTCTATCGAGTCTTCAACTCCGACGGCACGGAAGTCGAGCAGTGCGGCAACGGCGCGCGTTGCATCGCCGCTCTCTTGTTCGCGCGCGCGCCGCAACTGGGCCGCGACTTCTTGATGGGGAGTTCGGGCGGTGTCGTCCATGCCCGCGTCAGAGAGGACGGGCTGGTCTCGGTTGACATGGGTGCGCCGAACTTTGATCCGCGCGCCCTGCCGATGGAGGCTGACGCGGAGTCGCCCACCTATTCGCTCAAGATCGATGGCTCCGAAGTCGAGATCGGCGCGGTCTCGATGGGGAATCCGCATGCGGTGCTGCAGGTGTCCGACGTAAAAAACGCGCCGCTCGCTCGGTTTGGGCCTAGTATCGAGAATCACCCGCGCTTTCCGAAGCGCGCCAATGTAGGTTTCATGCAAATCGTGGATCGCGGCCACTTGAAATTGCGGGTATTCGAGCGCGGCGTGGGCGAGACCCAGGCCTGCGGCACGGGAGCCTGCGCTGCGGTCGCCGTCGGCCACCGGCGCGGATTGCTGGACCCGGACGTGCGAGTCGATCTGCCGGGCGGCACGGCATGGGTTTCCTCGAACGACAGGGGCGGCCATTTATGGCTCACCGGCCCTGCGACTACGGTGTTTACGGGATCGATCGATATAACGTGATGTAGGGGAGTGTTAACGATGACCACCAGTCAGGCACGCGGGATCAAGCACGAGGGTCTCAACGACACCACCGTCGCGGAATATCTGCAGACCTATCCGGATTTTTTCGAGCGCAACTCTGCGCTGCTCGCCAAGCTGCGGCTGCCGCATCTGCGCGATGTCGGCGCCACCGTGAGCCTGGTCGAACGCCAGGTCGAAGTGCTGCGCGAACGCAACCAGTCGCTCGAGCGCAAGCTGAAGGAACTCGTCGACGTGGCCCGCGCCAATGACGCGCTGGCCGACCGCATTCATCGGCTGTGTCAACGGCTGATTCGCGCCCACGGCATGGCCGAGACCATCAGCGCGGTGGAAACTTCGCTGCGCGAGGACTTCGACGCCATGCATTCGGTGATGGTGCTGTTCCTCGAGCAGGCGCGGACCGTGGAGGGCGTGCCGGGCCGATTTCTGCGCACGGCTACTGCGGTGGACGCCGACATCAAGTCCTTCGAGACTCTGCTGCAATCGGGCAAGCCCCGCTGCGGACAAGTCCGCGACGCGCAGCGCGACTATCTCTTCGGCACGGACTCGCTCGAGATCGGCTCGGTGGCCCTGACCCCCTTGGGCCCCAAGGGCGAACTCGGAATTCTGGCCATCGGCGCGAGCGACGCCCAGCGCTTCCACCCGGCCATGAGCACGGAGTTTCTGTCGCGTATCGGCGAGCTCGTGACCTACGCCCTGATGCGCTGAGGCTCCCGGGCATGATGGCTTCGGGCGAGCGCGTATGGATCGATCGATTTCTGTCTCACCTCGCGCTCGAGCGGCGCGTGAGCGCGCACACCGTTGCGGCGTACCGGCACGATTTGCTCAAGCTGGCTGAATTCGGCGCGCGGCGCAAGCTCACCGCCTGGGACAGCTTCGATCATGCGCAGATGCGGGCCTTTGCCGCCGCCCTGCACGGCGCCAATTTGAGCCCGCGCAGCATTCAACGGCGGCTGTCGGCGGCCCGGACATTTTACGGATTCCTGATGCGCGAAGGCCATGGACGAAGCAACCCCGCCCTCGATGTGCGCGCGCCCAAGCAAAAGACGCGCCTTCCCGCGACGCTCGACCCCGATCAAATGGGCCGGCTTCTGTCGTTTCGGGTCGACGACACTCTGTCCGCGCGCGACAAGGCCATCATGGAATTGTTCTACTCCTCGGGACTGCGGCTGTCGGAGCTCGTGCACCTCCGTTTGGGTGCGGTCGACCTGGCTGACCGCACCGTGAGCGTGGTCGGCAAGGGCAACAAGGGTCGGATCGTACCCGTCGGCCGTCAGGCCGTCGGCGCAATCAAAGCCTGGATGAAGCAGCGTGCCCTGGTGGTCAAGACCGATACAGACGCACTCTTCGTGGGTCAGAACGGTCGGCCTTTGTCGGTTCGCGCCGTGCAGCTTCGCGTGGCCGCTTGGGGCCGCCGCATGGGGCTGGGTGTGCATGTTCACCCCCACATGTTCCGGCACTCCTTCGCGACCCACCTGCTCGAATCCAGCCGCGATCTGCGCGGCGTGCAGGAACTGCTCGGCCACGCCGATATTGGAACCACCCAGGTCTACACCCATTTGGATTTCGCGCACCTGGCCTCGGTCTACGAGGCGGCACATCCGCGGGCCCGCCGTCGGCGCAGTGCTTGAAAGGGCGACAGACGGCCCCACCCTCCCTCCATGAATCACGACCCCAAGCGAATCTATGGCACGACCATACTCGCCGTGCGGCGCAATGGCCGGGTGGCGGTGGGCGGTGACGGCCAGGTGACCCTGGGGCAAAGCGTCATGAAGGCCAATGCCCGCAAGGTTCGCCGCCTGTACGGCGGCAAAGTGCTCGCCGGATTTGCCGGCGGCACCGCGGATGCCTTCACCCTGTTCGAGCGCTTCGAGGCGAAATTGGAGCAATTCGGCAATCTCACGCGGGCCGCCATCGAATTGGCCAAGGATTGGCGCACCGATCGCAGCCTGCGCCGGCTGGAGGCGCTGCTCTGCGTGGCGGACCAGAGCAGTACTTACGTCATTTCCGGCAACGGCGACGTCATCGAGCCCGAGCACGATTTGATCGCCATCGGCTCGGGCGGCAGTTTCGCGCAAGCCGCGGCAACGGCTTTCATCCAGGCCACGGATTTTTCCGCGCGCGAGATCGTGGAACGCTCGCTCAACATCGCGGCCGATATCTGCATCTACACGAATCGCAATCTGACCATCGAGGAGCTGTAGGCGATGTCGCAGATGACTCCGCGTGAGATCGTCGAGGAGCTCGACAAGCACATTGTCGGCCAGAAGGCCGCCAAACGCGCCGTCGCGATCGCGCTGCGCAACCGCTGGCGCCGCGGCCAGGTCACAGGCAGCCTGCGCGCCGAAATCACCCCGAAGAACATCCTCATGATCGGCCCCACGGGGGTGGGCAAAACGGAAATCGCACGACGTTTGGCCCGGCTGGCCAAGGCACCCTTTCTTAAGGTGGAGGCCACTAAATTTACTGAAGTAGGCTATGTTGGGCGCGAAGTGGACTCGATCGTCCGCGATCTTGTCGAGATCTCCGTCAAAATGACTCGCGAAGAGGAAATCGCCAAGGTACGCCACCGCGCCGCCGACAGCGCCGAGGAGCGCGTGCTCGACGTGCTGCTGCCACGGGCGTCCACGGGCTTCACCGGGGACACCACGCCGCGGGACAACGAGACCCGGCAGCGCTTTCGGAAAATGCTGCGCGAGGGCCATCTGGAGGATCGCGAAATCGAAATCGAAGTGCGCGCGAGCCCCATGGGCGTGGAGATCATGGCGCCGCCCGGCATGGAGGAAATGACCCAGCAGCTGCAGGGCATGTTCCAGAACCTGGGAGCGAGCCGGACGCGCCAGCGCAAGCTCAAAATCAAGGAAGCCTTGAAGCTTCTGGTCGACGAAGAAGCATCGAAGATGATCAACGAGGAGGAACTGAAGCTGCGCGCCGTGGAGAACGCCGAGCAGAACGGCATCGTGTTCATCGACGAAATCGACAAGATCGCACGCCGTCAGGAAACGGCGGGTGCCGACGTGTCGCGCGAAGGCGTGCAGCGCGATCTTTTACCCTTGGTGGAAGGATGCACGGTGAATACCAAGTACGGCGCGGTGAAGACCGATCATGTGTTGTTCATCGCCTCGGGCGCCTTTCACATGTCCAAGCCCTCGGATCTGATACCGGAGCTGCAGGGACGATTGCCGATCCGAGTCGAGCTCGAGCCGCTCGTGGTGGAGGATTTCGTGCGCATCTTGACCGAACCCGATGCGTCCCTGTGCCGGCAGTACAAGGCTTTGCTGGCCACCGAGGGCGTGGAATTGGAATTCGCCGCGAGCGGCGTGCAACGGCTCGCGGAAGTGGCGTTCGAGGTCAACGAGCGCACCGAGAACATCGGCGCGCGCCGTCTGCACACCGTGATGGAGCGGCTGCTGGAATCCGTGTCGTTCGACGCCGCCGACCGCAACGGCACCTCGATCGTCATCAACCGCGAATATGTCGAGGGCAACCTCGGCGAATTGGTCAAGGATCAAGACCTGTCGCGGTACATTCTCTAATGCCTCAACCCACCGACATCAAGTTGCGCACCCAATCCCGGCTGCTCGAGGTGCGCTTCGAGGATGGATCGCATTTCGAGCTGTCTTTCGAGTACCTGCGGGTATTCTCCCCGTCCGCCGAGGTGAAGGGTCACGGCGGCGGCGAGGGCGTGCTGCAGACCGGCAAGCAAAACGTCGGCATCACCGGCGTCGAGCCGGTGGGCAACTACGCCCTGCGCCTGTTGTTCGACGACGGCCACAACACGGGCCTGTACACCTGGGGCCTTTTGCACGAGTTGGGCCGCGACGCCCAGGCCAATTGGGCCCGTTATCTGCAACGCTGCGCCGAGGCCGGAAATGCCGCCGCGCAGGCCGGGAAGCCGAAGCTTTAAGGGCCCTACTCCCGGTCAGCTACAATGGGGGCCGACACCTTAAGGCCACCATGGATAACTCCGACCGAAAAACCGACTTCGGATTCAAAAATGTCCCCTGGGACGACAAGGCCGCGCACGTCCGCTCGGTATTCGCGTCGGTGGCCGGAAAGTACGACGTCATGAACGACCTGATGTCGTTCGGCGTACATCGATTGTGGAAGCATTTCACCCTCTCCCTCACGGGCCTGCGCCCGGGGCAGCACGCGCTCGATGTCGCGGGCGGCACCGGCGATCTTGCCGCGGGGATGCTGCGGCAAGTGGGCAAGTCGGGTCGGGTGGTGCTGTCGGATGTGAACCCCGCGATGCTGGAAATCGGCCGCGACCGGTTGCTCGACAAGGGATTCTCCGGGAACATCGAGTGCATCGTCGCCGATGCCGAGCGCCTGCCCTTCGAGGACGGCTCCTTCGATTGCCTCACCATCGGCTTCGGCCTGCGCAATGTGACCGACAAGGCGGCGGCGCTCAAATCCATGCACCGCGTATTGAAGCCCGGCGGTCAATTGCTGGTACTCGAGTTCTCGACACCGGTGGTTCCGGGCCTCAAGCCGATTTACGACGCCTATTCCTTCAAGGTGCTGCCGTTGTTGGGCCGCGTGGTCGCACAGGACGCGGCCAGCTATCGGTATTTGGCGGAGTCGATTCGCATGCATCCCAACCAGGAAACGCTGCTCGGCATGTTGAACGCCGCCGGCTTTGGAGAGACGCGCTACCACAACCTGAGCGGCGGCATCGTCGCCGTACACCGCGGCTACAAGATCTGACATGCCCGCGACCCCTGCATGGCTGGCATCGGCCGAGGCCCTGCTCAATCGATGCATCGACTCATCGGCGCGGGCGGCGGTGCTCGCGAGGCGCCTCGAGGGCACGTCCCTGCAAGTCGACGTCGATGGAATCATCCGTGTTCGCCTGAGTGCGCATCGGGGCAGGCTGGCGTTGCTCGCCGGGGACGACTCTGCCGCGGACGCCGTGATTTCAGGATCGCTGCCGGCCCTTCTGCAATTGCTCAAGGGCGCGGCACCCGGGGGCGTGGGGCTTGCCACGGCGCAGATTCGCGGCGATGCGGAGATCGCGGACCGCTATCGAGAGCTCATCGCGCTGGCGCGGCCGGATCCGGAGGAGGAGCTCTCCCGATGGATCGGCGACCTGCCCGCGCGACGGGTGTCGCAATTCGCGTCGGGCGCCTTCGAGTGGGCAAGTCGCGCCCGGCGCACGGCGGCGATGAACATCGCCGAGTATCTGCAGGAGGAGGGCCGCGACCTCGTCAACAGAACCGAGCTCGAAGAGTTTTTGCGCGGCGTCGATGAAGTGCGGGATACCGCCGATCGAGTCGGCGCCCGGCTCGGACGTCTCGAAGCGCGCCTTAGGGGTGCCGGCCTCAAGGGTACGGCTTGATGCGTTTGCGAGTCCTGGCCCGGCTGCTGCAAATCCAACGCGCGCTGGTCAAGAACGGACTCGATGATTTCGTGCGCGCGACGCACCTGTACCGGCCGTTTCGGTTTCTCGTCTATCTTTCACCGTGGACCTGGTTCGGGCGCGGCGTCGGCGTCACCCGCGGCGAGCGGCTGCGCCTGGCTCTCGAGGAGCTGGGGCCGATCTTCGTCAAATTCGGGCAAGCCGTATCGACCCGGCGCGATCTTTTGCCGGCGGACATCGCCGATGAATTGGCGAAGCTGCAGGACCGCGTCCCGCCGTTCGACAGCGCGGTGGCCATCGCATCCATAGAAAAGGCCTTTGGACTCCCCCTCGGCGAGATATTCGGCAGCTTCGAGCCCAAGGCGCTTGCCGCCGCCTCGATCGCCCAGGTCCACGTGGCCTCGCTCAAGAACGGCCGCGAGGTGGTGGTCAAGATACTGCGCCCGGAGATGCGCGAGATCATCGATCTCGATCTGGAAGTGCTGGACACTCTCGCGAGGCTCGCCGACGAGTATTGGGCGGACGCGCGCCGCCTGCGCCCCATCGAGCTCGTGCGCGAATACCGCAAGACCATTCTCGATGAACTGGACCTGCTGCGCGAGGCGGGCAATGCCGCGCAGCTGAAGCGCAATTTTTCGGGTTCTCCCTTGCTGTACGTGCCCGAGGTCTACTGGGACTATTGCCGGGTCAACGTCATGGTCATGGAGAGAATTCACGGCGTCATCGTCAACAATGTCGAGGAACTGCACGCGCGCGGCGCGAACATCCGCAAGCTCGCGGAAAACGGCGTGGAGATCTTCTTTACCCAGGTGTTCCGCGACAATTTCTTTCACGCCGACATGCACCCGGGCAATATCTTCGTGCAGATCGACGACCCCGAGAATCCGCGCTACGCGGCCGTGGACTTCGGCATCGTCGGCACCCTGCAGACGCGCGATCAACACTATCTGGCCGAGAATTTCATGGCGTTTTTCGACCGGGACTATGCCCGCGTGGCGGCACTGCACGTCGAATCGGGATGGGTTCCGCGGGGTACCCGGGTCGACGAGCTCGAGTCGGCGGTGCGCACCGTTTGCGAACCCATCTTCAACAAGCCCCTGAAGGAGATTTCCTTTGCCCAGGTGCTGCTGCGGCTGTTCGAAACCGCCCGCCGCTTCG
>Ga0210391_10001675_pt1 | contig 19807 bp, 18 predicted proteins | sample IncBWC12OmetaG_FD_160573 | JGI IMG/M metagenome (GOLD analysis project Ga0210391, IMG submission 160573) | Forest soil microbial communities from Barre Woods Harvard Forest LTER site, Petersham, Massachusetts, United States - Inc-BW-C-12-O ...
TGAGCGGGCGGATGTTCGTGGGTACGGGCGACGGAGGAGTGTGGATGCGCGCGAACGCGTCGGCGGCATTCGTGCCGATATTCGATCTCGAGCCGACGCTGTCGGTCGGTGCGCTCGCGCTCGACACGACGACCAGTCCAAATCCAACGCTCTACGTAGGCTCCGGCGAGGGCAACGGCTCGTCCGATTCGTATTACGGCGACGGCGTCTTCGTCTCGAGCGACCTCGGCAATACCTGGACGCAGCTCGGCGCGAGCCAGTTTTCGCATGCATCGATTGCGTCGCTCGCAATCGATGTCACGCAGACGCCTCGGACAATCTACGCGGCGGTGACTTACGGATCGAGCGCGAATCGCGCCGACGCGTCGTGGGTGGCAGGCGACTTCAGCCAAAACGGCCTATGGCGCTCGCCCGATGGCGGCGAGTCGTGGATTTCGTATCCCGCGGGAACCTTCGGCGCCTGCCCGTACTTCACCAGCGATCCATGTCCGGCCGAGTCGGTCGTAATCGATCCCGCGTCGCCGACGTCCGTACTGGTTTCGATTCTCGGCGTCGGCGTGTTCCTCTCGACGAATTCCGGCTTCAGCTGGATGCCGGCCGTGCTGCCCAACCTGAGCGGCGGCGTCGGCCGCGCGAGCGTCGCCGCGGCCAACGGCAAGGCTTATGCGATCGTCGGCGCGGCCGACGGCATCGAGTACGCGGGATTCTACCAGTCCGCCAACGACGGCATTAGCTGGACCGCCGCGGCGGTACCGAGCGCGGTAGTCGGCGGCGTCACTATCGACGGATCGAACTCCAGTAATTTTTCGGAATCGTTCTTTGACCAAGCGATTGCAGTCGATCCCGCCGACGCGACCGGCGCGACTGTGGTATTCGGCAGCGTCGGCATCTACCGCTCGATCAACGCCGGCGCCAACTGGACTTCACTCGCACCGAACGGTGGAACGCATAGCGATCAGCATGCGATCGCGTTCGATCCCGCCAGCGCGCACAGCTTCTACCTCGGCAACGACGGCGGACTATATCGCTTCAATGTTGGCACTCTCGCGTGGACTGCGCTCAACTCGAGCGTCAGAGCGCCTCGCAGGCGCAATCAGTCGGCCCGCATCCCACCAACAGCAACGTGGTGCTGGCGGGATTTCAGGACAACGGCACCGCGCTGTTCAACGCCGCGCAACCGCCGGCGTCGAGCTGGACCGAGGTCGACAACCTCGACGGCGGATTCGCGCTGTTCGATCTCGTCAACCCGCTGTTCGCCTATCATACCTTCGCGACGACCTCGGCCGGCCCCTGGGTCGCGAGCTCGAGCAACGGCGGCGCCAACTTCACTTCCGCCGCCTCCAGCGCGGCGCTGCAGACCGCCATGGCGACGGCCGGCGATAGCGGCGCCGCTTACTTTCCACCGCTGGCGAGCGACCCGTCGGTAGCAGAGCGCGTGCTGTTCGGCGCGCATTCGGTTTACGTATCCAATGACGGGATGGCAACGTGGGCGCAGCAGACGACTCAGGATTTGACCGGCGGATGCAACAGCGGACAGTGCGCGCTCGAGGATCTAGAGATTGCGCCATCGGACGACACCAAGGCGTACGCGCTCGCGATGGAGACCAACTCGACTTTTCGTCCTACGCCTTTCCAAATCTTCACCACCAACGAGGCCAACATCCAGGTCAGCGCGAGCCAGCCTGGGGGCGCCGAATGGACCAACAAGACGGCAGAGCTGCCGCCGATTGTGTTTCCCGCTGCCACCCAGGCGACGGGAATCGCGATCGATCCGTTCGATTACAGCACCGCGTATCTGAGTCTTGCGGGGTTCACGTCGGCGACCGGGATGGGGCACATTTTCGTGACGACTGATTTCGGCGGATCGTGGACCCAGGCTGACGGCAATTCGACGCTGCAGAGTCCGCCGCCGGCCAACGCGCTCCCCGACGTTCCCGTGTTGCGATTGCTGGTCGATCGCAACGACCCCACCGCAAACACCGTGCTGGCCGCCACCGACATCGGCGTTTTCCGAACGACCGACGGTGGCAACACGTGGGCGCCGTTCAATCTCGGAGTTATTCCTGCCGTCGCGGTTGTCGACCTCGAGCAGAATCTGAGCGGTGTGATCTTCGCCGCAACACATGGCCGCGGGATTTTCGAGCTCACTGGCGACGGAACGCCAGGTAATCCGTCGCCGACTCCCACGCCGGCGGCTTCCCGGACTCCCACCGCGACTGCCACGCCGTCAGCTACGCCGACTGTCACGGCTACGGCAACATCAACTCCGACTGCGATGCCGACCGTGGCGGCGGCGCTGGTAGTCTCGCCAAGCTCGGCGAATTTCTCGGCGAAGTTGGGCAAGCGCAGCAAGGCGAAAAAAATCACTGCGGCCAACAAGGGCACGGTCGCGATAACGCTGATCGGTGCGAACCTAACCGGCAGCTTCGAGCTGTCGCAGGCCTGCGGCAGTTCACTCAAACCGAAGAAGAAGTGCAATTACGCCGTGGTCTTCGCTCCGGCCGCGAAGGGACCGACCACCGGCAGGCTGACGATCAACAACAACAGCTCTAGCGGCCCGCGAACGGTAAACCTCTCAGGCACTGGGCAGTAGGGCGCTAGGGTAGGGCGCGATACTCGCTTTCCAGAATCGCCATCAGGATCGTGTCATGATATTTCCCGCGCGCGAAATGATCCTCACGCAGCACTCCCTCGCGCTTGAATCCGCATTTCTCGTACGACGCTATCGCCCGCCTGTTGTAGTCGAAGACGTGCAACCCCAGCCGGTGCAGGTTCATCTTGTCGAACGCGAGGCGCATCAGCACGCGCATGGCGTCGGTGCCGTAGCCCTTGCCCCACAACGACTTGTCGCCGATCACGATTCCTACAATGGCGCTTCGATTGCGCCAGTCGATCACGTTGAATGAGATCCCTCCGATATATTTGCGCTCGGCGAGCGTCTCGATCGCAAAGTTTTTCTGCGTGTTAGAGGGACCGGCCGACGCCTCGATAAACTTTTCCTCGGCGATTGACGAGACCGGGTAGACGAGCATGTCACCGCCGAGCAAATCGGTGATCTCTTCGTCGTTGATCCATTTCATGATCGCGTCGACGTCGGCTTTCTCGTAACCTCTCAGCCTGACAATTTTGCCGTCCATGTCGGTCTCCTCACCTCGCCAAATAAGAAGGGCGACCCGATTCCGGGCCGCCCTTCGTCGATTACTGAATTGAAAAGAGTCTAGCCCTTGGGCAATCCGAGCACCCGCTCGCCGATGATGTTGTGCTGGATTTCGCTGGTGCCGCCCGCGATCGTCAGCGCCCGCGACGCCAGCATCCGGTACGACCATTTGCCCTTATCGAGCGCATGCGGTGCGTGGAATTCCATCTGGCTGTAGGGCCCTAGCATTTCCATCGCAAACTTGTTCATGCGCAGGTTGAGTTCGCTGGTGCATAGCTTGAGCACCGAGCCCTCGGGACCCGGGGGTAGACCCTTGAGGCGGCGCGTCAATTGCCGAAAGCCGGTGTATCGCAGTGCGGCTGCCTCGCACGCGAAACCGCCGAGCCGCTGGCGCACGCTGGTATCTTCCCACGCCGTGTGGCCGTTGCTGCGCACAGTCTTTGCGAGCTCGACGAGCTCCCTGACCTGGCCCATCATGTCGCGGCCGCCGCCGATTCCCGACCGCTCGAACATCAGCGTCGTGATCGCGACCTGCCAGCCCTGGTTCTTCTCGCCGATCAGATTCTTCTTCGGCACCTTCACGTCTTCGAAAAAGACTTCGTTGAAATTCGCGTCGCCCGTTATCTGCACGAGCGGCCGCACGGTCACGCCGGGGCTGTGCATGTCGACCAGGATATAGCTGATGCCCTTGTGCTTGGGCGCTTCGGGATCGGTGCGCACCAGCAGGATGCACATGTCCGCGTGATGCGCGTCGGAGGTCCAGACCTTCTGCCCGTTGACGATAAAGTAGTCGCCTTCCTCGAGCGCGCGCGTCTGCAAGCTCGCCACGTCGGAGCCGGCGCCGGGCTCGGAGTATCCCTGGCACCAGAGCTCGTCGGCCGAAAGAATTTTCGGAATGTGCTTTTTCTTCTGCTCCTCGGTGCCCCAGTGGATGATCGTCGGTCCGACCAGCATGATGCCGAGTCCGTTGACCAGCATCGGCGAGTTAACCTTCGCCATTTCCTCGTTGTAGATGATCTGCTGCGTCAGCGTCGCGCCGCGTCCGCCGTATTCCTTGGGCCAGCTGATTCCGACCCATCCACCCGCATGCATCTTCTTGTGCCACTCGACCCGCCGCTTCCAGTCGTCCGCGGTGCCTTCGCTCATGAAGTCGCCGCCGTCGTCGCTCTTGGCCGACTTGGGCAGATTGGCTTTGAGCCACCCGCTCAGCTCTGCGCGGAACGCCTCGTCTTCGGCGCTGAACCTGAAATCCATTGTTCCTCCGGTGGGGACTCGCGCGATGGCCCACTCCTGGCCGCGCCCACGATAGGCGTCAGCCGGCGGCCGCGGCCCCTAACACTTGTTATATAGACAGACGGCGCTGACCATTCAAGAACGCGTGTACACTTCCGAGTCGACGATTTCCATCATGCGCGACGGATTCTCGAGCGCCGTGAAACCGAACTGGGTGTAGAGTCCGTGCGCGTCGCGCGTAGCGAGACTCCATCGCCGCAGTCCCTGCAAATCCGGATGCGCCATGACCGACGCTATCAGTTCTTTGCCCAGGCCGCGCTCGCGGTACTGCTCGAGGATGAACACGTCGGCGAAATACGCGAAGGTCGCGAAATCGGAGACGACACGGGCGAAACCGATTTGATCGTCACCCTCGTAAACGCCGAAGCAGAGCGAATTTTCGATCGATCGCATCACCGTCGCGCGCGGAATTCCCGCCGCCCAGTACGAGCGCGCCAGAAATCTGTGAATCACGTCCACGTTGAGCTTCGATCGATCTGTACTGATAAGAAATCTGCCCATCTCCATCACCACCATCGCTGTCATGTGACTCTTGCTCCTCGATTTACCGGCAACTTGTACTCGGTCACGTGCGACGGTATCGGCGTCGACGCATCGAGCCGCGCATCGGCGACCGGCGGCAGCGTATTCGTCGCAAACGGAATTTGTCCGGCCCAAATCGGCATCGCGTAGTCGGCGTCGTCGTCGAGCGGATCGCCGCTCCGAAGCTTGGCCGAGGCCTCGACGATTTGAAGCGATAGCACCGACGTGGCCGCGAGCTCCTTCTCGTTAGGTTGCCGAATGTGATCCCAGCGGCCCGGCGCGACGTGTTCGATCAGACCTTTCATCACGGCGAGCTTTTCAGTCTGGCCGGTGACCAGCGTCGCAGCGCCTAGGATCACCGCCGAGCGGTAGTTGACCGAGTGATGGAACGCGGAGCGCGCCAGCACGAGCCCGTCGATATGCGTCACCGTGACCGCGAGCGGCGTGCCCTCGGCCGCAGCACCGAGCAGGCGGCTGGCAGCGGAGCCGTGGATATAGAGCCGGTCTGCTATTCGGACGTGGAGCGTCGGAATGACGTAGGGCTGGCCGTCGATGGCGAAGCCGACGTGGCAGACTAGGGCCGTGTCGAGGATCGAGTAGACGGCGTCGCGGTCGTAGGATGCGCGCTTGGGCAGACGCTTGACGCGAGTGCGGCTCGTCGGTGCGAGTGCGCTGCTCGATTCCACGGAGTGTCCCTGCGAAAAACCTTGTACTTGCTCTGCCATCGCTTCCATCGCCTTTTCGATTTTGTTACAGTACGTAACTATGAACGTATCGGTACAATATCAAATACGCGGCGAATCAAGCAACCAGATCGCCGCCAGCATCGAAAATGGAATCAGGGGCGGCAAGCTGCTCGCCGGTGAGCGTCTGCCGACCGTGCGCGCCTTGGCAGCGCGGCTGCGCGTCAGCCCGACCACGGTCGCCGCCGCCTTCAATGCGCTGCGGGTGCGCGGCCTGGTCCATGGTTCGGGGCGTCGCGGGACTGTAGTCAATCGGCGGCCGCCGCTACTGACGTGCGCGGTCTTTCCGCCTGCGGCGCCCGGCTTGCGCAATCTGGCTGACGGCGGGCCGGACCCGGCGATGCTTCCGCCGTTGAAGCCATATCTCGCGCGGCTCGATGGAATTCCCGGCAAGTACGGCGACGCGGAGAATCGTGCGGCGCTGGTCCAGCTGGCGGCGCGGCAATTCAAGCGCGACGGGATAGCGGCCGACTCGATTGCGGTCGTCAGCGGGGCGCTCGACGCCGTCGAGCGCGTCCTGCAGGCCCATTTGCGGCCCGGCGACGTCGTCGCCGTCGAAGATCCGAGCTACACCGGCGTGCTCGACCTGGTTGCTGCCCTGGCGCTGGTGGCTGAGCCGGTTGCGACTGACGATTCGGGGCCGCTTGCGGCTGATTTGAGTCGCGCGCTCAAACTTGGCGCGAAGGCTTTCATCGTGACGCCGCGCGCGCAGAATCCGAGCGGCGCCGCGCTCGATCGCAAGCGCGCCGGGGAGTTGAGGCATGTGCTCGCCGCGTTTCCGGAGGTCGTGCTGATCGAGGACGACCATGCGGGTCCCGTGTCGGGCGCGCCGGCGATTACTCTGTCGGCGGGCCGTGCGCATTGGGCGACGGTGCGGTCGGTGTCGAAGTCGCTCGGGCCCGATTTGCGCGTCAGCGTGATGGCGGGCGATGCGCTGACTGTTGCACGCGTTCAAGGGCGGCAGAGTCTTGGACCGCGATGGGTCAGTCATATCCTGCAGGACCTCGTCGCGATGATGTGGGCGGATGTGGAGACGCCGGCGATTCTGCATAAGGCTGCCGATACGTATGCGTTTCGGCGGCGCGCGTTGATCGAGGCGCTGGCCGCGCACGGAATCGAGGCGCGCGGGCGCTCAGGGCTGAACGTGTGGATACCCACGGCGGAAGAAACTGGCGCGGTGAATGCGATGGCAGCGATGGGATGGGCGATTCGCGCGGGCGAGTGCTACCGAATCAAGAGTGCGCCCGGAATCCGCGTGACGGTGTCTACGCTGGCGCCAGAAGATACGCGCAAGTTTGCGGCCGATCTGGCCGAAGCGATGCGGCCCCGCGCACGTACGCAGTCGGCGTAGTGGGAAATCAGCTGCCGAAGACTGACTAGGCAGTGAGACCCTTTCTTGCTTTGATTTCTCCGAGCAGAGCGTTGATTTTCTGCTCGCGCTCGAGCGCGTGCAGCCGCTGATCGATATCGTCGCCGAGCAGTTCGCCCTTGGCTTGGCCCAGGGCTTCCTGGCGGGCGACCTTGGAGCGCATCCGTTCGAAGGTTCCGCTTTCGCCGCGCGCTGCATGTTGCGCGTCCGCCGCACGATTGCTTGCGCGCGAGCGCCGATGCTGCACGATGAGCAGGTCGGCCTTGGCGCGCGCTTCGGAAAGTTTCAAATCGAGTCTCTTCAATGCCGACTTCAAAGATTCGACTTGAGCGTGGTGGTGCGCAATCTGCTGATCGTAGTTTTCAGCCAGCAGGTGAAAGCTCACCGCCCGCTCGAGCGCCGCGCGCGCCAGCTCGTCGTCCTTCTTGTCGACTGCCAACTCAGCCTTGCGCATCCACTCGTCACGCTTCGCGCTGTTCTCCTCGGTTTTCCTTTCGAGCAGATGAAGATCGGCCAAGCCGACGGCGACTTGCGTCTTTACCTGCATGAACTGGTTTTCCATATCGAGAATCACCTGCTTGAGCATCTTCTCCGGATTCTCGGCCTTGTCGAGTAAGTCATTGAGGTTGGCCCGCACCAGGGTTGCTACACGATCCATGAGTGCCATAACGAACTCCTTGCTCGCATCGTTGCGAACGCCATTTACTGCGCTTTGCTGGTTCCGTCCGGAGGCGGCAGTTGATCCGCACGTTTCGAGTTGTCGCCAATTGTTTTGATCTTGCCGAGCAGGTCGGACATCTTCATGCCCGAGAGTGCTTCGAACAACTCCGGCACCTGCGCGGCGATCTGGGTCAGGTCACCGGTGATTTTGTGCAAGCCGGCAGAGTCGCCGTTGCCGGTCGAGACGACTGTTATGCGATCGACATTGGCCAACGGACTGGCCAACGCCTTCACAACCTCGGGCAATCCCGTTATGAGCTTGTCGACGACGGCGGCCTGGTTGTATTCCTGGTAGGCCTCGGCCTTGACGTTCATGGCGCGCGCTTCGGCGTCGCCTTTCTTGAAAATAATTTCGGCTTCAGCCTCGCCTTGCGCGCGAATCGCGCTTGCGTGGCCTTCGGCTTCGACCATCGTCTTGGACTTGTCGGCCTCGGCAAGGGTCTGAATGCGTTGGCGCTCGATCTCGGCGGGCTTCAGCACAGTGGCTATCAGTTCTTTCTCACGTCGCGCGATTTCCAGCTCCTGCACCTTGACCTGCTGTTCCTTTTCCGCCTGCTGGACTTTGACCGACTCGACGATGACCTGCTGCTGCATCACGTTGGTCTGAATCTCGTAGGCCTTGTCGGCCTGTGCCTGCTGGCGTTTGACCAACTCGTTGTAGGTCGCCTTTTTCACGTCCAGGTCGCGTTGCGCCTCAGCCTGAAGCGCGAGCGAAGCGGTCTCGGCCGCGACCCGTTCCTGGTCGGCCTGAGCTTTGGCGACGGCGGATTCTCTAAGCGCAATCGCGCGCTTGATCGCGGTGTCGCGGTCGGCTTCGGCGGCGGCCACGTCCGCATCGCGCTTGATGCGAACGATGTCGGGACGGCCCATGTTAGTGATGTACTCGTTCTTGTCGCGGACTTCCTTGATGGTAAAGGAGATCACTTCGAGGCCCATCTTGTTAATGTCGTCGGCGCAGGTGGAGCGCATGCGATCGGCGACCATCTCAGGTTGCTTCACAATCTCTTCGACGGTGAGTTGACCTATGATGCCGCGCAAGTGACCTTCCATCACCAGGCGAATCAACGCCTCGCGATCTTCCGGCGGCTTGGTTAGAAATTGCTCCGCCGCAGTCAGAATCGATTCGGGATCCGACTTAACCTTGATCTGAGCTACAGCTTCCACAGTCACTGCGACACCTTGCTTGGTGTATAGGTCCTGCTGCGGCGCCACGTCGAAGGACATCAGCTCGAGCGAAAGGCCGCGGACATTTTCGACCATAGGCAGGATGACGGTGCCGTGACCTTTGATCACGCGAGTGCCGCGAAACCCATAGACGATGAGTGCCTCATGAGGTCCCGCCTTGCGATATAGATTTGCGAACACAGCCATCAGCAGCAGGAGGGCGGCTACTGCCAACCCGGCGACGACTATCACATCAGTTGGTACTTGCGGCATAAATTTTTCTCCCCTTAATAACGTTCGGTTGTGAGCCTTCGCTCAAGTCGCAGACCTATCAGCTACATTGCTATTGGCCAGTTCTTCCCATCGACGGACGTAAGCGATGCCATGTTCATACCTGGTAACGACGACCTCCGTGCCGTGGGCGAGCGCCTCGCCGTTTTCGCTGCGGGCACCGCAGGTTTGCCGGGTTCCTTCCTGGGAAAAGGTGATTTCTCCCGTGCCTCCCGCGCGGATTGCGCTGCTGACGCGGCCTAACACTCCGACCCGGTCGTAGTCAGCTGGATCGAGTGCCTGGTCGTGCGTGAGCAGAAACTTGACGATGAACCAGAAAACGATCGCCGCACCCACGAGCCCCGACGCGATCGCGCAAAGGACAATAATCATCACCAGGAAAGTCGAATGGCGCGTGAGCAGGTAACCAGTGCCGCCGAACCATGCGAGGAAGGCAGTTACGGTCGCGAAGTTGATCGCAGGCATTTCAGGACCGTGGCCGACTCCAGCGTGACCACCTACACCGGGAACTGCCGCATGCCCGTGTGACAGATGAAAATGCACATGCGGCAGATGCAGGCTCCCACCCAGGAACGCAAGGATGCTGAGTGTTATCCCGACCAGGAAGCAGGTGAGATAGAACATTTCCCCGTTCATAGATTTGCCCCGGAGGCTCTCTTAGTACCGCCGTCCCGATGCAAGGCTCCGGCGGGCTTAAGCACCTCACTTAGCCGATCCACCAACTCGGGCGCTTCCAAAATAGCGCCCAGCAGCACCAGACATTTGCGGGTGTCGTCATGCTTCGCGATCAGGAGCATCGCGTGACTTAGCTCGGGATCGGCGGCAAACTCCTCGGCGCCGTTTATCAACCAGAGGTCAAGCCGATCCTGCGTCGCACGCAGATCGCTGGTCAGTTCCGTGTGGTAACCCTCGGGATCGTCGACCAGGTATCCGGGATGTACTTTGAAGAAGCGCGCCAGCAGCATGCGAGACGAGTTAGTGAGATGCGGCCGGCCGCCGCTTTCGATCTGAGAGAGGTAAGACTGGCTGAGACCTCCGCCCATTTCTTTTTTGAGAGCGCGGGCGAGGTCCTGCTGAGTCATCTCGCGGCCGAGGCCGCGGAGGGTGCCTTCAACGAGGCGCAGGTAGCGGAGTTTTTCGCCGAGCTTCATTTGGGTTTGGTGCGCGGAACGCCGGAATTGAGTGTTCCTCGCTTATTACGATTTGCAATTATCATATTGCAATCCGTAATGCAAATGACTCATCTTCGGCATCCAAATTCCGAAAATCAGCAGGCGACTCGCGGCACGCCAAAGAGTAGGATTTTCCGTCACAGGGGATGATCTATGGCGGGGGAAGGTAGCAGTTTCAGGGCGCTCGAGAGCGCCAATCGGCGGCAGGCTGCGATTTTGATTGGCGGGCAGATCCTCGTGTTCGCGCTGTTGGGGTTCGGAGTCGATCTTATCTTTCATGGAATGTTCTTCAGCGGCGGGAGTTTGGGGTTCCCGTGGTTCGCCGTGGCCGCGGTGAGTTCCGCCGTTATCTACACGCTGCGCACCTACTATGGCGGCCCAGGGATGGTGCTGGGTGCGGTGGCGGCGTTTCCGATCCCGGACGATGAGCCCAAGAAAAAAATCCTGCTGGACATCGCGCGCGAGATGGCGGTGGCGGCCCGGCTGCTCGAGCCGCAGCTGTATATGATCGACGATCCGGCGCCCAACGCGTTGGCAGTCGGACGCAATCCCCAGGACTCCGTTATCTGCGTCACTCGCGGACTGGTCGATGGGATGGATCGCGAAGAGTTGCAGGGAGTGATCGCGCACGAGATAGCGCATATCCGCAGCTACGACGCGTGGCTGGCGACACTGGTGACGGCGACGAGGCTCGCCAGGATCGGATCGTTCCCTGCATTGCTGTACCAGACCTTGACGCGCGGCACCGGAGTCCTGCTTTCGCGTGAGAGCGAGTACCTGGCGGACGGCGCGGCGGTCGAATTCACGCGCAATCCGAAGGGGCTGATTCGTGCGCTGCAGCAGATCGCGAAGACGGCCGCGCAGATGAAGCATGCCTCGCCGGCGGTCGCGCCGCTGTTCATCGCCGATCCGATGAGTAGTGCGAGCGCGGGCGGATCGCGCAGTTACCAGGAATATCTCGACGAGCTTACGCGGATCCGGTCGCAGGCCGACAAATCAGAAGAACAGCGTGAGGCGGAAGCAACGAAATTCGCGACCGACGAATACCCGCGCAACGCCTTGCAGCAGTCGGTTTCGACGCATCCGCCACTGGCCGATCGAATCGCGCGTCTGCAGCAGTTGGTCAAAGCGGCCGGGGATTCGAAGGGCGATGCGTCGAGCGAAGAGATAGCCGCACAAAGGTCCGAGTCCGCGCACTTCGTCACGGACCTGTCCACGAGCGATCCGGCGATGGCGGCCAAAGTAGTGGAATCGGCGCTGCTCGCCACGTCTATGGGGAGAAAGATGATGGACGAGAAATTGGCAGGAGAGCTGTCGAGCGAAGGCTTGGCCAGCGTGGAACTGTCGAGCGGTCCGCGGAAGGGAACCGGCGATCTGAGCAAGGGATCGACCGGCGAGCTGCAGCTCGGCGACGCGGGGGATTTGAATGGAGCGGCGGACGGCAACGGACATTTGGATCCGGCGGCCAAGGAAGCGGTGGAGCTGGAAGCGATCAGGAAGATGATGGCTGAGGTGTTGCCACAGACGCGACCAAATCAACGGGGGACGACGAGCGCGGGCGCAGGCGATAAATCGAGTTCGTTCGGCGTCATGCTCGTGTTTTGGCTGGTGATGGCGATGTCGGCGGGGGCGATTGCGATGGTTGTGCTCGCGAAGTAGGGCAAAGGGAAAATCACTGATCTAATGCGGAACCCACCCTGGGTTCCGCACCTCCTTGGGCAGGGGTGACCGGGTGACCCCTGCACCCGGTATTCAGAAAATCGCGAAGCGACTCGTGTCCGGCCCGTCTTACTTGATGCGGTCGGCGGTGGCTTTGATTCGGTCCATCCAGAAGACCAGCCTGGGCGTGTAGGAATGGGGGACGCAGTCGCTACAAATATCGACGGCATAGCGATTCAGGTTTTGAAGTATGATCCCGAACGGTTGCGAGCGAGGGAAGTCCGCGGGCAAAGCGGTGAGCAGGTCGACGAATACGGTCAGTGTCAAATTGAGATCGGCGAGAATGGCGGAGAGTACCCCCTCCTCGATGGTCAGCTTTGGCTGATAGAGGAGATCGTGGATCGATCGCAGCTCGGATTGAAACAGTAGCATCGAGCTTTCAAGGCGGGTGGCGATTCGACTAAGCGGTGGGTCGGGCGCTTCGCTCACCGCCGCGAGCGAAATCATGTCCGAAGTCACGACGTGCAAGTTGGTCTGAATGCGGTCGAGCCGTTCTTCAAACGTGACCCGATGGATTTCGCCGACCAGCTGATCCGACCGATGCGAGACGAACTTGGCAACGACCGCGCCGAAAATCAGCAGCGCGGTGACAGCCTCAGCGCATGCGACCACGCGGGCGAATCCTACCGGCACGATGTCGCCGTAACCGATTGAGGTAGCAGTCACGAAGCTGAAGTAGATCGCGTCGACGAAACCGTTGAAGTCGCCGCCGACCGCGTGGCCACCTTCGACGAGACCGTGCTCGCCCGCCCTGGCGCCGATCCAGAAGCACAGTCCGCTGACCGCGATCGTTCCCATCCAGAGGAAGAAGAGCTTCAGGGTCGATTGCTGCTGGACCAGGTCAAGCAGGGACCTGTCGAACCGGCGCATCTGGGAGGCGACGCGCGCAGGCGCGCGGCCAAATTCTCCGTCGGGCGAGACCGAGAGCGGTGGTCCGAAGGGTGCCGCCTCGACATAGGCGTCTGGCTGGGCAGGTGCCGGCTGGGCAGGTGGAGCGACGACGACCGGGTCCTCCGGCTGGGGGGCGGCGCTTTCGGTCATCTCGCCGGACTCGGTCCAGTCGGCGAGGCCGCCGCGATAGTCGCGAACTTTCGTGTAGCCGAGTTCATGGAGGAGGCCGACGGCCTCGAGGCCGCGAGTTCAAGTGAATTTGCCGCAATAGACCGCGATGTCGGCGTTGAGATCGGGCAGAAGCTCGCGTGCGTGATCGTGAACTTGCTCGAGCGGGAGGTTAATAGCGCCGGGTATGTGCGCCTCGGCGAACGATATTGCGGGCAGCACGTCGAGGATTGTGAGCTTCGGATCGTGCAAGCGACGATGGAGTTCGTCGCGGGAGATTTCGGTGTTCGAGGAATCCGGAACCGCTTTGATTTGTGAAGCCATGATCTCAGACAAAGATTAATTCACAGAACCGTCGGAGGGAAATAAGCAAGGCCTCTCCCTGTTAGCCAGGGAGAGGCCTTGCTCTTGCGGATTTCAGCAGAAGTGCGCGCGGCACGTGACGAAGCTGACCCCCTTCCCGCGCGGAAAGAGGGCCGGTCGCGGACAGTAATCTCTTCTTTCGAAGAGAGTTATTCGAGGCGCCAGAGTGAACGGGCGGCGCTGGCGGAGCGCTCGACGAATTTCTTGCCGTACTCGAGCTGCGCATCGAAGATGGGAGCGAGCGGGGTTTCCTTGGCCCACTTGGTAGCCGAGGCCTGGAAGTCGATCGCCTGCTTGGCGACTTTCTCGCTGGTGTCGATGTACCACGCGGCGACCTTCTTGGCGCCCTCGACGGTGAAGACGTTGCCCATGCTGCTCAGACCCTCGAACATAGAACCGTTCTCTTTCTCTGCCATTGCCTCTTCTCCTGCTTGCCGGCGCGGCTCGGGCCCGCCGGTTGGTTTACTTTCGTTATGCAGCGAAATTGTTTTAGCTGCGGCGACGACGGCGTCGGAGATCTTCTGCGACGCCGGGCTCCCTTTGAGTCCCTTTTCGATTCGCTTCTTTGGCCGCTTACGCGGCGAAGGCGGTTTTATTTCTTCAGTCATCGCGGGCGCTTAGCCAGGTTGTGATTTGGGGCCACAGGCGCTTGAGCGAATCGGCACTGATCGCGGCGCCCATGTGGCCGGTCGGGTAGTGCAGGTTTTGTTTGTCGTCGCTCGACACGAGTTCGGGCAACGGCTCGCTCGAGCGCGGATTGACGATATCGTCGTGGTCGCCGATGACGTTCAGCAGCGGCATTGCGATACGCGTGAGGTCCGCGATCTTTCCGCCGACTTTCATCGTGCCTTTCATCAGCGAATTCTCGCGCCACATCTCGGAGGTCTCGAGGAAGATTCGCCCGGCCATCGGCACGTCGCTATGGAGCCATTGCTCGAACAGCCTGAAGGTGTCGATGTAGGCGGGGCGCTTGGAGTTGGTGCGGTAAGCGCCGACGAACTTGTCGACCAGGTGATGGGTCGGGGCAAGGGTGTTGAAGAACGAGTAGATCATCCAGGCCGGCGCGTTGCCGTACAGGTCGACGATCGTTTTGGCGCTGCGCGAGGTCATTGCGGCCGTCAAGTGCTCGATCGGCAGCTGACGCACGCTGGTATCGAGCGGAATCGTCAACGTGATGAGGTTTTTGACGTTGCCGCTGTGAAGCGCGCTGTAGATCAAGCCGAGCAGCGCGCCAAAGCAGTAGCCGAGAATCGAGATCTGCTCGATGCCGGTGTAAATCTGAATGGCGCGGACGGCGTTGGCGATGTCGACGTTGACGTAATCGTCGAAGCCATGGTTCTTATCGCCGGCGCGGGGCGGAATCCAGTCGATGAGGTAAACGTCGAAGCCTTGCTTGACCAGATATTCGACGACGCTGCGGCCGGGCTGGAGGTCTAGGATGAAGGGCCGCTTGATGAGCGAGTAGATGAGGAGCAGGGGCACGCGCTTTTTGTTCTCGCCGCGTGCTTCGTAATGGCGCAAGCGGACGAGGCCCGATTCGTAGATGACGCGCGAGCGCGTGGCCGGCGTCGGATCGTCCATCGTGGCGCCGAAGCCCGAGCGGAACGCGTCGAGCGTGCGCATCGTGCCTTCCATCCATAGCGAAGCGATTTCGTTAATTGCCGACATCTTCACCTTGCTCCATCGGATCCGCGCCGGGCCATCCCGACCAGACCGAGAATTGGTAGACGCTGGTCTTCTTCACGACGGGAATCGACGCGGGGTCGATCTCAGTTTCGGGATGTCCGTTGGTCGTCCGCGCTGCCAGCTTTTCGTCAGCCTGCTGATTTACGATCGACTCGCGGACTGCGATGTGGAGCTCGCTGGCGAAGTCTTCCTTGGAGTCGCGCTCGGCCACGGCGTCGCGCAGTTCTTCGCGCATCGCGCGCACGTCGCTGCGAAGGCCCTCGACCTCGGTCGAGGAGGGCAGGCCGACCGCGGGCCACAGCGCCGAGAAGAACGCGCCGGCGACCGCTGCGTTGAGGCGCTGCCACCGGAGCATGATATCTATAGTTCCGCCGAGCAGGTTGCCTACAGCCGGACTGGTGAAGACGCGATTCGTGGCATTGTTGGCAGCGCCGATAACGGTGTCGTAGGCCTTCCAGCCGACTTCATGCAGCTGGCGGTCGAGGCCTTTGTCGGCGATCTCAGCGACCATCCGCTTAACCTTGGCGGTCGGCGGCTCAGGCATCAGAGTTTGTGCGAGTTTCAAAATCTCATCGGAAAAAGTCGAGTCGGTGGAATTCAGGATGCTCCTTGCGGTGTCTTCGTTGCGTGCCATTTCGTGTCCCCTCGGGTTCGGCGATCGTCAGTGAATCTTGACCTAAGTAAGTTGCGGTAATATCACGCCTAGGTCAAGCATTAGAGTTACTTACGTTTGTCGCAGGTGTGACAAAAGCGCTAAATCGGGGAGGAAAATCGCGTGCGATGTCACATTCGCGACAATTGAGGTGACTGTGGTAGTGAAGCGGTTGTGGCGGCGGACGACAAAGTAGATGCAAAGTCGTTTACGCGGCTCAAGTCGCTCGCGTGGATGCCCGATGATCAGGCTGCGCGGCTGGCGGCGGCATCGGCGCCGCTCAGAGTGCGGCGCGAGGGGGCCATCTTTCAAGAGGGCGAGGCCTCGAGTCACGTCTATATACTGTTGTCGGGTGTGGCGAAGCTTTGTTACGTGAATCGCAACCAGCGCGTGCTGGTTGGATTCGTAGGGCCGGGCGAGGTCTTCGGATTGTCGTCGCTGCTCCCGCAGACGACCCGGCCGTTCCGATGCGAGGCGTACAGCGATTGCCTCGTCGCGGTGGTGAAACCGGAAACATTTGTGGATACTGTGCTCGGCGTTCCGCTTGAGCGGCTGAGTATCATCCTCGACGCGACGGTCGGGCGATGGTGGGGGATGCTGGTGCGCTACGCGAACTTCGTCGGGCTCGGATTGCGAGAGCGGCTCGCGGGCGCGCTGCTGGAGCTGGCGGAAAAATTCGGCGTGCGCGACTCACGCGGAACGTTGCTGACGATAAAGCTGACGCATGCGGATTTGGCCGAGCTGGTGGGCGCGTCGCGGCAGCGGACGACCGAGCAGCTGAACGACTTCGAGCGCGAGGGCGTGATTACTCGCGAGGGACGGCGGCTGATTATCGTGCCCGAGAAATTGTGGCAGCTGGCGCAGATGCCGCATCCGGAGTGAGTGCAGGTTATCGAAAAATGGCAGCGGATAAATTTATCGACGCGAACGGGTTGCGGCTTCATTATCTCGACTACGGCAACGACGGCGCGCCTTGGGTCGTCTGCGTGCATGGCCTGAGCGGCAACGCGCATAACTTCGACGCGCTCGCGCCGCATCTGGCGGCGAAGTATCACGTGATTTCGGTTGACGTGCGCGGGCGCGGTGACAGTCAGTGGGGTCCGCCGACCGAATATCTCCCGCAAAATTACGTGACCGACCTGGCGCGGATGCTTGAAGGGCTCGGCGCCGCGCGTGTGAGCCTGATCGGCACGTCGATGGGCGGGATAATCTCGATGACGTATGCCGGCGGATGGCCGGAGCGCGTCGAGCGGTTGATCGTCAATGATATCGGCCCGGAAATCGATCAAGCAGGATTGACCCGAATCGCGAATTACGTGGGAACGGCGCCCGAGCGCTTCGAAAATATCCGCGAAGTCGCGAAGTACTACAAGGAAAATTATCCGGCGATGACGAAGCTGGCGGACGAGGTCGTCGCCGAGCAGGTGCAATGGTCCGTCAAGCCGGGGACGGAAGGCGGACTGGTCTGGAAGATGGACCCCAACGTGCGGCGGCCGTTGCGTGGTGGCACCGCGCAACAGCGATTCGATTTGTGGGTGCCGTATGCGCGAATCGCGTGCCCGCTCCTGATAGTGCGCGGCGCGGAGAGTGATATTCTGGCCAGCGCGACGGCGAGCCGGATGTGCCGAGTGCATAAGCAGGCAAAAGTAGTCGAGGTGCCGGGCGTCGGCCATGCGCCGTCGTTGACGGAGCCCGAGTCGCTGGCGGCGATCAAGGTACTTTTCGGGGTCTAGCGGGAGGGTAGGGTACGCATCCAATCACTCTCGCTCTTCGAGGACTTGCGACAGGTAGCGGGCCAGATTTTCGTCGAGGACTCGGACCAGCGCGTCGGTTTGCGCGGCCTGGGTGATTTTCAGGAATCCTTCGAGGCGATTTTCACGATCGTGAGCGCGAATAAGGCGCGTGATCATACTTTGCGAAAGTGCTGCGAGCTTCGTCTCGAGCGCGCGGCGGATATTTTCCATCGCATCGTCGAGCTCTGCCTGCGGCGATGATGCACCGAGCTGAAAGCCGCAACTGGCGCATCGCGGGGTCGTTTCGGGCGCGATCGAGTCACCCAGGTCGCATCGCACGATGCGCGCGCTCAGCTCGCTCAAGCGGGATCCCAGTTGCGCGCCTGCGGGACGGCCCAGCGCCGCGATGGCGTTCAAGCGCGCGAGCGCTTCGAAGTAGCGGCGCGCGTCTGCCGCCGCCAACTCGAGGCGGTCCATCTTCTCGCGCCATCGCGCATGCGCGCTCAGATAGCATTGGACATAGGTCCATTTGAATTTCTGGAAGCGCGCTGCGAGGGCGTCGAGATTGCGCGGCGGGGCGGCCAGCACTCGCGGCCCGAGCTCGACTCGCAGCAGCTCGCATTCGGTCTCCAACGAGACGACGGCCGGATGCGGCGCGGGATTTTCGCGGACGCCGGCATCGTCGGGCGCGGCGCGCAGTCCAGTGGCGTTCAAGTACTCGCGCATCGAGCGCAACTGCGGAATGGAATCGGCGGCGGCGGCCAGCGCCTCATACGCGCCGGTGGTTTGAATCGCCGACGCGAGATAGGAGCGATCGGCAGCGGCCTCGAGCATCGCGGCCGCGCCCGATTCTGCCAGCGCGATGTATTCCGCGAGAGCGCCGCTGTTTGATGCGGGCATCTCGAGATTGGCTTCTTCGAGCGCCGCTGCAAGCACGGCGCGCGTGCGGATTGCCGCTTCGACCGCGAGCGCCATCGCGGCGTCGAGCTGCACGACACGCGCGTCGAGCTCCGCGCGATTGCCCGCCAGCGCCAGCCGGCGATCGAAACGCCGCGCGAGCATCAGCGCCGCGTTGAACGCTGCGAGTTCCGGCGCGCCTGCGGCATCGGGGTCGAAGCGGGCCGCGTCGGTCTCGAAGCGGATCACGCCGCCAGTTGCAAGTTCCAAACGGCGCAACAGCTCACGCATCGCCGGCGTCGCCGCAGAATCAGCCGAGCCGTGGTGCGCGACCGTTGGCACGCGCGACTTCAGCTCTTCGATGGCGAGCGGCGCGACGCGGCCGCAGACCTTCTCTATGATCAATGAGTCGATAATTTCGCGTGCGAGATCCTTCTCGTCGGCGTCCAGGTCGGCAATGCGGTCGCGCGCGATCTTCCAGGCGGCGCGGCCCGCCTCAGCCAGCAGAGCCTTGACGACATTCAGAACGGCGGCGTTCATCGTCAGGTCCGGCGGGTAGATCAGCCGCGGCCGCACTCCATTGGTGAGAGCGGGCGAGGCCAATACTTCGCGCGCAAGGTGCGACAGCGACACGATCGCAACGCCGTCGTCAGCACTGCCGCCCGGCCTGGGCTGCGCGGCGATCGCACGGAGCGCGCTCAGCGCGATCGGATGGAACGGGAAGATCGCGTCGGGCGGCAGTCCTGCGGTATCGATGCCGGCATACGCTACGTCCGTGTCGGTATCCTCGACCAACCGGCGCGCGCGCCGCACGGCGACTATTGTCTCCTCGTTGGCGTCTGCCGGAGCGACCGCCAGCGGATGCGTCGCTTCCGGAGCCATCGCGCGGCCGGCTGCGATCACGGTGAATTTTACCTGGTGGAACGACGCGGCGACCTGCGCAAGCACGGCGAAGAACTGCGCCGCCTCGCACTCCGCCGTGCCGAAATCTATGGCAACGGTTATCGATTTGATTCCCGTGCGCCGCGCCGTCTCGAGCCCGACGTTGAGGGCTGCGGCGCCGCGCATCTGGCGGAACAGATCGCCCGACGAACGCGGGTCGCCGCCGATTTGCTCGGCCAACACGCTCAGCAGATACAGCTCGAGCTCGGCGGCCCGAACGCGGCCCGCAAGCTCGAGCCCGCAGACCAGGCGGCGCATGTTTTGCGCGTCGAGCGCACCCGCGCGCCGCTGCAGTGCGATCACGTAGTCAAGAAAATGCGTCTTG
>Ga0210391_10001676_pt1 | contig 19803 bp, 13 predicted proteins | sample IncBWC12OmetaG_FD_160573 | JGI IMG/M metagenome (GOLD analysis project Ga0210391, IMG submission 160573) | Forest soil microbial communities from Barre Woods Harvard Forest LTER site, Petersham, Massachusetts, United States - Inc-BW-C-12-O ...
CTCCACCACGGTCACCGGAGACGGGCGGCGCTACTTCGCCTCTCTCAAAGACCAGGTTTGGCTCGCCGACACGCTCTTCGATTTCGGTGTCGCCGCCGATGAAAGCATCCTCGAATACATCCCGCAAGGCACGCAAACCTACGTCCTTCTCGTCAACGGATCTTCGGGAAATTATGTCCAGCGCTTAAACCAGCGCGGCCGCCGTTTGCAAGCTGTCGCCGGCATGCCCGCCGCAACGCGCCACTGGCATGGCACCCATCAACTCGCTGTCGGCCTCAACGCTGCTAGCCTCAACTATTTTCTTTCCGCCGACCGCGGCGAAATCCAGGCGCTCAACGCGTTCGCGATCAACGAAACAACTTGCAGCTCCGCACTTCAACCCGGCTGCTTGGTGCGCCAAACAATTTTCTCCGGCCCCGCAACTCCCTACGTTTCAAACACCCAGCTCGGCGCTTATGTCCAGGACACCTGGTCCATTTCAAAGTATTTCGTCGTACAGGCAGGCTTGCGCACGGACTGGGATCGTTTCACGCAAAGCGCCATGGCCGAGCCACGTGTCCATGCAAACATTATTCCCTTCGGAGACGACACCTCAAAAATTTCACTAGGCTGGGGCATCTACAATGTTCCGCTGAATCTCTCTCAAATTGCCCAAGCCTACGACCAGCAGCAGCTCGACGCGTTTTACAATTCCACCGGCACAGTCGTTTCCCCAGGCACGGTAGTCAGCCAATTCGTCGTTCCCGCAACCGGCCTGCAACAACCGCGCTTCACTATGTATAGCGCCGGTTTACAGCAGAAACTGCTCCACAACACTCTCTTCGGTCTTCAACTCCTCGCACGCAACGGCTCTCACGGCTTCGCCTACGTCGATCAGCAACCCGCGCAACCCGGCGGAATTTTCCTCCTTGAGGACACTCGCAAAGACCGTTATCGCTCCGCCACCGTCTCTGCACGCCACGTTTTTTCCGAGGACATGGAAGTCTATGGCGCCTACACGCGCTCCGTCGCCCATTCCAACGAAGTCCTCAATCCCGCTCTCGGGTCGATCTTCTATGTCGCGCAACAACCCGGCCCCGTCCTCTGGGACGCTCCCAATCGCCTCGTCACTTGGGGCTGGGCCCCCACGCACATTTGGGGCATCCAGCTCAGCTATTTCTTCGAGTACAGAACCGGCTACCCGTTCAGCGTCATCAATTTGGAGCAGCAACTTGTCGGCCTGCCCAACTCCTCGCGATTCCCCGCCTATGCCAGCCTCAACATCGGCCTCGAAAAGAAATTCGCTTTCCGCGGCTATATCTGGGGAGTCCGCGTCGAAGCCGTCAATATCCTCAACCGCCAAAATCCCGACACAGTAGTCAACAATATCGACGCCCCCAATTTCGGAACCTTCGCAGGCGGCCAAGGCCTCGCCTTCACCCTTCGCGTACGCTTCATTGGCAGAAAATAGGTCCAGAGCTGTGATATACCTCTGACGAATCGAAGATACGCGATTGCACAAAAGGAGATTCTCGATGTCCTCAGGCCACCTCTGGCGATTTTTGTGTTGCGCTTTGGTCGTTTCGTCCTGTTCAGCGGTTTCTTTCGCACAGAACACGGAGGGCAAAGCTCCTCCGGTGATCGATGTTCACGTTCACGCTATGGACGGAAACTTTCCCGGCGTTGCGCAGATGTGCCCCAACACTTCCAAGTTCACAGCGTCCGATCCGAAAGACAAGGAAGCGCCGTTCGGTTGGGTGAACGAGCCTTGCACTCCGGCGCTTTATCCGTCCGCTCCAGGCGAGTATATGAAAGATGTTCTCGCCGAGATGGAGCGCCTCAACGTGACGGCCGTGGTTTTTGGCGATCCGAAGAGCGTGCAGAAATGGAAGGACGCCGCGCCGGCGAGGATCATCCCGGGTACGTCGTTCACGGCCGGGATGGGGACGGGCCAGCACGTGGCGCTCGACGAACTGCGAAAAGATTTCACCAGCGGCGGATTCAAAGTGATGGGTGAGATCGGCCTTCAATACGAGGGTATTTCACCCAGCGATCCTTCCGTCGACGCCTACTTCGCACTCGCCGAGGAACTGGATATTCCCGTGGCGGTTCACATGGGCACCGGCGGCTCAGGACGCGCAAACGTGGCGATGCCCCAATTCCGTGGCTCGATGGGGAACCCGCTGCTGTTCGAGGAAGTGCTCGCGCGTCACCCGAAACTGCGTCTTCAAGTGATGCACGCCGGCTATCCGATGATCGAAGAGATGCTCACGCTATTGCAGGCCAATTCTCATGTTTATGTTGACGTTGCGGGACTGATCTGGAGCTATCCCATCAAGGAAGTCAATCGCTATATCGAACGGCTGGTGGACGCCGGATTCGAAGACCGCGTCATGTTCGGCACCGACCAATTGCTGTGGCCCAAATTGATGGCCTATTCGATCAGTATCATCCAGAACGCTGATTACCTGACGCCCCAACAAAAGCGCGACATCCTGTACAACAACGCCGCGCGATTTTTAAGGTTGGATACGGCCAAGGGCAAGTGAGTTCTTCCCGAGGAATCCCAGAGGCAGGCTATTCGAAGTAGTCTGTAAGAAATGAATTTGCCAGGACTATAGCGACAAAAAACAAATCTACAACCCGAACATGGAGTTGACTCCAGCCCGCGGGTCCTGCGCAGAAGGTTCTCGGCGTTCAAGCGCGGGGAGACCAGTCGGCTCGGCGGCTGGCGTTGAAGCCGCAACGCCAGCACTGGCCGCGGCAACATTCGGCGCAACTGCCGTTGGTTGGACAGCAACCTGCTGAAGGTAAGCGAGATCGCGCGCCTCTTCCGTACCCGGCTGCACCGCGGGGAACGACAAACTCATTTGGTGCTCCATTGCACTGGCAATTCGGTGCAACTGCCAGATGAGCTTTTCGAGCTCTTTCGACCGGCCAAGGTTCAAGCTGCGCTCCCACAGAAAGCGGATGGACAACACCATCAGAATGGGCAGGCCGATGGCCAGGGTGGCGAGCACGATGTTAAATAGCAGCGACTCGATGGGTGTGAGGGTCAATAGGGCCTCCAAATGCAGAACTCAGAGGCAGGATACAGCAGCGCGCCAGCGCTGACAAACGAATCAATCTCAGGCGAAGCATGGCGAGTCCGCGAAGAAGCGGTCAAATCCCAACCGGATGGAAACGTTGATAAGCGGCTGCCCTTTCACTCCTGACCACTCCACTCGGTCTCAACTTTCGGTGGGTGCAATAAAGTCTGCATCACCACGCAATACTGTTCCGTCTTTTCCCGCAATCCACTCAGTTGTTCCGGAGTAGCCTTGGGCGCATCAACCTCATAATGAAGATGGATGCTCTCAAAGCCCACCGGCACTTCTTTTGATATACCGAGGGTCCCTCGAAGATCCAAGTCGCCTTTAACAGTGACTTCTATACGTTCAGTAACTATTCCCATCGCTGCAGCCACCATCTGGCAGGTGATCTGCGCGCAAGCCGCCAAAGCCCCCAGCAAGAGGTCACCGCTGCAGGCGCCAGTCCCTGCGCCTCCTACTCCCTTGTGAGCCTCCGCATTGTAAACGGCCCGTCCGATATCGATCGAGCATGAAACCGGTACATCCGTCTGCGTGCCTTTCGCCATAAGCGTGATTTGCGAAGTATTCGGGTCGCTGCGGTATTGCTCTTTCAGCGGCCTCTGCAGAGATCGAAGATCCATGAAGACCTCACCCTTTTATTCTTGGCCATTCTTACTAACTGAAGCGGCAAGGCCAACCCTTCTTGAAGCCACCCCATCTGCATGCTAGCATGCGTACAAACCAGGTGAATGCACATGCCGAAATTCGTCATCGAACGCGAAGTGCCCGGAGCAGGAAACCTAACAGACGCTCAATTGCGGGAAATCTCCCAAAAATCTGTAAAAGTTTTGAAGGAAATGGGTCCCGAGATTCAATGGCTCCATAGCTACGTAACAGGCGACAAAGTGTATTGCGTTTATCTCGCTCCCGACGAGGCCACCATTCATGAACACGCCAAACGTGTAGGCCTTCCTGCCAATCGCGTCTCTGCTGTGCGCCGTCTCATCGACCCGTCAACGGCAGAATAAGTAGTAGCTGAACTTTCAGGCTTCATCCGTTTTTACACCACGATAAGAATCAACCCGTTGAAGTATTCGTCTCCTCACGCGAGCCAGCGGCTGCCTCGGGCAGAAGTACTTCTTCTATAGCCTTTTCGACTGGCAAAGCCCAACCTTCTAACCACGCCGTCGCGCCCGCCGTGTTGCTCAATTCCCGCCGCGCGCGATCCAGGCTTGCTTCCAACTTAACTTGTTCCGCTGGAGTCAGCGGAACGCCAATATTCTGGCGCAACGCAGCTGCCGCGCCCGCCAGCCGGAGCGCACGCTCTGCATGATCTTGAGCAGCTTCCGAGCACGCGAAACATTCCAGCAGGCGGGCCATTCCCCGTTTGTGATCCAGTTCCTCGAAAATAATTATGCTTTCACGATACAGAGAATGCGCTCGGGGATAGTCGCGCTGTTCCCTCGCCAAGCTTCCCAGATCAGCCAGAATGCCGGCGATGCCCCAGCGGTCACCGAGTTCTCGAAAAATTGCCAGGCTCTGTTCGTACAATGTCCGCGCGGCTGCCGAGTCACCTCGATCGCGCGCGACATCCCCTTGATAGTTAAGCGACCAAGCTACGCCTGTGCTGTCTCCCAGTCCTCGAAAGATAGAGAGACATTCCCCGTAAAGTGAGCTGGCCAGAGAGTAGTTAGCCTGCAATTTAACAACACTGGCCAGGTTACTGAGAGAGCGCGCGACAGCCTTCAGGTCTCCCAATTCTCTCCACTGCACGAGGCTTTCTTCGAACAGAGAGTGCGCCATCGAGACGTCGCCCCGATCGCGCGCAATAACCGCCAGCGCGTTTAGAGAAACAGCGACACCCTGCCCGTCCCCCAACTGGCGCGCGATATCTAGACTTTCCCGCATGAGGGAACTCCCCGCGGCGTAATCTCCCTGCGCGATGGCGAGCACGCCCGCCGCAAAAAGAGCGCGCTCGCGCGCCTTCGTGGGGGCCGTCGCGCCCGCAAGCTTTAGCAACTTGCCCAGGCTGTCCCTCCCTTCAGCGAGATACTCGCGCGTCTCCCAGAAGCGAAAGAGCGCTGCGCCAAGACGTAGGCCCCACTCCGCATCTCCGGTTTCCGTAAGCCAGTCCAGAGCCGCGCGAATGTTGTCATGCTCCAATGCAAAACTCTCCAGCCTTTCCGCTCCCTTCACGCCACCCTGTTCGGTAGCGTCCTCTTCTGCCAGCACCAGGCAGTAAGCGGCATGGGCGCGTTTCGTCAAGGACTTTTCCCCGCTCGCTTCCAGTTTTTCCGAGGCGTATTCGCGAATCGTTTCAAGCATCGCGAACCGCGACTCACCGTTCGCCTGTTCTGTTTGCTGAAGCAGGCTTTTGTCGACCATCGAGGCCATGCCGTCGAGCACGTCCAAATCAAGGTCACCTTTGGTGTCACACACAGCTTCCGCGCTCTCCAGTGTGCATCCCCCCACGAACACCGATAGTCTTCGGAAAAGCTTCTGCTCGGCGCCGCTCAGGAGGTCAAAGCTCCAATCCATGGCTGCGCGAAGCGTCTGCTGCCTCTGCGGCAAGTCCCGCGCCCCGCCCGTTAAAACCTGCAAGCGGCTTTCCAGCCGCGTCAGCAGGGAAGAAGGACTAAGAACTTTTACTCGCGCGGCAGCTAACTCAATGGCGAGAGGCAAACCATCCAATCGCGCGCAAATCTCCGTAACAGCGTTCGCATTTTCCCGGTTGAGCTCGAAATCTGGCTTGGCAGCAACCGCACGTTGTACGAACAGAGCGACCGCCGGGCAGCTTGACAGGATCTCTACAGAAGGCGCGGACAGCGAATCTGGCAGCGCAAGCGGTGGCACCGGAAATTCACGTTCTCCGTACACATGCAGCGCCGCGCGGCTTGTCACCAGGATTTTAAGATTCGGACCCATCGTCAGCAGTTCCGACACGACAGCGGATCCCCGAACCAGGTGCTCAAAATTGTCCAGCAGAAACAGCATTGGCGCGCTGAATGAATCCTGCAAATTTTTCTTGAGTATCTCGAGCGGCGATTGACCTCCCGCCTCCCATATCCCCAGCGTCTGGATGATTGCGGAAGCGATCAACCCCGGATCGCTCAACGGTGATAGCGGGACAAAATGGATCCCCCCTGGAAATTGCTCGATCAATCCATTTGCCACTTCCACCGCAAGACGCGTTTTCCCGATCCCTCCTGGACCCGTGACCGTCACCAAGCGCACGTCCTGGCGCAGCAACAGTTCTTTGGCAGCGGCTGCTTCCTTTTCTCGCCCAACAAACCCCGTCCGCGACACGGGAAGATTTGTCGGGCGAATCTCCGTCTGCCTATCTGGTCTCTCCGAGAAGCGATCTCGAATGGCGGCAAGTTCCATCGCGAGATCCCGCGTGGAGACGTAACGTTTTTCAGGTTCTTTCGCCAGACATCTTTCGATAGCCCAACACAGCGGAGCTGGAGCCTCGCGATTTTGCACTCCAATCGGCCCGGCCTGCTCCCGCAAGATGGCCACCATTGTTTCCGCCGCAGTAATTCTTGGAAAGGGATGCTTTCCCGTCACCATCTCGTAGAGAATCAAGCCGAACGAGAACTGGTCTGACCGGAAATCCAGCGACAGGCCGCCGACCTGCTCCGGTGACATATAGCCAACTGTGCCTACGATGAGACCCGAATCAGTCACCGATGTTGTCGTACTGTGGATTCCCGGACGCTCTCCGCTGGGCGCCGTGACCTTCGCCAGCCCAAAATCGAGAATTTTGACGAAGCCGTCGCCGGAAACCATCAGGTTCTCAGGCTTTAGATCCCGGTGCGTGATGCCCGCTTCATGAGCCTTCGTCAGGCCGTCTGCAATCTGCGCCGCGATTTCAATCGCCTTTCGCATCGGCAGCAATCCAGAGACAAGCAGTTCGCGCAGCGTCTTCCCTTCTACCAGCTCCATCGCAATGTAATGATTGGAACCGTCTTGTCCGAGCTCGTAGATCGTAACGATATTGGGATGGTTGAGGGCAGATGCCGAGCGAGCTTCCTGTTCGAACCGCTGCCGCCGTTCATTGTTTTCGGAGAATGCGGCAGGCAGAAGTTTAATCGCCACAATGCGATCAAGCCGGGGGTCCCGCGCCCGGTAAACTTCGCCCATGCCACCTGCGCCCAGCGGAGCAATAATTTCAAAGGAACCGAGCCTGCTGCCTGGAGCGAGGGCCATAGTTGGCCGCAATTATACCCTTCCAAATCTCTTTTCCGTTACCTCTAGTCATCACCTCAACTTGCGATGCAATACATTACAAATGAAAGTAATGTACCCAGCGCATTGAATTTCTTACGCTCACCGCTAACAGCAATAGACCAACGCTATGTGCGGTGTTACAGTCGGCTTTCACAAAATCTATTTTGAATTCAAGACTCCAGGATGCGAACCAACCGGAGCTCGATAGGAAGATAGACAAATTGCTTTAACAATTTTATCGAGCAAAAATACGCGAAGTTGCGAATCTTGTTCGATTGCCAGATCGCTGTAGGTGTTGCCTCCAGCATTGGTGTAGTGCTGGAGATATCTGGATTTTGTCCTCGAAACCTCTTGGAGAAACGCAATGATGGTCACGCCCTCCGTGCCCCGCAGACTGCCATTTCCGCTTTCTCTGTGGTCCAGCGTGCTCGTTGGATTTCTTGTAATCAAAGCCGTCCTTTCGCTGGGCTTGGGCTTGGGTGAGAAGTTAGCTCTGTACGGCAGTGGCGCCTATTTCCTGCTTCTTCTCCTCGCCACTGGTTTCGCAATTCTGAATGCGGTGGAGAAAACATTGGGGCGCCGCCCCTTTTGGGTGTTTATCTCCATTGGTTATGGACTTTGGTCCCTGGACCAATGGCTCTATATCTATTACGGGGCTATTCGGCATATCGAGGTTCCGGACAATTCCATTGCTGATCCCGCACTCTTTCTGCACCTCGTGCCTCTTATGGCGGCAATAGCCATGCTGCCTCATCTGAAGCGGCCCGATCGGAAATCCTACCGCGCAACCTTAAACTTTCTTTTCCTCTTGGTCTTCTGGGTCTTTCTTTATGCGTACTTTCTCTTTCCTTATCAATATTTGTTCCCGAACTCCACAATCTACAACCCGCGGTTTACCACGTTGTACGGTGCGGAAAATGCCGTGCTGGTTCTGATTCTCTGCATGGTCATCCATCGTGCGCAAGCTCCGTGGCGCTCCATCTACTACCATTTGTTGGGAGCCTCTGCCCTGTACGCGTTAAGTTCCACGCTGGCAAACATGGCCATCGATGCCGGCAGACCTTATAACGGAAGCCTCTACTCTCTGGCACAAAACGCTGCTGTTTGCTGGTTTCTCTGGGTGCCGCTATTCGCGCGGCAGCCTGCTCACGCACGGATCGGTATGGAGGAGCTCGATGCCCGACGATAGCAAGTACACTTCACTCTTGGCTATGGTCGTAGTGGTTGCGGTCCCCTTAATCGGGGTGTGGGAAGTATTTCGACAGGATGAAACCCCAAGCCTGCGTACCTTTCGCCTCCTTCTCGTCCTCGCCTTTGGACTCTTTCTCGCGGTTCTGGCCCTTTTAGGTGAGCAACTCACCAAAGCCAACTTGAAGAGCAATGTCAGGAAACTGGAAACCTTTAACAGCGATCTCGCCGAAATGCTTCGATCCATCTTGCGTCACGCTGACCCTGGTACCTTCCGGACCGCCGATGACAGCAAGTACATTTCCCTGTTTGTGATGCTTGCCGTGATCGCAATCCCCGTCATCGGCGTATGGGAAATCTTTCGACAGGATGAGAGCCCCAGCCTGCGAACATTTCGTTTGATTGTCATTCTCACCTTCGGCCTCTTCCTCGCGGTTCTTGCCCTTTTAGGTGAGCAACTCGCCAAGTCTGGCCTGAAGAGCGAAGCGCGCAAACTGGACACTCTGAACAGCGAGCTCGTTGAAACGGTTCGTGCCATCCTTCGTCGCGCGGACCCTGTTACTTTCCAGACCACTTTCGTCAACAAACAGGTCGAAAACATCCTCGGTTATCCCGTTAAAAGTTGGCTGCAAGATCCCTCTTTCTGGGTCGAGCACCTCCATCCCGAGGATCGCGAGCGTACTTTGGTCTTCACCGCAAAAGCCATCCAGGAACACCGTAGTCACGAACTCGAGTACCGCATGATTGCCGTCGATGGCCGAACCGTCTGGCTGCAGGAGATCGTCAACGTTATCGTCGAAAAGGGCACGCCCAGTGGCCTGGTCGGCGTCAGCGTGGACATTACCTCGCGCAAGCTTGCCGAGGATTCCATGGGCTTGTTCCGAAAATTAATGGACGGTTCCAACGACGCTATCGAGATCCTGGATCCTGTCACATTGCAATTTCTCGACGTCAATCAGAAAGCTTGTCTGGACCTCGGGTATTCTCGCCAGGAAATGTTGTCTATGACTGCCTACGACATCAATCCCACGCTCAACGACTCTGTGCGCAACCACGTTGACCAGAGGCTGCGCGAAGCAGGCTACGTGATCATTGAGGCTCGCCACCGCCGCAAGGACGGCTCGACCTTCCCTGTCGAAATCAATATTAAATACGTTCACCTGGGTCGCGGTTACATTGTCACCACGGTTCGTGAAATCACCCAGCGCAAACACGCAGCGGAAGCCCTCAAGAAATCGGAGGAGAAATTCTCCAAAGCCTTTCGCTCGAGTCCTCTGGTGGTCACTCTCACCAGCGCCAGGGGCGAACGCTACATGGAAGTCAACGAGAACTACGAGCATTACACTGGATTTCGCCGCGACGAGGTGATTGGGAGGACGCCAGCGGATCTCGCTCTGTGCGTGGATCCCGCTCAAAGAACGGAACTGATCAACCGCCTTCTTGCCGGTGGCACTGTTCGCAACGTCGAGTGCCGGTTCCGCTCCAAAGATGGCAATGTGCGCACCGGATTAACTTCCGCCGAACTCATTGAAATCGAGGGCGAGCCGTGCGTCCTCTCCGTCACGGCGGACATCACCAGGCGCAAGCAGGCCGAAGAGGTGCTCCGCGAGAGCGAAGAGCGCTTGCGTCTCGCCACCCAGGCCGGAAAGATGTACGCCTCCGAATGGGACATCGCGAGCAACGCGATCGTCCGATCGGTCGAAAGCGCCGATATTCTCGGCTGGGTAGACGGACCGGAGAACGATACCTATGGACAGATGTTGGCCACCCTTTTCCCAGACGACCGTGAGCGGTTTGTCTCCACAGTCGCCGCTCTCACTTCCGAGAACTCTACTTTTCAAATCAGCTACCGCGTTTTGCGCCCAGACTCCACCGTTGTGTGGCTCGAAGAGAGCGGTCGCGCCTTCTTTGACGCACAAGGCAGATTGCTGCGCGTGGTGAGTCTCGTGGCCGATGTCACCGAGCGCAAACTTGCCGAAGAAACTCTGTCCAGCTTGAGCCGCAGATTGATCCAGGCCCATGAGCAGGAGCGCACCCGCGTCGCCAGAGAATTGCACGACGATTTGACTCAGCGCATGGCCCTCCTCCAAATCGGCCTCGGCCAGCTCGAGCAGGAAGTTTCTGGCGTTTCGTCTAGTGCCCGCGAACAGCTCCGCAGCATCGCCGCCGCAGCCTCGAAAGTTTCCACCGGCCTCGACAACATCTCGCAGCAGCTTCACCCCTCTCGGCTGGACATTCTGGGTCTCGTACCAGCCGTCGAAGCGCTCTGCAGGGAGCTCTCCGATCAGCACCACCTGCAGATTCAGTTTGTCCATCGTGCTGTTCCCCGGCAGCTTCCGAAGGATGTCACCCTCTGCCTCTTCCGAATCGCCCAGGAAGCCTTGCGAAACGTCGTCAAGCACAGCGGCGCTGCCTCGGCTACGGTCGAACTCTTGGGCCACGACGATCGCCTCGAGCTTTCCATCTCCGATTCCGGTACCGGATTCAGCCCCGGCTCCGCTAAGCTTGCTTCTGGCCTCGGTTTAGTCAGTATGCAAGAGCGCCTCCGTCTCGTCGGCGGCCATCTCTCCGTCGAATCCGACTCGTCGCACGGCACGCAAATCCGTGTTCGCATCCCCAGCCACGCCTTCGATCCAAACGTTCATCCACAGGTCGATAACTCGACCTTGCCTTAGCCTTAAATCGAGAAGAGTTTTGTATCAGATGGAGAGCACGCTATCGCCGCTTTCAAACGAGAGCGCTCTGCTCCGCGATTCCAGGCCAAATCCCGGCCTCGTAGTGAAAAACAACGACGCTCTAAATTTCGGCGTCTTTTCCGACGGACAACGTTTGACGTTACGGATTATGGCCGGGGGAGATCGAGCAGCACTACTTCCGAGTGCTCCTGCACTCGTTCGAGAACAATGTCACGGCCGTCTGGGGAAATATCAAAGTCGCGAATATCGAAATCGGGAGTGAGGTTGGTCAGCTGCCGCTCGGTGCCCGTTTCCAGGTCGATCAGCCAGAGATTCTTATGTTGAATCTCCCCTCGCAACAACACAAGTGACCTTCCTCCCGGCAGGAATGCCAGGCGTCGAGCGCCCCGAGTCAGCGTCAGAACAGGCAAGGGATGGGGAACGGCCGAGGCCGTGACAGCTTTCACCGAAAATGTAGTGCCGATGTCGGGTCCCGAATAAACAACGAAGCGCCCGTCAGGAGCCCACGCGGGATCGACGGAGTACTCCTGCACAAAAAGTGCCGGCGGCCCACCGTCGACCGGCACTCGAAAAAGATGTGGCACTCCATGATCGACCGCCGCCGTTGTAATCGATTGACCGTCCGGCGCCCATGCCGGACCTCCCTGTAGGTCGAGCGAATCAGTCACAATCCGCGCGTTTGTCCCATCAGCCTGCATCACGTACAAACTCGTCTGCCCGTGTTGCCGGACCGAGAACGCGATGTATTTGCCATCGGAAGATATTGCCGGGCCGCCTAAGACTCGCGCTCCCTGACCACTCCACAACTCCATGTCCGTTCCGTTCGCCATCTTCCAAATACTCTCGCCCCTGCCAGTCGCGGAAACATACAAAAGATAATTTGGACCCAATCGGGGAGAAAACCCCGTACTGGTCGTCAGGGAAATGCGAGCCGCCGCTGGCACCTCGACGGGTGAATCAGCGATCCGCAAGCGCCACAGTGTTGTCTTTGGACTTGCGAGTGTGGCAACGAGGCGGTGACCGTCCACGCTGGCCGCTAGCGACGTGTACCGGTCAACGCCGAAGGTCAATCGGTGGGGAATGCGGCGCTCGACGTCCACGCTGTAGAGCCACGGCCCCGAACCATCGGTATCGTTAGCGAGGTACAGCATCGTTCGTCGATCAAATAAGATCGGATAACTCACGCGCCCCGCTTGTGAAGTGATCCGTTCGGGAGTCCCTCCAGCCGGTCTGATTCGCCAGATGTCTAGTTTGTCTGGGAGCGAACCCTGCACGAAGTAGATAAATGCTGCATCAGGTGCCCACAGCGGAAAATGACTGTGGAGTCCATCAGGCGCAGTGAAAATGGGGCGGCCCTCCGATCGCCGATTGTCGTTCGATACGAAGAGAGGATCTCCCGGTCCGGGCGTGTGGTACGCAAGTCGGGAGCCGTCGTGCGACCAGTCGAATTCGGCCACGCCTTCGAGGTAAGGCTTGGGAGATCCACCCAGCGTAGGCACTGCCCAGATGCCTATTTCGCCACCGTTCGAGGCGCTTGGTTTGCGAACCCAAAATGTAACGAAGGATCCGTCGGGCGAGAATCCCAGCGTACGGATCGATGGGTTGACCAGTTCCGGCGCGCTCCCGTGAGTCAGGTTGTGGAACTGTCCAGAACCCACTTGCGTAACCCAGACGTCCATCTGTCCATCCCGGTCCGACAGAAACGCCACGAACTGACCGTCGCGTGACACCGCAGCAGCTTCTTGCACTCCATCAAAGTCAGTGACTGTCTGGAATCGTGCGTTAGAGATCGGATTTCGCCAAAAGTATTCCGTCCGCCGCAACCATAGGCTCGCGCCAATCACTAATGCAACTCCCGCTATTGCAAGCGACAGGATGAACTTCCAATTCGTTCGAGAGGTCACTAACTCCGCGCGTGGTGGCGGTGCCGGGGGATTAGATGAAGGTGCATCGTTCTCCGGCGTTGTCTGAAGATTCCTGCCGCGCACCCACGTATCCAACTCTGCCCGGGAAGCGTAAACCGACCCCATCCTGTCGTGCACGTGCCGGTGAACGGGCATCTTCTCCCGCTTTTCCCACCGCTGGACCGTCGTCACGTCGCGGTTGAGGTATCCAGCAATTTCCTTCCACGAATCCAGGCGGTCTTCAGTTGGACTCACAGAAGGCGGCGTGCCAGAGGATGGTTCACCCATCGCGCTCTCCTGTTAGGTTCGCGGCTGTCACGAGCCCGGGGAGCCGAATTGTACCCCCGCCTGACCGGCCCGGCCACGGCAAAGCACAGCATTCGACGGCAAACTGAGAAATATAAGCAATTCTGCACCTTGCCGTTTGACCATACCCACCCAAATGTCTCATGGTCTCCTTACGTGTAGGGTGTGCAATCGCTGAACGCAGTTCATGGGCCGCAAATCTCCCTGGCGGGCCCGGACGTCCCTAGCAGCCCTCGGCAAAAAAGACTTGAATCTCAAATTCCTGGAGGATTCTTATCATGAATAGCAAAGCAATGTCGTGGGCAGTACGCATCATCGCGGTAATAGTGCTGGTGTTCGTTACTGGAGCTCAGGCCCAGGCTCCTACGCCCGACAACTTCAGCGGCGTCCTGAATGACTATACGGCAGCAGCAGGCGTGACCGGTCCTTGGGAAATGCATGGCTCGTGGTCGGTGAAGTTAAAAAGAGATGGTAAAGCAGATTTCTCAGTTGTCATGACCATGGAACATCCCGATTATTGGGTCATAGCAAATCCCCCTGCTCCTACTACCCCGCCTGCTCCCCCGGCCACGCCAACCGTTGATAGTCCCGGGCTACGCAATCCTCATACTCACCATCTCAGTATGACGGATGCCACCGTCAGCTACGACCCGACGTTCCTCTCCCAATGTCCTGCTGACAGCCCCGCCACCACACCTCGTTTTGTGCTCACAGGCGAAGCCGACATTACCGGCAACGGGACCGCAGCCCCATTTCAGAAGCCACCTACAGGGGTTATTACCCTATCCCGGCTGCAGGTCTGCATCACCGGAGGCACGGAGGTCACCTATTCCAACATGACCATGACGTTCCAAACCGGCGCTCCCGCAATTAAGCATTTCGGAAGCTTCCCCATCCATGGCGTCATTCGCCTCCCCCACAAGCCGGATGACCATGAACATGATGGAGATAGACGTTAATCATCACAGCCTCTAAAAAGCGTCGTGCGCAGTTCGGGAAGGTCCAGCCGGGCGGCGCACGACTCATACCCCCTTAGCACCGCTGGCGGACACTGGCGCGGACTGCCGTGTCTGCATACCCCGCGCTGTTTCTAGCCGTCACTGAAAGCTCGTCAACCATTCTCGCCGTAGTACATACCCGAAAGCTTTTTACCATGCGCGCCGCTTGGAGACGCACCGCCAACCATGCCGGATTACGGCGTCTCTCATACGTGCCTTGCTTCCTGATTTCCTCGATCCACTCTTTATTCCCACCAGAATCAACGAAATCCAAGACTGGTTCGCCGAGCTCAATTTCAGTGTGCCCACTCGGTGTGATCGTCACTGACATTTCGATGCCGAAACTTCGGAGGAGACTGTTGACCGACCTCGGGATTTGGTTACTGGTACACGGTGGCAAAGAGTCGTATTCTTGATGGCCCACGGTGGCGCTGATTCCTTTGATGCGGCACTAAGGACAACAGGCGCTCGGATACGTTCTTAAGTTGCTAATGGCCGTGGGGCGCCGTACAAATCAGGTGCAAAGCGTAAAAATGCTAAGTTCCCAAACTTTAGGCCCGAGGAGTCTCCCTTTTCCTCTGTGCTGGGCGCTTTGGCAACTGCCTGCTGCGGGGATCATCCCGTTCTGCGCGTTTGCGTTACTTACAATTTTTGCCCTTCCGTTGTGTGCTCTTCCTAGTTCAGCCCCTCAGGGACAACCGAAGCAGAAAAACGTATTGGTGCTGTTTAGCGCCGTCCAATATAGCCAGTCGACTTTGGAACACATTGAACCCCCGATGCGTGCTCGCGTTCCGGGGCCAATCACGTTCTATGACGCCTACCTGGAAGACCCGCAAGTGGAAGAGAAATCTTTTAGGGAGAGTATGTCGGAGACTCTCCGACGCAGGTATGCACAGGTCAAGCTGGATGTTGTGATCGCATGCAACCCCGCGGCGCTTTACTTCGCGGTGGAATATCGCGACAAAATATTCCCCGGAGTGCCGATTGTATTTGTAGGGGTCGGCGCGGGGGATCTCGAAAACCAGAAGATCTGGCCGGGGGTGACCGGCGTCGCAAGTCCTTGGGGTTTTCGGGAGACGATCGACCTAATGCTCCGTCTTGAGCCAGATACCAAAACGATCGCAGTCGTCGCGGGCGATACCCGATGGGACAACGGATTTGTGGCCGTCGCCCATGCGGAGCTTCTTCACCATCAGGATAAAGTGGCGGAGATCGACGTTGTCGGACCTCCAAACCATCAATTGTTTGACAGGGTTGCCGCACTCCCTCCTCATACGGTTGTCCTATTTCAGGCCTATCCACAATTTGCAAACCAACCAGAGTTCGGAACCTGGGATCTTGTGACTGCAATTTCACAACGCCTGCCTACCTATTCCGTATTCCCAAGGCTCTGCATAAACGGTTGCATTGGCGGAGCATACCAGGACGCGGCGAAAGAGGACTTGTGGACGGCAGAAATCGCGGGACGGCTGTTGCTAGGGGAGCGAGCGGATGACATCCCCGTGGTCTACGACACCGACCTTCAAGTCCAGGTGGATTGGCGAGCGCTTCACCGATGGCAAATTTCAGAGTCGGCACTGCCTTTGGGCAGCGCGGTGCTAAACCGGGAACCAACTCTCTGGGAACGCTACCGGAAATACATATTAGCGGCCATGGCGGTCATCGCCATACAGTTGCTGCTGATTTTCGGATTATTGTGGCAACGAGCGCGGAAACAAAGGCTCTTATCTGTCCTTCGCGAAAGTGAGAAACGCTTCCGGGTAATGGCGAATACCACGCCTTCGCTGATCTGGATGTGTGACCAAGAAGGCAAGATTGTCTACCTGAATGAACGACTACTAGCGTTTACCGGCAGCGATCCAAAGGCTGGATATGGTGAACTGTGGAACGCGTTTGTTCATCCGGACGATCTAAAGATTGTATCGGAGGGCCGTTCAAGGGCTTTGAAAAATCACAAATCGTTTGCAGATGAATACCGCTTGCGCCGCGACGATGGGGTCTACCGATGGATATTCGATGTCGCGTCCCCAAGACTAAATGGGGACGGGTCGTTCGCCGGGTTCATAGGCTCGGGCGTCGATGTAACTGACCAGAAATTGGCACGAGAAGCACTCGAAAAGGTTAGCGGTCAACTAATTGAAGCTCAAGAGAAGGAACGGAGTCATCTCGCAAGGGAGCTGCATGACGATATTTGTCAGAGGCTCGCTCTGCTCTCAGTGCGAATGGAGAAAGTGACACAAGACTGGGCGTCCGGAGAGTCGCCAGTCGGCGACCAGTTAAAGCAGATTTGGCAACAGTGCTCTACTTTAACCACAGACGTGCAAGCTCTGTCTCACGAACTCCACCCCTCGATGTTGGACAATCTTGGTCTGGTCACCGCCGCAAAAGGTTTTTGCCGTGAATTGTCCGAACACAGCGGGGCAATCGTGGACTTTACAAGTACGAACATGCCCCCCTCTCTTCCACGCGAAGTCTCCCTGTCTCTTTTCCGAGTCATCCAGGAAGCGCTCCACAACTCGGTTAAATACAGCAAAGCAAAACGCTTCGAGGTTCATCTGGAAGGGAAGTCCGGCGAAGTCAACCTTGAAGTCAGTGATGCTGGAGTGGGATTTGACGCTGCGAATCTAAAGTCCAAGGGTTTGGGGATGGTGAGCATGCAGGAGCGAATAAATTTCGTGCGCGGTCGCTTCTCTGTCCAGTCGCGAGTGGGAGAAGGGACCAAAATTATCGTTTCGGTGCCACTCGTCGAAAATCAAGAAAGATTGAAGATGAATGAATGAACGCCTCCCGCCATTGCACTTGCGGGATGTATATTAAATCGAGTGGCTATCTAACTTCCGAAAGATTCCTTTCCAGACACGACTTCGTCCACAGTAGGAAGCAACTGGCGGCCGGCTTTTGCTTTCATGACGTAGCCCCATACACCCATGCGGCGAGCTTCTTCCACGAGGTCGACGGATGATTCCTGACTGAAGAAAATTATTCTGGAGTCCGGGACAAGCTCGCGAAATCGCCGAGCGACTTCGATGCCGTTCATCGTTGGCAGCCCGAGGTCCAATAGAATCAAATCCGGTTTTAATTCCACAGCCTTCTGAACCGCTTCAGGTCCATCGGAAGCTTCTCCGATGATTTCCAACTCCGGTCTTTCGGCCAGCGTTAAACGCACGAATTCACGAAACGGCTCGAAATCGTCCACGACAAGTACCCGTATCGACGCCAAATCGATCACTCCTCTCGTAATGACGTCAACATTCCAGATTGCCGCCGGGTACCCCACACGTCGGTGTTACGCATGAGGCTTTTGTCTTTAGTCGCCTCAAACCCGCTTAATCACCCGGCGCGCACTAGAGGTCCTCATCCCCATCGGCACGATTGCGTCTCGACTCTCTCCACTTGTCGCTAAACTTTTCCATTGGTCGCTCGCGCCATTTCCTGTCCATATCGATAATCTTGTCATCGCTGAACGCATCGATCCGGTAGGCGTGTTCTCCCATTTGCTCTTTTAATTTGGCCCGGACGATCTTCACGAAGGCAGCTTTCGATTGTTCATTGAATTGCATAGTCCCTCGACTATATCGAAACTCTCTAAAACATCCAGTAAAACGAAAAATCTTCTCGCTCCCCATTCCAGCTATTCTTACTGTGCACAATACAAGGAGAAGAAATGTTCGGCCATCCAAGAATCTACTTCGGCGAGTTTGAAAGGCTCTCCGAACAAATCCAAGAACCAGAGCACCTCATTTCAGCGGTAGCATCCCTTCATCGCCTCACACTGAAACACGCCACCGAGGTCTACCACGAGTGGAGCAAGCATACCCAACGCCACCAACCTCTAACCGCCGCCGGCGAATGACCCTAATTCTGGACCAATCGCGCCGACCGATGGCGCCCCGCAATCCCCGCTAAAAAGCGCCTGCGCCCTCTTCTTCTCTTGACAAAATGTTGTCGCGAACGTACTATCTCTCGTAGGTAATACTGTTTAAAACTTCTGTAGCGCCAGCATCCCTGCTGGCGTTTTTGCTTTTGGGTAGCAGAGACACTCCTGTCTGTACGCGTTTTCGTACAAGATTCAGGGGGGCACAGTCGCCCGAAACTTAAGTCTTTTAGATGCAACGCTTACAAAAAATCAGGGGACGGACCCCCATGGCACAGCCAACCTCTTCTCCATCGCGCGCCTTTAGCGCGATGAATCTTGGCTGTGCGCATTCTTCCGCCTTGAGATCGCAGCGAATGCAAACCTTTGGTTGCCATTTTGATTCGCAGGGGCTGCTCTTGCGGCCTAAGTCCTTTATCCGCAACGTTTACGAAAACTGGCGTGGTGGCAGTTATGGTTAACCAGACGCCCGAGAAAGGCCCTGCCGAGTTGGACAGACTCGCATCTGTCTCCCAGGCTTGCCCTGTTTACTCCCAGGGACGGAAGGAGCGCGGCCAAAGCCAGTGGAGCCGCAAGGCATAATCCACGACCCACTATTCACCTCACGCTTCTCACTATTCACGCCCCACCCCGAACGGTGATAGTCTTCACAACTGGAAACGTGGAGGATAGAAGTGAGTCTAGTCGCTCCCCCAGATCATCTTCATTCTCTCTCCGGTTTGGAGGGTCGCCGCAGCACGCGTGTCGATCGCAATGTGCCTCTCGTCGTGCTCGGCCAAACCAAAACCGGCTTGTCCTTCCAGGAAAAAACATCGACGGTCAGCTTCAATCTTCATGGCTGCCGCTATCCTTCGCGCCACGAATATCCCATTGGTGCCTCCGTCGGCCTTCGCGTACTTCAGCCCGATGGCGAGACTATCTCTCCCGTCATTCGCGCCTTCGTAAAATCTGTCCACCCCCCTGCAAGCCCTCGCGAACTCTTTCAGGTCGGCGTCGAGCTGGAGTCTCCCGCAAATATCTGGAATCTTTCTTCGCCGCCGCCGGATTGGAATCGTTTGTCGGGGGGCAGTGGATCGCTGGCAGGCATGGCAACAGCCGTTGCTCCCGCGTTGGAACGAGCTGAGCCGCCAGCCACACCCGCTGCGTATCCGTCTTCTTCTTCGCCCAGTGTCAGCGAAGCGAGAACGAGTCAGGTTACAGAATTCCCATCACCGTCTCCCGCCGGAGCCGCCGCCCAGCAGGGCAAAGAAAATACTCCGTCAAAACCGGAGCGCGTCGCCATCACCATCGATCAGCTGGTTGCCGCCATGCAAGGAAAACTTCAGGCCGCCGCCGAAAAGGTCGTTCAAAACGCGCTGGCTGAGCATCTCGATGAAGCTATCGAAGCTGCCCTCGCGCGCGTCGAAGGCGTCCGTGAACGAAACCTTCAACAGTTGGGCGAATTCTCCGAGCAGCGCCTCGAATCCCTGATGCGTTCCTCTCGCGAAGAAATTCTCGGCCATCTCGAGTCGCGCCTCGGCGAAGTCCAAAGCCGCTGGGAAGAGCAGCACAACGCCT
>Ga0210391_10001677_pt1 | contig 19798 bp, 17 predicted proteins | sample IncBWC12OmetaG_FD_160573 | JGI IMG/M metagenome (GOLD analysis project Ga0210391, IMG submission 160573) | Forest soil microbial communities from Barre Woods Harvard Forest LTER site, Petersham, Massachusetts, United States - Inc-BW-C-12-O ...
CGCTGCGCTGTTTACAAGAATATCCAGGCGCCCAAATTCTTTCGCAACCGCTACGAACAGCCTGCGAATCTCGTCCACCTTCCGCAAATCAGCAGAAAGAGCCATCGCGCGCCGCCCAAGCTTCTCGATCTCGCCAACCGTTTCCTGAGCCTCTGCGTGCGAATTGCCGTGGTGAATCACTAAGTCAGCGCCTTCTTCCGCCAACCGCAAAGCCACCGCACGGCCAAGGCGCTTTGCTGAGCCTGTGACCAGCGCCACTTTTCCTGTGAGCGACGCCCTCTGTCCTGCTGTGTTTTCTGTCATTAGATTTCCGCCGGCGGAAACGTTACCACACCCTGCAGCGGCAAGGACGCGCAGAGCGCTTCCCTCACCAGTGCTATTATCAACCAGCCAGAACTCGTACGGCGCAATGAAGTAACGCAAAGAGATAAGGCAGAGAAGTAAATCGAAGGAGTCCGCAAATGAAGCTAGACCTGCTGGCCATCGCCGCCCACCCCGACGACGTGGAGCTCACCTGTGGCGGCACACTTATAAAGATGGCGCACGCAGGATACAAAACCGGCATTCTGGACCTAACCGCGGGCGAAATGGGCACGCGCGGCACTCCCGAAACGCGCGCCAAAGAAGCCGCAAGATCCGCCAAGATACTTCGCGTAAGCTGGCGCGGCACGCTTGGTGTCCCGGACTCGGACGTGGAGCCTAGCCGCCAGCACAAGCTCCGTCTGGCCGCCGTGATCCGAGAACTCCGTCCTAAAACCGTCATGCTTCCGTATTGGGAAGCCCGCCATCCCGACCATTACCACGCCTCGACACTCGGCTACGAAGCCTGCTTTCTTGCCGGCCTTAAGCAGCTGCCCATCGACGGCGAACCTCATCGTCCGTTCAAGATCCTGTATTCGACCGCCTTCGCCACCGTCCGCCCCACTTTCGTGGTCGACATCACGCTTCATTATGAGCAGCGGCGCCGTGCCATCCTGGCTTTCGCCTCCCAATTCCATCCCAAAAAGGGCGAATCCCCCAAGAAGTTCAAGAGAACGAACGTCTTCCTAGCTATCGACCGTCTCGAAGACGAAATGAACCAACTGGCCCGCCACTTCGGCGAAATGATCGGCGTTAAGTACGGCGAACCCTACCTAATCAAGGAGCTGATGCAGGTCCATGACGTAGTCAACATGGACGTTCGCTCCATCTGAACCTCGTCTATTTTTTTAATGGATTTGCCAGGTCTACGCTGAAGGCTGAACTCAGAAAACGACTACTCGCTATTTACGACTCACATCCTCATCAAAAATTTTCTTCATCCTGGGCCGGCGAATACCCCGGTATCCCGGGTCCTTTGGGCGTACTCTCCGCCCGCAACCGAGTCAGCGCCTCGCCCTCCGCCCCCGACTTCCGCAACACTACGATCGTGCTGAGGGCTTCGCTGTAAACGCGGGTCACCAGGTAAACGTCCCCGGTGTCATTCTTCCTCCAAAGCTGGCCGATTTGAATCTTTTTAACGCTCATTATCTCTGACCTTGACTGTAGAGGCCCTCGCCAAACGTGTCAACCCTTCTAATCCAGCATTTTGCACACCATTCACCATGCTTTTCAGTTCGGAACGGCCTTTTCAGCTCGCCCGGCCAGCTCACTCCCCAACACGCGCGCGCTTCGTCCCACGAAATACCGCCTATCGTAAGGGGAATAGGAAACCTTCCTTAAAGGTCTTACATCGTAGTGATTAAGGGCGCGACTGCCATTACATCCTATTATTGCAAAACGGGTGTATACTGCCGAAGCTGGAGGTGGATGCCATGATACAGATTCCGAAAGTGACTTTGGGCCTTACGGTGGCAGGCCTCCTCGCTGCAAGCGCGGCACTGGCAATTCCTCAGCCTCAGCAGTCTGGTCAAAGTCCTGCGCCAACGCAGCAAACGCAGCCGCCCACCGCGCAGCAGCCGACTCCAACACAGCCCGCTCCGACCGCGCCAGCTGGTCAAGATCCAAGCAAAACGCAAACGCCTCCGCAACCCTCTCCCCCTCAGCCGGCGGCTCCCGCATCTACGCAGACCCAGGCTCCTCAAGACCAGCCGGTTCAGCAGCAAGATACCGTACATCCCAAGAATTCCAAGGACGACGTAGACGCCATCGGCAACCGGAACGTCGGCAAGGGCCCGAATTTCTATTCGCTCGAACGCGAAATCGCACTCGGCAAGCAACTTGCCCAGGAAGTCGAGCGCTCTTCCAAGCTCATCGATGATCCAGTCGTCACCGAATACGTGAACCGCGTCGGCCAGAATCTTGTCCGCAACTCCGACGCAAAAGTTCCCTTCACCATCAAGGTTATCGACTCCGACGAAGTCAACGCCTTCGCCCTACCCGGCGGCTTCTTCTACGTCAATAGCGGCCTGATCCTCCGCGCCGAGGAAGAGTCCGAACTTGCTGGCGTCATGGCTCACGAAATTTCTCACGTGTGCGCGCGCCACGGCACCAAGAACGCCACTAAAGGCGAGGCCATGCAGCTCGCCATGATTCCGCTGATGCTTCTTGGCCCGGGTGGCTGGGCAGGGTACGGCATTTACGAAGCCATGAGCCTCGCCATCCCTGTGACGTACCTGAAATTCAGCCGTGACTCCGAGCGCGAAGCCGATTACCTCGGAGTTGAGTACATGTACAAGGCCGGCTACGATCCCAACTCCTACGTGACTTTCTTCGAGCGCATTCAGGCCGACGAAAAGCGCCGTCCCGGGACGATCCCAAAGGTTTTCTCGACGCATCCTCCCACTCCGGATCGCATCGAAGCCACGCAGAAAGAAATTGCGCGCATTCTTCCGAATCGCCCGGAATATATCGTTACCACTTCCGAGTTTGATTCCGTAAAGTCCCGCCTCCGCAACATCATGTTCGCGCGTAAAGTTACGAACAACGCGCCGGGTAAGCCGACTCTGCGCACGAAAACCGCGCAGTCCACCAAGCAGCCCACGTCCACCACGAGTGACCCGAACGCACCGAACGCACCCACGACCGACGGCACCGACGACGATCGGCCAACCCTAAAACGTCGCCCCTGCCAACCGAATAACTAATTCTGACTTTCGCAATTCTTCTTAAACCAAAACAGGCGGCTCGCAGCCGCCTGTTTTCTTTTGGTAGCATTTTTTAGGATCTACATCAAATGTCTGCGCCGTTAAAAAGGTAGTTGGGCCATCACACTGTTGTCTGCCCGCAGCAACCACATCCAAGAACAATGTCCAATATCGCACAGCGCTGAAGATTGGATGTTCCTATACTTGTGCCAACGCGCCGTAATAAGTTCGGTTGCGTAAACATTCAATGTTCCACATGCGCCTGCAAAACAATTCTTCAGATTGCAGATCGTAGAGGCCGAGTTTAGATGGCCTGATGTATCTCCAGCACGCAAAGAGTCATCAGGCGGAGGGAAACACAATGCGTTTCATTCTGTCTATTCGCTCGCTCATGTTTGCACTGGTATTGCTGGCCATCTCGGCGGCTTCGTCCGCCCAAATTGGCGTAGGAATATCGATTAGGATCGCCCCACCAGAACTGCCCGTTTACGAACAGCCCATCGCCCCAGGAGACGGCTATATCTGGACCCCTGGTTATTGGGCTTACGGTGATGACGATTATTATTGGGTCCCTGGAACATGGGTCATGGCTCCGGAAGTGGGCTATCTCTGGACTCCAGGCTACTGGGGTTGGGACAACAGCGGGTATCTCTTCCATGATGGTTACTGGGGAACGCAGGTAGGTTTCTACGGCGGAATTAGTTATGGCTACGGCTATTTTGGACATGGCTATGACGGCGGCCGGTGGGACAACGGACATTTCTTCTACAACCAATCCGTTAGCCACGTAGACGTCAACATCAATCGAAACGTTTACAACACCAGGGTCAACGAGACGACAGTGAATCGCGTCAGCTTTAACGGAGGAAGCGGTGGCGTGCAAGTGCGTGCTACTGCCCAAGAAGAAGCTGCCGGACGTGAGCATCACATAGCACCTGTAGCCGCTCAGACCGAACATGTGCAGTCTGCTCGCACCGACCCTGAGCTGCGTGCTTCCTCAAATCACGGCAAGCCGCCTATCGCTGCTACGGAGAAACCCGGCGCGCTCAAAGAAAGCGGAGCTGTCGCCGCCAAAGAAGGTGGCACAGTCCATAACGCCAACGAAAACAGCAATCCGCGCCCGGCCACCGAGGCCGCCCGTCCTGAAGCTCGATCTAATCACCCACCGATTGAGAACACCCGCCCAGCACCCGTAGTCCATGCCAAGGATATTCCGCCCGCACAACACGCTGCTCCTCCAAACACGGGCAACGCCAAGAACGATATGAGATTCCAGCAGCAACAGCAAAAACTAGAAACGCAACAGGCGAAGGAGCGCCAGACGCTCCAGACCAAGCAGGACCAAGATCATCAGCGCCTCCCGCAAAAGCCGGCCAATGAACCCAAACAACAACCCCTGGAGCAGAAACATCAGCAGCAGACGCAACAACTGGCGCAAAAGCACAGCCAGCAACAGCAACAGTTGCAGCAACACCAGCAACCCGCTTCACACGCGGCTGCGCCTAAAGAGGCCGAAAAAGGAAAGCCAGGCTCGTAGCGCAAGGCCCGTGAAATCAGGCTGGCCGTATCTACCAACCTGATCTATTAACCCGATGCCCCAGGCTTCGACAAAATCGAAACCTGGGGCATGTCTTTGATTGAGCCTTCTTTTTTCGCGTCTTCTCCTCGACCTCTGCGCCTCAAATTATTCTGTGCAAAAGTCGCTCTCAAGTTGCGCGCAGCTTCCTTCACGCGGCGCCCTCAGCCCATCACACTCCTCACGCGAGTAATTGCATCTGCCGCAGTCCAGATGTACGCTGTCGCCGACACCGACTCCACCTACCAAATCACCTAAGAGGTCACCATGCAAATTCGTCTCGCCAGCGTAATGGTTGAAAACCAGGACGACGCTCTACGCTTCTACACCACGATCCTGGGCTTCGTGAAAAACAAAGACATCCCCATGGGTCCCACCTTTCGCTGGCTGACAGTCTCTGCTCCTGAAGGCGCCGAAGGGGTCGAGCTAGTCCTCGAGCCCATGGCCTTCCCGCCAGCTCAGGTTTTTCAAAAAGCGCTCTTCGCCGCCGGCATACCTGCCACATCCTTCATTACCAACGACATCCAGTCCGAGTACAACCGCCTGAAAGCTCTCGGCGTCACCTTCCGGGGTGAACCAAGAAATATCGGCCCCATCATTGCCGTTCTTTTCGAAGACACTTGCGGAAACCTCATCAACCTGGCTCAACCAGTGCTTTAGCGCCGCGCCATTCTGACATTCGTTGCCCGTGAGACTCTTCCTGGCGGTCCAGTCCTCTCGCTTGCCATATTGTCGCTTCAGTGAAATACTCTTGAAATGATCATCGGTGATCGGCTCCGCGAACTCCGCAACAAACAAAATTGGTCTCAGGGCGAAATCGAAAATCGCTCGGGGCTACAGCGGGCCTACCTCTCTCGCGTTGAGAATGGGCACACAGTCCCCAACATCGAGACCCTTGAAAAATGGGCCAGAGCTCTCGAAGTTCCTCTCTACCAGCTTTTTTACGACGACGCAGAGCCTCCCAAGGCGAGCGATCTCCGCTCGTGGAAATCCACCGAGGAAGCTCCCTGGGGCTCTTCCGGCCAAGACGCGGAATATCTCAAGCAGCTGCGCAGCGTGCTCCGCAAGGTCAACGAGGCAAACCGTAAGCTTCTGCTTCAAATGGCGGCGAGATTGGCCCGCCGCGCGCAAAAGTCCGCAGCCCGTGAAAAATAAGCCAATGAGTTTCCTCCCGGCCTAGCTTCTCCCGTAGGTGCGCGGCATGGCCCGCCCGAAATCTAAATCATTGGATGGCCAAACTCGCCCAACATCTCGCGCTACACCCGTTTCAGTTGGCGTTCTCTCCGCAAACAGCCACTAGAAGCGTCTCACTGTGGCCGGCGTGTGTCCCGGGTAATGATTATTCGTAAGCGCAAAACTTTTAATATTCCGAAGAGAAATATTTCATGAGCACGTCCAGCCATTCATTCAACTCGCCAGTGTGGTACACGATTGTTCTGTCCCAGCCCATTATCTTCTCTTCCATTCCCTTGCGGGCGCCCAGCTAACGCACATACGTAAAATCCGCCGTAATGAGAGCCAGGTTCCCGTTCATGTTCCACGGCCGCGGTATCCCCCTCCCGTCAATCATCACCAAGGCCACGCTTTAAAAAAGGTCATCGAATCATCTCGTTTGTGTGAGGTGTACTTGACCCACTGTCTAAACTGACAGTATCCGTCCAAGAGCCGAGGTGTTATTTCTCCTGTATTGACCGAGTTTCAGGCTAACGAAATAAAATTAGCCTAATTCAAAAACGGTCGAAGGGCGAACGCATGCTCGTGAAGGGTACCGGTAAGAGGAAATGCATGAGAGTTCTTCTTTCCTGGGGCTGTATTGGTATTCTTCTAGCTTTGTTTGCCGGTGCGGTTACTGCTGAAGCTCACATTTGCATCCCTGGAATTTTTTGGCAAGCCCCCAGCGTAGCGGCAGGTACTAAAAATAATCAGCCCAACGATTTACCTGTGCCTGATACCTTCACGACGGACAGCGACAACCCCGATCTCCCCTCAATACTGCTTTCTCCAACAGGGGATCGTTTAAAGGGCGCCCCTGAACAAAACCCCGCGGACGCTTTGAGTGGATTATCGAGTGCCTCTTCTCCCGCTAACGACCCTGTTGTGCTCGAGCCCAAAACTTCATATCCACCGAACGGAAAGAAAGAAAACGAGCGGTCCGAGTCAGACCGCTTTCACTGGTGGACCGCTGTTAAAGAGTCGCTTTTGTACACCGGAATCATGCACACCTTTAACCTCACGACGGAAGCGGGTACGAGGGATGCTCTGGACGGCCACTGGTTCCGCAACTATACGAGATCGATCTCCGAGCTTCGCGGTTGGAGCGACAGCGATAGGTTCATGGCTCCTTACGTAGGCCATCCCATCGAAGGATCCGTCTTCGGCTTTATCGAACGGCAGAATGATCCGAAGTACCGTCTCGTGCAATGGGGCGATGGTCGCGACTACTGGGTCAGCATGCTGAGGTCCATGGCCTTTTCGGCGGTATGGCACACTCAGTGGAAGATCGGTCCGGCCAGCGAAGCCTCTATCGGCAATGTCATGTTGCATGCTTCCCCAGGATTTATCACTCTTGTGGACACGCCCACGCTAGGCTTTTGCACCATGTTGGCTGAAGACGCGGCCGATCGTTACTTGATCATGGGCTTGGAGAATCGCACCACCAATCGCGCAGTGATTATTCTGGCGCGCAGTTTTCTTAATCCCGGTCGTACTATGCAGAACTTGATGGCCTTTCAAGTTCCCTGGAAACGCGCCACTCGCATGGGGCTGTTTGGTGCGAACTACGAACTTCGTAAGGAACTCGTACAAGAATTCAAGGAGGAAGGTGGGGAAAAGCCCTTCGAATTCGTCCGCGATGCTTACAAACCCGCTGGCGTGGAATTCAAACACGATTATCCACGCGAAGCTCCCATTGAACTTACCGCTTTTCCGGAATATGAGTCGTTCTTGGGTGGTGGCAGCTGCATCGGCGGCGGAGGCACGGGAGCGGCTCGCGTGAACCCTGCGTTACAAGTCGTCGCCGAGGTGAACGGCTGCTTGATCATGCACCAGCCCACTTACAATATGAGCGCTGATTCCCTGTCCTATTCAGGCGGACTTCGTTGGACTCCTCTCGCCAGTCACCGCATCTCTCCCTTCCTTCAGATGAAATTCGGCGGAAGAAAAGTCACAACCGAAACCGATGACCTTGAACTCAAAAAGGAGTTGTTAGATGAATGGAACAACGGGAATGGCACTCTTGCGCATTACCCAGTGCGCAGCGACTGGTCCGCGGAGGCGGCAGTCAACGGCCCCATGCTTTCCGTTGGTGGCGGGCTCGACGTAGTCATTACCCGCCCCTTCGCGTGGCGTGTTCTCAACGTCGAATATTCTCACACCTGGATTAACAACATCGGTGGTATCCATCCACAGAACGGCGTTTTGATCGCCACTGAAGCTGTGGTGCGCATCGGGACCTGGTAGATGGAGTTTGCTGTAACTCAACAGACTCGCGAAATTTAAAGAATCACGATCAGGTAGAACGGAATAACTAACCCAATTTATGAGCGTCGGCGGTCGTCGGGAACGGCGGCAATGCCCAGACGGCGAAGTTCATCAGCGTAATACTTGCGGTAGAGAACGTTCCACTCTTCGCTGTCTTCAAGAATTTCTTTTTTCTGCGAAGTGATTTTCTTGCGGACTTCAAGGTCGGCCTTCTCTTCTTCGTGGAGCGTGGCAGTGAGGATCTGCACTACTTGCTGGCGGATGGTGTCGCGGTCTTCGACGAATTCCACGTCGTCGCTGGAAACCAGCACGTCCGTGATCTGATGAGAGATTCGGACAATCTTTTCGCGGCTCAGTCGCATTCCGGTTGCTTGCCCTCTAGTATTTCGTTTTGCGGCGGCTCGCTCGACGGGTGCCGCCAGTACAACACAAACCTGAGACAGCCATGAACGGCTGTTCTACCTTAAACTGAAACCCGCACAGCTAAGAGTGGCTGTACTACCTCAGCACCAGCTTGCGGTCGCGCGCGAGCTGCGCCTTCACTTTCTTGTACATCTCCTGATACGAGACGTTGGTCCGCCGCATTTCTTCTTGATGGTCGGTGAGAATTTGGCGCACTTCTTCGTTCAGCCGGTCCTCGATGGTAATCTCTTCCATCATGCGCTGCCGCAACCGTTGCGCGACTGCGTCCGCGACCTTCGTCTCGATCAACTTCCCTTCCACCAGCCGCTTCACCACTTCCGTTGCCATGTATCCGACGTAATCGCGTGCGATCAGCATCCCAGAGTGAGTCCTTTGCGCGTAAGCAAGAGAAAGAGTTTACTGGCTGTACTTACAAAGTGCAAGGCGGGTGCGATTTCGTAGCACAGCCACTCTTGGCGGTGGTCCCCGCCGAAACGCTGAAAAGACCGCACACGTAGGAATACCAGTGCGGGTGCAGAGAATAGCTCACAGACGATCGCGCCGACGCAAACCAGGGAAGGAACTCAACCAGGCTTATATGTTGTTTCAGGAAAAATTGGAGGCGCGGGGCGGAATCGAACCGCCGATAAAGGTTTTGCAGACCTTTGCCTTACCACTTGGCGACCGCGCCCTACTCACGTGAGCCCGTTTACTAGGAGCCGAACAGCTCCCACACGATAGGAGCCTTCCAGCCCAAGCAAACGATTGACGCAATTATAGCATCCGGGGAGCCGCGAACTTCGATGCAAATCTTTGCTCCACCACCGACAAATTAATCATCGGAGCGCAGCGCGAGCGGCCCCCAAAAAGCAGATTGCGGAGCGCGTTGACGCTGCCTGCCGCTTCCTGTACGATTACTTCAGTAAGGGCGCTTAGCTCAGCGGTTAGAGCGTTCGGTTTACACCCGAAAGGTCGTCCGTTCAAATCGGACAGTGCCCACCATTGCAGTGCTTCACTTGTCGTGTAACACTCGGTAGTGCAGCACCTGTGACGTTTCACCCTTCAGCGGGGACGTAGTTCAGTTGGTTAGAACGCTGCCCTGTCACGGCAGAGGTCGCGAGTTCGAGTCTCGTCGTCCCCGCCATTTCTTTCAAGCACTTAGAAGGAATCGGCAAAAACTGTCATGGTCCAGTTTGGTCCAAATCAAAAGAACCGGCCCAAAAAACGATTCGTTTTTTGGGCTTTCTTGGTCCAATTTTGGTCCAGGAATTAAGCAACTGCCGACTTCTTGTCCAGCACCATCCTTACAACCTTGCTCTGTGCCAATCGCTTCTCCGGCATCCCGGCCTGTGCGTACAAGTCGAGAGTGATCCGGCTGTTGGCGTGACGCAATAACTCTTGCACGACTTTCACGTCTTCGTTGTTTTGAGTTAGGAGCGTTGTGTATGTGTGACGGAACGTATGGAAGCCGACCCGTTTCGAAATCTTGGCACTGTCCACTCCCGGCTTTCCGTACCGCCGCCACAAGGTTTCCGGCCACCACGGTTGTTTTCCTTTCATCCGAGGCGACGCGAACACCCAGTTTGTCGGTTGTTTGTAGGCGCTGGTGTCTCTGAACCTCTTCAGAGACTCTGCAAGTGCTGAGTCGAGTGGCACGTCTTTCACCGATGCCTCGGTCTTTGGCGTCCCCTCGACCATCATGACCACGGAGCGGCGAACATGGATCAAAAGTTTGTCGAAATCCACATCCTGCCACTGTAGTCCGATGAGTTCTCCTCGCCGTAGTCCTGTAAACGCGTCCAATTCCGCGGCCGTGCGCAGAGGTTCGGGCAGATTGGAAAGCAATGCATTGATTTCCTCTGGTGTGAGCACATCCGGCGTTCTGGAACGCTTCGCACTCTGGCGCACACTTGTGATTGGATTCTTTTCCGTCCATTCCCACCGGATAGCATGGGCGAACAAGGCACTCATGATATTCCGAATTTTCGCCTTGGTTCCGCGAGCCAGTGGCAGGATCTTCAGCCACGCTTCTACGTCCACCGCCTTTACATCGGCCAAGCGATAGGAACGCCAGCGCGGAAGAATCCACGACTTGAGGTAGATCTCGTATGCGTACTGAGTGGAATACGTCTTCTGTCCCTCGTCGAGTGAACCGGGGTTTGGCTTCCGTTCGTGGAAAATGTCCGGAAGCTCGTGTTCCCGGTAATGTCGGACGAGAGTTTCGACGTTTACAGCTATGAGGAGTTGCTGCGGTGTTTGCTTGTTGATGGTCAAGCGGAGCGCATCCACGGCAGTCTGCGCCGCAGACTCGTTGGGATAGTCTTCGAGAGTACCGATGACTATGTTCCTTCGCCGGACTGAACCGTCCAGTAGGATATCTCTCCATCGAAACTCCCAGACCTTCCCTTTCTTGCGTTCCGCAAGTTTCAGACTTCCCTGCTGGTATCTCGTGTGCCTCATTTTTCTCCCTTCGTTGAGGCGACACGAATGAGGTTGGCTACTTTGGCGAGTTCGGGCGTCTTGATTAGGAATACCACAATTGCGACTAGGGAGAGGCCACGGGCAATGGTGCTGGTGAACGCCTGCTGCAAGACGCCTACCGCGTTCTCCCAAGGGGAGGCACCCTGGGCGAAGACCGGTGCCGCCAAGAGCAGTCCAAGAGCGGCGGCGGTCAATTGACGGAGTATCTTTCTGAATCGCAGAGTCTTGCTCCAAAGCGGGCTCATTTTGGTATCTCCTTTGTGCGTTTCTTCGCAGAATGATCAATATTGGAGAGTTCTCGCCGGGATTGTTGTCGCCAGGAGACACCTCGACGCAACAGGCAGAACCGTGTTCCTGCTTTTATCTGCTTGGCCAGTGCCAAGGCACACTTGGAGCATTAGCTCCATGCAGTGGGTTTCTACCTTCGCGTCCGGCGCGTCGTCCCTCGGCCGTCCACGACGCCTGGCGGATCATCCGACTGAATCTGGTCCACCAAGCTCCCAGGGGAACATTCGGCGAGAACTCCCCTCATATATATAAGGAACATCCAGAAGGGAAAAAGTAAGAAAAAATCTTTAAAATAATTGCGATTCCGCGAAATACCATCCAATCCCACCAAAGTACCGGAGGGATCGGGTCGGTACTTCTCGTTTGGCGACCATCTGTGAGTCGGCGCCCATAAGCGCGTTTATCGTTACCGATCTGGCAATACGGAGAACTTCCACCAACGTAAAGTCCAGAAACGGCGAGTCCTGTCATCCGTTCATGACTAGTCGGGCGCCGGCCCCGAAACGGGCTGTCAGCTAAGGTTGGCGATTGTTCCGACATTTTCATCCGTACAACTGATTTGCCACAAAATCGTATCCTGCCATCAGATACACCCAGAGGTTAGGGTGTAGAGCAACTGGGAGAATTGTTCAGCATTTTGCCACCCAGAACTACGGCTCCTCCGATTGCTTTCAAGATCGCCGGACGGTTTAGTACCAGTCCTCTCGTATACTTAACGGTAGATACAGGAGCAATCGTTACCGTTGCATACACCCCTTTCTGAATCATAATTGTTCCGCCTGGGGTAACAAAGGAATCGGCAATATCCGGATTGGGAAAGGGCTTTGCTTGAGTCCCGTCAAATTGCGTGGCTCCATTGGTGAAGAACATCTCGCCGCCCAACGCGCCACCCCAACAAGGGTCATTGCTGACATACACCACTGAATATACGCCAAGGGCGTAAGGGTTCGGTGGCCAACCAATGCTCGTGGTTGAGTCGTAGAGATCGCCATCGCTGAAGCGCGGCTCAGGGATAGCATAGGGATTGCTTTTCCTTCCCATGGGCCAGAACCAGGTCCTATGCAAAGCGAGAGAAGCCGGGTCAGAGCCGAAAAAACCATTCAGGTAGACCAATGGTAAGGAATCTGGCGCCGGTGCTGCCACCGACCCGAGAGACTGCACTTTCTCCGGGATAAAGGAAAGTCCATCCCCGGTATGCTTGGTTGCATCGGTCACGCTTCCAGACGTATTCGGCCATAGCTCGTGACCGCCATGTTCGGCGAACACAGCCACGTGCTCGTAGCGATGGGTCACAGGATCCTGAATGAGATAGAGGTACGGGTCGCTGGGACCAAAGTGCGTTCCGCCTTTGCTGTAGACGGCCGACTTTGGGAAGTTGAGCTTCACCGCGAGATAGGTTCCACCGGTGCCATCTACAGCCGCTTGCCCAGAGACGAACGCATTGGTGGAGTCGGCTGCATGGGATACGTCGAACTCTTGGACTCCATATCCATGCACAGAATACATCGCGCGTACGAGCAGGTCGGCGTTGCTATCGTAATCCACCACCACGGAGGTGATATCGCCCTCGTGATAATCACAAAAGACACCGTTGTAGGCCCATACAATTGTGTACTCGATGTTGACAATGGAAGAGCCGGGCACCTGCTCCAGATGAGCGTAAATCCCGTGCCCCTGGTGGATGACATCGGTCCACGCCTCACCGGCATGATCCTCTCCATGATCCATGTGAAGCGCGTAACGAGGATCGGGAAAAGTGTTCGCCTCGTGGGGGCACGAGCCAACCGTCCTTAGATCGGCGCAGGCTTGTGACAGGATATTACTAATCGGACTCAAGCCTGCATTCTTAGGATCTTCAAAATCCACAACAACATCGCCGTCCGGCCAGAAGTCCTCAGTGCCCTGGGTGGTCGAATTTGGCGATTCTCCATAGGGAACACAAGCGTGAGAGTTGTATTTCCAGACCAGGGTGCTCCTCGACGCGAACCAGTCCCAATTCGCCGGCCCCAGCGATTCGTAGGAGCCGTCGTCGAAGCTGGTTTTAATTAAGGGAGCAAAGCGCTGTATGAGGGCTGCTTGCTGGGCCTGGGTTAACGGAGCGCCAAACGCGTGGCCGACAATGAGCACATGCATAAGTGCTGGCAGGAGCCCGAGTTTTATCGACCTCTGAGAAATCATTGCAGGCTCACAAGAACGAGGACGAGCCCCTGTCCGCGCTCGAGAGCACTCATCGCTTTGCCAAGAATCGCTCCATGCGATTTCGTAACGTTCGTCGCTTTCATACAGTAACCTGCTGTGCCTGAGGTGGTGAGTAGATCGCCTGGTCGGATGGGCCCGTTTGTTGCATCAGCGAGTGCATAAACACGTCCGCTTAGAGCGATGTCTTGACCACCATTCATCCCTTGTTGTTGCAAACTAAGACCTGGCTTAACGCCACCCGCTCCGCTTACAATTCCGGCCACACGAGTGTCGTATCGTCGGTTCGAGAGCTTCAACTGTCCCGGATGCGTCTCGTCGATCACTACCACCGAGCCCTTCATCACATGGCCCTGCAAAATCGGAAATGGCTCGGCTACGTCCGAGCCCCCGTTAATCTGCAGCACATTCACAGATACCTTGCCGGTCTGATCGATCTGCAATCGCGACAGATTCTGGTTGCGGTCAATAATCTGGAAGGTCCCGCTCAAACTTGCGTTGGGCCCGGTCGTCGTCACTGCCGAGCTCTGAATCGTCCAAAGCGTACCATTCTCGCTCTTCAGTCCCAGCTCAACGTCCCCTGCGGAGTCGATCTCCACCGCGCGAGAGGGCGTTTGTGTGCCGATCCCCACATGTCCCGCCGAGGTGATGCTCATGCGTACATCGGGTACGCCGAGAATTGACGTGTAGAAATCAAGCCCGAGAAGATTCGCTCCGCTCGAGCTGCGATTCGAGGCAATGCCCGTGACAGCGGCAGTCGTATGTGCGGGCAGTGGTGCGCCCCCGATTCCTCTCCCAGGAAGCTGTATCGTAACTGGTCCGCCAAACAACAGCGCATTCGTCAGCGTCCCTGTGTTCTTGCTGCTGGGATCCACAGTGATTGTATCGCCCGATAAGCTCTGAGCGAGCATCGGCTTGCTCGCGGTCACGGCAATCAATCCGGCAGCGGCTAGCACTAGGCAAAATCGCGCGATCGCACTGGCTCGAATGGTCTCCAAAAATAAGGAATCCAACAAGATTCTACTCGACATGGTTGACCTCCCGATCTTGAATCGTTTCGTGTGGCTTGGCCGATGCCAGTTTCGATGCTGCCAAATATCGCTCGAACTTTTCACACAGATGTCATAAGTATAAAGCGATAACAGTCGAAAGCTTATTAGCAACCAAAGCTCAAGTCAACGTGATTCGACAGCGACCTAAAGGCATGCAGGCGCGGTGCGAAGCCGTTATCGCGGATCATTCCGAGTATTGGAACGCTACGACCTGATCGCACGCGCGACGGGAATCCCCGCTGGTACATCTCAGTACCATTGACGCGCATGGTAATAGAGTGGCACGCTCGAATTCCCCAGTCCGGTGTATCGACCAAGGTACCCCAGGCCAATGAGCAAACCGGACCCTTACGGCGATTGGGTTCTATTTCCGGCCAGCGAAGGCGAGAGCAAGAACCCACCTCCCAACGATGATGAATTGATTCTTGCTGCTCGGGAAGTGTGGCCACGGGTTCTTGCGCATGCCAAAAAAGAGCTGAGAGCGAACGGCCTCACGGCAGACAGTGATTCAATGGCCCCTCAGGTCTGGGAACGTATGCTCCGCTCGGTTTCGAGAACACGTCAACGAAATTCAGATCATGCCCAAGCTATAGCAGACCTGCAGTCCTACCTCTTCCTGGCCTTTGTTCACCGATTCAACAGAGCGGTACAGCAAGAACAGAAACATGCGGAGAGGCTTGAGCTTGTTTCGTCCAGCGTCGATCTTGAGCGTATCGAGAGTGCCCAAGATTGTGGGTGGGTCGAAGAACTGGAACGAGCAATTGCAATCAGAGAAATTGCTGACCGCATGGATGGCTGGACAAGAAAGGTCTGGCAGGCGCGACAATTTGGCTATTCCTGGAAAGAGATTTCGTTGTGGTTGGGCGTGAGTGAGCAGCAAGCAAAGATGAAGTTTCAATACGGATTGGAGAAAACTCGTCAGAGTCTAGTTCGACTGCTCAAGGCAGGAAAGCCGAAAAGGGGCTAGGTAAGATCCAACGAATTTGTTTTCCAGCTGAAAGGGGATAGAGTTTGCAAAAGGAGTCGGATCTGAACGCGAAAGGGTATTCGGAGCGAGACGAAAAGCGCATCCTGGATGCGCTGGGCCGTGGTCTGCTCAAGGACTTCCCGAATCCTGACCGTGCCGGGTGCCCTGGCCCTGATGTTCTCAGGAAAATCGTCTCTCATGAAATGCCACTCCCCGAAGCGGAGAAGTGGCTCGATCACCTTACTTCCTGCAGCCCTTGTTACGCAGATTTTTCGCAACTGCGGACTGTCGTCGAGCGCCGGCGATCACAGACTCTCCTCGCCATCGCCGCGAGCATCTTGATTGGGATCTCAGTTGCCGGATGGGCTTTGTTCTTCAAGCCGAAGGAACAAGCTGTGCTTCAGACCGCTGTATTGGATTTGAGGACTCGATCGGTCCCGCGTGGTGGTGAGCCGAAACCAGGCGAGCAACCACTTGAGGCCAGTCGCGCTGTGAGGCATCTCAATGTCTATCTCCCGCTAGGGAGCGCTGAGGGGGCATACGACATGCGCATCGTGACGACAACAGGAAGCGCGGTCTTTACCGCAGAAGGTACCGCATCTCTGAAAGATGGCGTCACATCAATCCAAGCGGACGTTGATCTTTCTTCTGCGTCCTCTGGAGAATACGTTTTTCAGGTCCGGAGGCCCAATTCAAACTGGAATTCATATGCCCTCATTTTGAGATGACTTCGTCGTTGTCAAGCCCAGCGAGCCAGCACCAGTGGTGAGTTTCCGACAAATGTATTTCTCGTCTCACGCCAAACTTAGTATATAAACCATTACGACACTATAATGGCTGATTTTCGGTGGCCGACTAGACCGATGAGGGTTTTATCGTGAAATACATTACTTACAAGGATTTTGCCGTGTCCTTGCGAGATCTCTTCCAATCAGGGGGTAACTATCAGAAGGCCGCGGTGAAAGTCCAGGCGATTGTCGGTAGAGCGAATCTTGGAGAAGAGCCATTCCTAGGTATCAAACTAACGAAGCATGGGGAAGCCAGAATTCCGCATTGCGTAAAATATGACCTCGAAGAATTCTGCCGATTGATAACCGTGCAAGATAACGGGTGCTGCGCGTTTGTGTTCGTGGGGAAGCGCACAGATTGTGACCGCTGGATTGAGAAGAACCGCGGCTTCAGACTAACAGGAACAGGCAAGAGTGAAATTACTTCAGCCTTTAAGTCCATGGATATTTCCAATGCTGAAACGAGGATCGCGTCCGACTCTGACTTATCGAGTGGACCGCTTTTTGCAAAGCTAGGCAACCGCTACTACGACCGCATTGCCAAAGGTGTGCCCCGCAGTATCCTCGTGCGCTTTGAAAGACTTGAATCAATCTCAACTGAAAACGAAATTCTTGCGCTGGCCTGCGAAATGGATGACCCGGAGCGAAATGATGTCTTCTTTGACGTTTTCTCTTTACTGCGAAAAGGCGACGTGCTGGAGGCCAAGAAAAGAATAGACCTGTTCACGAATGAAGCGCAGCTCGTTGAGGCGTTTCCAGCGCTCAAAATTAAGGAATTCGAAGCGGGCGACAATTTCATTGACCTCCACGATTTTGAGCCAGAAATAATAGAGCACTTCATGAAGTCGGCAAGTTTCCAGCAATGGATGCTATTCATGCATCCCGAGCAGAAATCCATCGTCGAAAAAGATTTCAATGGCCCCGCTAGGCTCTCGGGCGTGAGTGGTTCTGGAAAGACCTGCGTCGTTGTAAAACGCGCCCTCTATCTAGGGCAGAAATACCCTGGTGAACAAATCCTCGTATTAACTCTCAACAAATCGCTCGCAAGGCTGATCGATGATCTGATCGAATATGCCTGTCACAAAGAAAGGAAACAAATAATTGTCAGATCGTTCTGGCAGATGTGCCAAGAAGAGTTACGCAGATTCGAACCTCACAACAACAAACTCTACGACGAGCTCACCTGGAAGACGAATGAACACGTTAGTGAAATATGGGACGAATTCTACCACTGTCGGGAAAATAACGACGATGCCGCCGTACTCTTCCAGATCCACCAGTCCTTGCTTCTGAGACATATTTTCCCAAAGGATTACTTGAAGCAGGAATTTGACTATATCCGTAGCGCGCTTCCCCTCAACCGTGCAGAAATCAAGGAGTTTGGCGAACTCGACCCCAATTTGTTCTCAGTTGAGCGCTGGCCCATTCGGTCAACCGAACGCGAAGCCTAGGCCTTATGGGAAAGGGCAGGAAGGTTCTAGTGGTGGCTGGAACTTGTGGCAGAAGGCGTGAAACAGGTCATTCCCTCACGCGACCGGTTTGCAAGGTGGGACCAACCGTCCAATCGAGTTCAGTACCGTCCAACTACCGTCCAAAAAGGGCCAGGTTTGTATCCGATTCAGGGAGCTTAGCCGTGTAAGGTCAACTGAGTCATCAGGGTTTATGGAGCGGGCGATGGGAATCGAACCCACCTCCGAAGCTTGGGAAAGGGTGGTTCGAATTACTTGGTTCGTCCTTGGTCAGGGCCTCTGCCGTTCTGCGGCAGAGTCCATTTCTTGGTCCATTCATGGTCCAATAATTGTTACCGAGGGTTCCAAAGCGCGGTTTTGGTAGCCATCCGTGCCGCGTAGTTTCAAGCAGTTACCGTAGGATTCTGGACTGTCCAGCGATTGAGCCAAAACCCTCCTCCAAGAATCCCTAAGCATAAAGACCTTCATGCGTGAGCCTCTTCAGAAGTATCAAACCAAATGATTTGATACGACAATGGCAAATGCGCAGAAATGAACCTAATTTCTCAATAAGTTGTGGCCCGAGAATTTGAACTCTTCGGCAGTGCGGCTGGCCGTTTCCTGTCGACGGCCTGCAAGTTCCCGGTCTTGCCCGGAAACCTCGGTTCCACGCTCCCCGTTAGTACCTGATTCAGAGTGCCCTAAACACACCATTTTGCTTGCCCAGAATCAGACGTTTGTGAGCGGCCGACGCACTGCGTGTTCGACAAGTGCCCGTACCAAAGACCCACACTTCGTTATTGAACGTGTGTCAAACCACGACTTAAGCGGCCTCGCGTGTTTGCCGGCATCGGTTAGCTGCCAAGGTTCTAGATTAAACTGTCGGTCGTTAATTTTCAGTTTTTGGGTTGTTCGCCTTCGGAATACTGACGTATCCGCTTACAGAATTCTCGCTCAGCTTGTTAATGACGACCTCTTCCGGAATGTGCGCACCTGAGATATAGAGGAAGATCGGTTCATTCAGGGGGAGGTTCTTCTTCTCCAAGCGCTTGTCTTCGACAACCATAGCCAAGCTGGACTGGCTGCGCTTCTCGTTTACTCCCTTGAGTTCGATAGTCACGTTGCCCACCTTCTGCGGACGATTCGTGCCATTGATGGTGAACTCGATGTAGTCCCGTTCGCCGACACGGCGGAGCTGATCGATTTCATCGTGATTCCGCGCGATGAGCGTTCCTAGCTCGCTTTTGGCCATCTGCAAATCTCCGCGTGTTGCGTCGAGATCCGTCTTCACGCCCGTAACTTCCGTATCCACGTTCTTGATGTCATCGGAACTAGCCTTGGTGGCCAATTCCGAGCGGACAGATGTGTCCAGCGCAGTGAGCTTTTGTGTAGTCGCCTGATCAGCAGCGACCCTTTCCACCCGTGCCTTCTTAAGCTGCGCTTGGGTGATCGTCAGTTTGTCGGTAACCACCCTCAGATCGCCCTGCAGATCGCTATTGACTTTCTCGGCTTGCTCGACGCGTTTCGTGAGCTCCTCGATATCTCGCTTTGTGGCTACGGAGTCGCCCCGCGAAGCCATTTGCACCGATTGCGTATTTTTCCCAAGGTACGGTCGCGCGGGATAGATCACCCAGGCGAGCAGTACCGCCATGGCTGGCACCGCAGCCCACCGTGCGAATGCTGAGAACCCCGAACCACCTTCGCGAGCTTTCTCTCGGGGTGCGGTAAACCGTTGCATGCGATTGGAGATGCGCTCAAACAATCCGTCCGGCATCTCTGCAGGTTGGGCATCGGCATAGCTCGTGAGGAGTTCGCGGCAGATCTCACAGCTTGCCGTGTGCCCCTCAACTTTGCTTTGTGCGGAAGGGCTTAGATCGCTGCGATGAAACGCCCACATAGTGTCGACCGAAAGGCATTCCCGCGTAGGGCCAACCGGTTCCGAGAAACTCGGCGTGGGACCGACCTTCTTCAAGAAATTCTTAAAATCGAAGCTGACGTTCTCATCGATCACGTCCGCAGCTTGTTTTTCCTCAAGTTTATTGCGAGAACGATTTT